>Ga0099847_1000720_pt1 | contig 11233 bp, 19 predicted proteins | sample CB_VirMetaG_2_FD_78178 | JGI IMG/M metagenome (GOLD analysis project Ga0099847, IMG submission 78178) | Freshwater to marine saline gradient viral communities from Chesapeake Bay - CB_1504_2 Viral MetaG | ecosystem: Environmental > Aquatic > Marine > Coastal | place: USA: Chesapeake Bay...
AGAAACAGTTCTCTCCCCTAAAGGGGTAGCTGAAAATGCCTCTAACGCTAAGAGCATGATAGGTAGAGAGATAAGTGATCTGATTGATGAAGTTGATGAGGCTGCTCTTATTCTTAAAGGCGGTGCTAAACTTAAAGACGGTGGTGTTCTAGGTGCGGAGCTTAAACATGCAGTAGGTGGAAAGAGTAGATTTGCTAAGAACTTACCTCCTGTATTACGTGCTAGTTTCGATGAAATAGATCAGTTTATTGATGATATTGTACTAACTAGACCAAAAAGCACATATAAGACAATATACAATAAAGTAGAGAAAATGGACCCTCTAACAGGTGGAAAAATAATTGATTATGTCCCAGAAATGGCTCCAGAAGGTGAAATAGTTGCTCGTCAGTTCTCTGCTAAAGAGCTATTTAACGTAAAGGTCAATATTGCTAATAAGGTAGAGGATGTATTTGAATCCTCTCTTAAGGGTGGTACTATGACTCCGGCTAAATACGCTGGAATGAAGTCTCAGCAAGCTGCTATTGTAGGTAAGTTAGCAGACGTATTAGACTCTCAGGTAGCCGCTAAGGTAGGTGGTGGTGCTGATGAGGCTGTTAATGCCTTACGTGACCTTAATAAGAAATATGCCATGGCATCTCATCTAGAGGAAGTAGCCCAACATACACTAAGCACTCAATCTAATTCAGCCTTCCAGATAGGAAAAAACCTTACATCTTTTAAAGGTGTTATGTTGGCAGGAGCCGCTGGTATCTCTGGTGGTCCCGTTGTAGCAGGAGCCTTACTAATAGGTCAGGCTGTAGCAAAAGCCCCGGGAACTCCTATTAAGGTGGCTAGACAGTTCATGAAACTATCTAAGTTTATGCAGAACTTCCCAGAGCATAAAATTGCGCATGAGGCTCTAGTGGCTATAAATAATACTAGTAACCCAGAGGAATTACAAAAAATGCTAGGTGGTGTTATTGCTAATATCTCTCTAATGGAAAATGCTCAAGCAGGTAATCCCATAAGAAGGACATCTGATAGTGCTAAACAGAATCAGAATAACATAGGGGCTTTAATCAGGACTAAGTTAGGGGATGAAGCGGCTAAGTCGTTTAATGATACAATTGAGTCGGATGACCCTGCTGGGATAGGTGCATTTATGGATGGTCTATCTAAGAGTCCAGACGCTAAGGGATTAATTGAGCAAGGAATAGGCTGGGATGGTAAGGTTTACGATCCGGCTGATAAGGCATCACTAGAACAAGAAATTAGACGAGCAGATTTACCTGCTTCACAGGAGATTATACTACTTGAAGAACTTAATCAACAAAATACAATACCTAATATCCAACCTGTTGAACCATTTCAGAGGAAATTCACTCCAAGAAATAAGGATACGCACGGTTACTAGGACTAACCAATATCTCACCAAGGAAGAGTATGAAAGAGAAATCATCAGAGCTAATTGTAACCATACTAGAAGGGCAATCGAAAAGGCTAGATTCGATAGATAAGAATTTATTTGAGCATATGCGTCGAACAGACGTACTTGAAGAATTGCATTTAGATAATCAGGGAAGAATTGCCTCACTAGAGGAACCTAAGAAAGCCAGAGAATACTTTGTATCTGTAGTTGTAGATATAAGTAAATTCTCTGGATTCATTGTAGGTATTTTAGCTATTTTAAGATATTTCGGTAAAATATAACTACTTCTTTTTCTCCCTATCGAAATCTTCCTTCTCCGAAGGAGATTCCTCTACAGTTAAAGCTCTCCTCCATATCTCCTCAAGGTATATATTTGCCCTTCTACCGAAGGTTCTACCAAAGAGATACCCTAACTCTTCAGCAGTATATTTACTTAAGTCTATTTCTTCTTTTCCCATGTCCTACCTCCCATGTGTACACCTATAAAACTACCATAAATATAAGCTAATACTTGGTTCCATGGAATAATACCTAATCCCATTAAAGTAAGAGCTATAAAACTACCTATTGAGCAAATTGGTCGCCATGATCTACTTAGAGTATTACCGTATTGCTGTTCTGACATGGCTACTTTACTGTTAGCCTCTATAATTTGACTCTGCAATTCTAATGTACGAGTAGCCACCTTAGCCTCTATCTCCGCAAGCTTATTTCTCAATATACCTTTTTCTTCCGTAGATGTATGGACATTATCAACTAAGTCTGCTACAGGGGCAAATAAATCCCCTATCCAACTAAATAAAGACATTGCGTAACTCCTCAGTACCTTCGGTGGATTCCGCGTACTCCCTCTCTATAAGTAAATCTATATAATGCTTAGCCTTCTTTAAGTCCTCTAAACCATTCTTATCCTTATACCTTGTAATATATTTAATTACATTACCCTGCATATAACTAAGATTATTCTCATGTATATAATCTATAGGCTGAATCTTATTCTTCTTATAGTGATTACCACCTTCCTGTGTATCAGATGGCTTTACCTTCTTACCTACTTCCATAAATATCCTCTCCCGTTCTAATCTGCCTTTTTCTCTCTCTATCTCATGGTGCTGGATGTTGTTAAAGTCACTCCTCTCATGGACTGATAGACATAGCTGACTACAGTAAGAGCCTAATACACCGTCGTACCATGTATTAGTTACAATATGCGTACAATCATCTCTACTACAACCTCTATCGTTACTCATAAATTTCCCTTATACCTTCCCTTATAGGGTGCATTGGATTCTTAAAGTAAATACTAAATATATCATCCCATGGCTCTGAACCATGTCTAATACTTAATACAAACGTACTTAACATTAGCAGTGGTCCAGCTACAGTACTTAGCCATGCGCAATTACTCATATGTAAAGTTGTAAGCCTTAAGAACCATAGGCATTTACCCGATGTCTCTCCCTTAGGTCTAATCAACGAGAATAATAAAAACGGTAATAACAATAATGATAATAAAAACCCACATAATCCCTCTAATCGTAATATACTGTAAAATATAATATCCCTTGGGTGTAACCAGTACCTATCATTCCACTTTAGAATAGGGGTATCTAGCTCAGTACCGTATATATTATACATTAAGCATTTTAATCCAGTCATGTTATCATGGGAAAAATGCTCTCCCTTCTCTGGAGGATTCGCTACATACCAATCATTATACATTAACGTAGACTCTATGGCTACATCCCCATTGTATATATGATGTCCATGAATCTTCTCTAACGCATAATACTCAGAGGCAAATAGTATACCATTCTCAGATGGCTCATTTGGTTGAACGTGTAATAGTCCGTACTCGTCCCAGAAATTACTCATTAATTACTCTCCAGCGTTGATATTCTGTGATTCCCTTACTTAACTGCTCATGATATAGTGCTACCTTCGTATCCCTAAACCATGGTACTTTACACTCACCTATTAGATTCTTCTTGATCACTGAAAACATAGGGAAAAAGCCTAATACCTCTACGGTATTCTTATCTAAATCCACAATAGTAGTTACTAGGTAATGGTTATACCCACTATTAGAAAATAAAGGGTCCTTCCTCTGACATAACCATGACTTACCATACTGAGCGGCACTCTTAGTAGTTTGGCTCTTTACGTGAAAGTGTTTATTGCCACTCTTAAGGTCCGAATCATATGATTTATTTCTCTTTGCGTAAATCTCAAAGTCAGGCTTGCGGAGTGTATGTCCATTCTTCTTAAGGACCTTATATACCGCTATTTCTCCCATGGCTCCAGAGATAATATCCTCTTCCTTAAAGCCACCCCTCTTCTTATATAACCCACTACTCTCTGACCTAGCCTCAGCAAAATCATTACACGTTTGCCTTTCCTTGTCTGTTATGTTTATTTTGATAGTGACTCCCACTCTTCTTCGGTAACATTTTTACCTACAGTTATATGTTGATCTGCGTTTATAGCCCCAAGTAATCTAGCTATTGTCGATATTAAGGATAAGGTGATCTCCTCCGGCTCCAGTATTACTGTCACTTTCTCCGCACTCTTCGTGTAATATTCCCATGTCAGTTTCATACTCATAACTCCATTCTATACAATTCTCTAAAAACTCTCCGAATTTAAAGTATTCTTTTTGACTTCTAAATGCCTTATATATTTCTTCATTTGTCACTAAGAAGCTCCTTTATACTATCTACACAAGACTCTAAACATTCGTTGGGTCCAAAAATCATTGCTCCTTGTTTATTAGGAAACTCCTCCCATAACAACTCTCTTAACCTGAGTATCTGTTCCTCAGCTTTTTCTACGTCTATATCGTACTTTATCACTTAGTATACTCCTTAGAGATCATACTCTCTACCCCAATTTTAACGTCTGGAACTACTTGTTGCATTGAAGAAATCATTATTCTCTCCTGCTCCTTAAGTAACTCTTCCACACGATCATCTCTAACCTCACAGATAATCTCATCATGAACGAAGCCGACCACTGTGTACCCTGCTTTGTCCAGTTCATAAAGAGCCAACTTAGCGCCATCAGCAGCCAAACCTTGAAAGGGTGAATTCTTCTCTGCGCAATAACTAGTGTTAGCTCGTAGTCTTCCTGTTCTTGTGAATACATGTCCTACCTCATTCTGCATATACTTTCTCATTTCTGGAAAGGCTTTAAACCATGTATCCTTCATTTGCTGAGCAACATCAGGGGAAAGATCAAGACCATAACCACGACTAAACTCAATAAAAGTATCAATACCAAGTCCACCGGGGAATCCAAAGTTCGCAGCCTTAGCCTCACTTCTTTGCTGCTTAGAAACAGCACTAGCAGGACAATTGTGCATAACTGAAGCATAATATTTATGCAAATCAATCCCAGCATTAATCTGTCTCCTCATCTCAGAATCCCCATACATATCGTATGTAGTCTGAGCTAATGTAGCTAATTCAATAGCACTGTAATCCGTAATAATAAAGCTATGTCCTTCCTTCGCTACAAAGCACTCTCTAATTCCACCTGCTTTAGGTAGTTGCTGAAAGTTAGGCTTAGAGCAAGATGTTCTTCCAGTGTTAACTATTAAGTTATACCTTGGATGTACTCGCTCACTGTCTAACTTATTAAGAAACGAACTAGCCTTTTCAATCTCATTAAACTTTAAGTAAGAGTCAACAAATTGAATATTTCTATATGGCTCTAAATCCTCACCCTTACTAGAGAGGGAACCATCTTCTGTTTTTGGTAACTTATCAGCAATACCAATAGTACCAAGAATAGACTCAAACCTATCATTTATACCCTTTAGTCCTCTAACCCAGCCCCATGTAGCTAAGATGTCTGCCTGTTCCTGTAATCTAGTAACTAAATCACCTAGTACTTCATCTTTTCGTTTAAGATCAACCTGTATGCCGTTCTTATGTGTATGCGTTAACGCTAAATCACCCTTTAATTGTATGTTATGAGATAACAGCGTATTATGCTTATCAATACCAGCAATTCTACTGGAGAGAGATAGGTAAACATCAAACGTAGCTACAGCATCTATAGCACCATACTCTAAGAAGTCTGTAGGTATTTCCTCAATAGCTTTACCCCTAAACTGCTCAAAGTTACACCTAATACCAGCATCCTTATTTAAGACTTCATTGCAGAATATATCAGTCAATAAGGCTAAGTTATACTTAAAAGGGATAAAGCCTTTAGTACCAAGGTGGTACAATCTATATAGCACAGAAGTATCTCGTACTTTATCCCTGTCAATTAAGTCATAACTAAACTGTCTTCCTAGTTTCTCAGTTAATACATCCGCATCAAATGGAAAGTTGTGAAAGATAAGCGTACTCTCATAATGCTTATTAAAGAATAGTTTCAGCTTATCCAGAGGTACGTAATATGCTACGCTACCACCTGCATAAGCCTGACATGTAATAATCTCAGGAGTAGTGTGAAAAGGGCGGAAATCAGTCTCGGTATCTACCGCAATAAGTGACCCTAATTGTTCATTGGACCATATCTTAATTTCAATCTCTCTACCATTAAATTCCACAATCCCTCCTTTAAAGTTTAATTAAACCATGCTAGGGTTACCCTTTCCTAGCTCCCTCCAGTATACCTAGATGCATCCATGAGTATACGGGTCAACAAGACGGTGCATATTCCTTATGGTTTATTTATGCGTTTTCTCTCTGTCTTTTGGAGACTTACACGTTAGTGTATAGTCTACATAAACGATAGCTCGTCAACCTAACCACTTTTTACGATCAACCCTCGTACGACATACAGGAGGAGGTAGGTTACACCTTAACTCGCAATGTATTTGAGGTAAGAGTTAGCTCTCTTGTTTTTCAATACAACCTTGGAAACATCGACGCTTTAAGTCGATTGTTTACTTAACGTTTCTTAAAAGCCTTGATTTTATTAGAAGCCTTTGCAGTTTTCTCTGATCCGTCGGCAGCCGTATAGGTACGCTCTCCCTCAGTCTTTAGAGTCGCAATAAAAGGCAATTCAGTATACTCACTCTCTAATCTATTGTAGTCGTGACCGATTCCCTCTAGACCACCATCTACACCTACGGCTTCTAGGTACTTACCGAGTCTCTCTTGACCGATTTCCTGAGCCTTGTCAGACGTATGCTCAATTAGAAAGTTATCGAATACCAATCTACCTTTAGCATCTCCATTTACTACTTGAAATCCAGCGGATACCATCTTACCACCTTTACATGGCTTGATAGTAACTCGATTCATTCTCATTAGATAATCCCCGTCCTCTAATGGCTCGAAAACTCCGTCAACAAATTCTTTCTTTTGTGTATTTCCACTCATAACTAAACTTCCTTTGCGTCTTTCTGGACGCGCTTGTGGTCTGACTTAGTAAAGCCATACCATTGGTTCTTTAAATCTTTATATACCTGCCTTACAGGGTCTGCGCTTAATCTTGTTACATCTCTCTCTTCCTCTACAATATCATACCTAAACTGACCATCAGGAGTAACATGTTCCCCCTCACTGGAGAGCACCATCTTAAGACCTTTACGTGTATCTACTACTAGTAATTGGGGTGATAAAATCTCCTCCCCCTTAACATAACATAGTTGCCTTAATTGCCTTGCTACCTTACCCTTCAATGCTGCTCCCCTATGACTGTAATTCCAGCCGTTTCTAAGAGGATTTCTATTTTCTCCTCTATTCTCTTAACTGTCTCTAGTAACTCAGTCACTTCCTCAGCCTTCTTATTCTCTTGTTCTCGTCTATTTGCCATTACTTGTCCTTGTCATTACACTTATAGGCATTGTGACAAATAGAATCTGCATCTATAGGTCCTATTCCAATACTTACAAAGTCTTTTATACAGTATATAATCTTTTTAGGCTGTCCTAGGTATGGTGTCCTGTGGAAGTCTGTAGCACAACTAGTCATTAGACACATTAGACTTACTAATAATATCCTGTAGTTGCCTCTCAAGTCTTTTAATCTCATCCTTTAAGTCCTCGTTATCACTCTGCAGTTGCTCTAGGTTTGCTAAGTTCTCGTTATGTATTTCCTCTAGCCAATCGTCTTTAGTCCTACTCATTTCTTCCTCCATATCAGCAGCATCCAATAACTTCTCCGCTAGTTCTCTATTATCACTCACTCTCTACCTCTCTTAATATTTTTATACGCTCAATAATTAACTTCATCTCCATCTCGCACTTCTTAATAGTTCTTATACATATGCCGTACTTATCCTCTGACATATACCCATCTTGATGATCTAAGGTAGACTTCGCTATTAGCCTGTCCCAATTGTAGGCTCTCCAATCCCTCCTTAGATCATTCTCCTCCTTAGTACACCTATCCTTATTATATCCCTGTAGCATACCCCATGAATCACTATCCCATTGAGGTATGCTTTCCGATGTACTATTACCCGAGCTCGGGAATCCAGACTCCTGTTTCTCTAGACTTTTTGATTCCTGCGATTGCTCTTTTGTATTTTTTTCTACCACGCTCTAGAAACTCCTCTGAGGCTCTAAAAACCTCACTCTTATAGTCCTTCTTACCCATAAAGAGGAAGAAGAAGTCATGTTTAATACCAGTAACTTGAAAGGCTACGTCGCAATACAACGCGGCACTTAAATCATAGTCCAACTCTTCGCACGTTTTAGTAATGTTCTTAAAATTAACATTTTTAGAGGTGGTCTTAACATCGTTAATTGACGCGAAGCCTGACTTGCATACCTTCCTGTAATCGGTCCTGATCTTAACCTTAAGCCCGTCTAACTCAGAGAACATAGACTCCTCAGCAACACCTCCCTCAAAGAAGGAACTAATAGGCTTGCCCTCTGGATGAAAAATGGTCTGCTTATAGTTATTAAACATCTTCCTAGCGTTTGAATCCTGACCTGTTGTAATTATCATTTTACCTTGATTGTCATAGTCAAATGCCTCCCTACAACCTGATTCATAAATGGCAAACTCTTCCTCTAATAGGTGAGGCTCTAATACCATTGCATGAACGTAAGTACCAAAGTCAAAAGCATTTTGCAATGCGGCTGGTACGTCCCATGGGATACCTTGAACGTACTGCTTATGGTATTCTACTGGGTCCTTTAAGTAAAGCTTTAAACCAGAACTACTTACGTGGCTCCTATTATCGTGATAATCTTGGTTACTAATCTCTGTATTAATCTTTTGATTTTTCATTCACTCTCCCAATCTGTTCTAGTTACCATTCTACCTTTTATCTCCGGTCCCTCTTCTTTCTCCCAGTAATTTATGTTGTCTCCCCTAGCTATTTGCATACTAGATTTATTATGGTTTTCACTGTAAGGAGGTGTCATTCCACGCTTTTCTAGGAAATCTAATATTTCCCTAGCAGGACTACCGATTAACGTGTTGGCAGGACATCCTTCTCCTGCTTCCATATAGGGTTCTAAAAATTCAAACATTTCTTTTTCTAAAAGTTCTATTAGAAACATCTCTAATTTATCTTCCATCTCACTTCTTTTCATTATCGTAGCTCCTCATTACATTCGGAGTCTACTGTAGACTCACTAGGAGATGTGACCGCTAGGTCATCATCTTCGTTATCCTCCAAGAATTTGAATACAATTTTATTCTTACCCTTTACATTAACAGACAGTCTATCAATAAAACCGAGTTCAACTAATTCATCAAGAATTGAATCTCTCTCTCTCTTATTTAACTCTCTAGTGGCATTGTATAAGGTTCTTTTATCTACGTACTCACCCTCTTTGATTACGTTTAATATTTTAAGCTTATTCTTCTCATTAGAATTATTAAAAATGTGTTTCTCTATTACGTCTTGTATTGTTACATAATAATTTTTAATAGTCAAATAAGCAAATTCTACGTCTGTAATATTTATAGGTTCTACTTTATACTCTGCCCGACTACAGCAATGGATCATTGCAATTTTAACCATTTGCTGATAAAGACGAGCCACAATAGGAAGCACAGGATTACTATGTTCCGTAGTACGTCTGAGATTGTCAAACTCTTCAAAAACTGCATCTAGCTTCTCCTCTGCCTCTTTAGTGGCACTTAATTCTTCTACCATTTGAGGTATACCATTAATAATATAATTCTTATTTTCCTTTGGTTCGTATGCTCTCCAGAACCTAAGTCTATTTAAAGTTTCCGTATCAAGGTGTGGAAGTCTTTTAAGTCTTGTAGCTCTGCCTTCGCTGTCCCCGTAAAATATAAGGAAGCGTCCAAGTAAGCCCTTTTCAATAGCTCTAAGTGAGACCCCTTCTTGAAAGCCTGTGGGTGTCGTACTAGCAAGTATAGACACATTAGGACGATAGCAAGCACCTTTGGTACCCTCAGCAGTAGCCCTACCAAGGTATTTACTATTGCTACTAGTATAAAGCTCAGCGAGAACGTCAGCCATTTTAGAATTATATTCACTCTTTCCACTGTTTACACTCCTTAAAATACCGCCAGCTTCATCCATAATATCTAGACGTACTGGTTTATTTGCTAGACCATCCATTAAAGACGCGTCAGAGACGTAATCCCCTGCTCCTAGTAGAGACTCTGCGTTAATATCTACTAAGTACTCCTGTACCTTTTTCTGAGGTGCATCTTTACCACTTCCAGACGGTGCAATGTTTAACACGTACAAATTAGGTGACATACCTTGAAAAGTTACCTTACGGCTTATCAATGTAGCCATTAAAATTAAAGATGCACTGAAAGCAAAATTCTCCTGTTTAATCCATGAACAGTCAAGGATATTGGACTGTATTTTCCCTAAGACACCTTGCGCAGGTGGTAACTCTTGGCTTGGCTTTTTTAGCTTTTCCAGTTTTAGCAACTTTCCCTCTCTTTCCTTTATCACCTCGCTTAAGGTGGTTTCATTTATAACTGTAGCTGTAGGTACCTCATACTCCTTAGACTCTCTAAAGCGTCTTCTATTAATACTCTCCAGTACGTTAGAATAAATCTTAAGCGCATTTGTCCTCGGCTCTGTATGGTAAAATTCATTACTATCTGACAGTAACGGAGGATCATGCAACTCAGTATCATGCTTAATAAGCGCATTAATACTCTCCTCTAAGGTTTTTTGTTCTCCTATTAGCTTACCACATAAAGACGTTAGTGCGTCATTCCTACCACTACTTAAATGTCCCGTACCTGTCTTTTTTTCCATGTCTGGAAACTTTAGCAGTAACTTTTGCTCTACTGAAGCAAACAGGGCTGGTGGTAGCATGGGAAGTTCATTTACGTCTACCTCAAGCAAGTCTAAGCCCTCTAAGCCCCATGTATAGTTTGATCCATTAGGGTGTACGCTAGGAGGTAAAGTAGTCTTTTTATTGTTACTTAAAAGCTCTATAACCATCTCACCATCAAACTTTAGCGTTTGAGTATGCTCTACTCCGGTGTATCTAAAGAAGCGTGTTTCTCCTTTACTACCGATCTTTACCACTGGACTTTTAGGTAACATGGGCATTATAATCTCTAAGATTTCTGGTCTTACCTCGTCAATATCTAGAGCTACTACGTTAGACGCACCCCCTAAGCATATTGCAATGTTAGACTTATCAAAGTTATTGCTCCAAGAGTCAACCTCTCCCTGAGTAGGTAACTTAAAGCAGTAGTCAGACCATGCCTTAATAGCTGGCATCTTTGACATAAATTTATCTGGTATTACACTAAAACCTTTATCTAAGTATGCTTGTGCGTTTTCTTTATAGTTATTTGTCATTTATCTCTCTCCTTATGAAAGTAGCCAAGACTCCTCTTAGGAATATTTTTCCTTTACGTGTTCTTATAAATAGCATAAGTCTATGGTGATCATTCA
>Ga0099847_1000726_pt1 | contig 11207 bp, 7 predicted proteins | sample CB_VirMetaG_2_FD_78178 | JGI IMG/M metagenome (GOLD analysis project Ga0099847, IMG submission 78178) | Freshwater to marine saline gradient viral communities from Chesapeake Bay - CB_1504_2 Viral MetaG | ecosystem: Environmental > Aquatic > Marine > Coastal | place: USA: Chesapeake Bay...
ATACAATCTCCGGCTACATTAGCAGTTGAATCATAATTAAATGATTGGTCGTTCATACACCCTATAATAATAGGAATACAACTACCATCATTAGTGTTTGCTAATGAATCATAATTAAATGATGTTGGATCTGTACAACCATATACTTTTTCAATACACACATCACCAAATGTTGGTTGTGATGTTGTAGTTTGGATTATTGGGAATTGTAATGTAGTTGCTCCCCAATAAGGTACATCTACAATCGTATCACCTTCAGGACCATATAGTGTATATCCTACTTCAGCAATTGAGTTTTGAGATTGGGTTGTTGTGAATAAGTATAACTCAATAGGTTCATAGATGTTTAATGGTACATCAAACGTTAAATAGTAACCATCATTAGGTCCTATTTGATACTGAGGAGATAATATATCTCCTTGTTTAATACCTAACCAAGTACCACCCCATCCGTTTGCTTGACCATCGTAAATTTTAAGAGTATAATCACCAGTCATTATTTCGCTGGTGTTAGCATTTGGGTTATAGTTGAATGAAGCGGTATCAGTACATCCTACTACTCTTGCAGGACCGCACGTTCCATCACTTACAGTAGCGTTAGGATTATAAGTAGTTGAGAATGGATTCATACAACCAGCAATACTACTTGTACCGCCGGTACAAGCACTACCTGTACTAAATTGTGGAGATAAGAACTGATATCCAAAGTTACCACTTGGGATTGTATCAGATAATGCCCATAAAAGATCACCATTACAATCGTATACTTTTATATCACCATCTACTTGACCACCATACAATGTACCATTTAGACCATCACCATAAGTATCATTAATTATAATATCTACTAATACGTTTGTATCAACACAAATGTAATGTGAAATTGGTACACCTTGGGGTTGTCCACTATAAGTTCCTTGAGTTGCTGTATAAACTGCTCCGTTATCATCATATAAAATCCAACTTGATTCACCACCATATGTGTCTGGGGTAAATTGAACATCTATATAGGTTTGACCAGGACCACAAACTATACCAACGCCTTGACATTGACCATCACTTACTGTAGCCCAAGGATTAAATTCGTTCGAGGTGGTATCAGTACATCCAATAATATCTTCACAGTCTAAACATTTTTCCCAACAGTTGGTATCTAATACTACTGCTGCCCCATCTACTATTAGGTTTCTATTTGTAAACCCGTAGGCATCAAGTAAGAAACAAGTTGCATATGGGTTTTGGTTGTTCTGCATATTTGGTGGTAACTCTTGGTCTGACCAGTTGTCAACTGAATACTTCCACAACCAACCTGGGTTGTTAGAGATATCAATAGTTCCTGTCCAAATATTATCACCATCGGGATCAGTTAAAGAATCCCAAATTCCGCTCCAGCTATTAAATTGACCGCTGACGTATACTTGGGAGAATGTATCGGGGTAAGAATTCATATCTACTGCAAATGAAACAGGATATGTACATTGACCATTACTTAAATTAGCATTTGGATTATAACTCGATGAAGTTGAATCCATACAGCCAGCAAGTGGTGGTGGTTGTGATAAAAGATTTACTACTGTGTCATAAGTTAGTCCTGGGTACGTACCTGCCCAAGTTATGTCATTATTACTCCAGTCTAATTGATATAAATCTACTAATTCTCCTTGTGTGAAGTTTCTAAGAGTAAAGTACGATGGTGATTGAAATGAGTAACTATACCATCCTGCTGATGAATTACTTTTAAATTCAATGTTGATATCTCCAGTATCAGCATTAATTACTGCGTAATGGTATCGAGGAGTTAGGCCGTCCAATCTCTCCTTGTAAAAGATTGTATCACCATCTTGTGTGATACATACTGCGTTGGTGTTTGTTTCCCAACCACCGAACTCTAATTCTACTTCGAACCAGCTAGTGTTTTGTCCAAAACCTAAAAACGGAATTATGGACAACAAACATAATAGTATACCTTTTTTCATACAAATTTATTTACAACTATCTTTTTATAAATAGACACGGAAAGGGGCTACAAGGCCCCTTCCGGAAAAACTTAATCTCTTCTTTGACCTACTCTTCGATTTCTTCTTCTACTTCTTCTTCGAAATAGATTCCATCTTGTAAGCCTTCAAAAAGTAAGCGTGGATCAAATTGATGTTTGTTGATCGGTGTCATCTAAACTCTGCATCTCTTTAGGTAAAAACTCGCTATTAATATGTCCACAGTCTTTACAACTAAAGACCGGGATTGGCATATAAGAAGTCTGACCCGTACCCGTTAATAACCCGGATATCTTTCTGATGTGCAGAGCTTGGTCGAAGTATATTCCTCCACATGAGTCACATGTTACTGGAGAAGTTTGATCAAAATTAACGTTAGGTTGTGATTGCTGCATTACTTTTTGTTATGTAGTTCGTAAACCTTGTTAATCAAATTAGTCTTAGTAAGACTTAAATCTAATTCAACATCAAAATTAGCGCTAGCGTGATCAAGCAGATCTTGCTTCTTTAATCCTCTTAGTTTACTTTTTGTAACCTTACCTTCGATTACAATAGGAGACTTAACTGCCTCTACTACATCTTTTACCTCTTCTTTGATATCCTCTGAGGCTTCTTTTACAGCTTCGATGACGTCTTGTACTTCTTCTACTACGTCTTCTACTCTGTCTTTAACTACGTTTATAGTTCTCTTTGCGTTGTCAACTTTTTCTATGATTTTTTCATCGATGGTAGTTTGACCTAGTAACCAATTCCAAGCTTGAGCTAACTTTGCTACTACTCGGTGCCATACACTTTTTAACATGTCTTTTTTATTTTAAATGTTTGTTATATATAAATATATACCTATTATAAAAACAAGCCCTTTATTTAGTGTAACATTATATAATTTCTTAATAAGGGTTGATTACTATAATCTGTTTGAAATATCATAGGAGAAAAGAAATAAATAGGTCTGTTGTCATAACTACTTAAATAGTCGTCGTTGTTAATCGGCCTCGTACCTGTATTCTTTGCAGCTGAAGTTCCGATAGGTTGTTGGGGTAACATTGGAATACTTTCACTGACACCTACACTATAAAGAGAATTGTAATTTAGTACTCTCTCTGTAGATCGATCATGCTCTATGTTTCCGTTTGCATGGTAAAGTTTTATTATATCTGTTGCTCCTTTTTTGTCTGTTCTTGTGTAACTTACTGCAAAATATTCTACAAGACTTCCAGAGTAATTAGAACTATTTAGAGCAAGAGAAGCGCTATACTCAGTATAAGTCCCTAAAGGTACTATTCCTACAGGTAGTTGGTAATTTACAAAATTAGTTCCTACTTTGTTTACTCCTACTGAACCTACTAACTCACTTTCTACAGAAGGAATATAACTTGTACCGTTATACGACAGTTTTACGTACTTTACATCAATAGTGTTATCGGTAGTAGCTACTGCTACCATTAATCCGTTTTCGTTTGTCGCGCCTGCATATTTATCGTCTACCGAGCACATACCTCTTGCTCCGTAATTTTTAGAAGCAGCGGCAAACACTGTCATTGGATTAGCATAACCTATAATCTTACCAGTTCCCGAGAAATCTACTATATCTAGAAAAGAATCCGGGTCACTGTAGAAATCAGCAGAGCCTGTGTTTTGATAATGTGAAGCTCCTAACCAGCGTAATTTAACTACGTTATCTGTTTTTTCAGATAAGTTCATATTCTCGCCGTAAAGCACTGTAACATCACTATCGTTGTTGCCGGATCTTCTTCCAGCTACCGCTATATAAGCTTTATCGTCAATTCCTCGATTAGGGTAAGTTACTACATTAAACCTACTTCCTGAGTATACAGTTGTTTGAGTATCTCCATTATAATTTGATCCTGAAATAGTAACTAGTCGGGCGCTAAGAGTATTAGTACTTGAGTAGAATACCATACTGCTCATATCCATGTTCGGTACATTACTAAAACCGGGAACTGTAAAACCAGGACTACATACTTTTAAAACACTGTTATCAGCAAGAGTACTGTTGCTTTCAAGTTGAAGCTTTGCAGTATACTGTACAGTAAGAGTCGGAGCTGATCCGCTCACTTCGTAAGGTACTACGTAAGTGTCGTTACTATTATTTGTGTACGCAACAACTCCGCGCATCCTTCCGCTTATACTATCTACACCTATAGCACCTATAGTCCCGTTGTCGACAGCGATAACAGTAGCGTTACTATCTAAAGCAGTATTGTAGTTAATATCAAAATCATATGGATACATATCAAAATTACTGCCCGTCTGAGAGATGTTGTTATATCCGTCTCGAGAAGTTGATACAAATAAAATACCTATACGTGGATCAGCTGATGTGTCTATATATGCGATTGGATATACTAATCCGTCTTGATCATAAACTTGGTTTGGAGCTGTAAAGTCTACGAGTGATGCCGAAGGTGGTACGTTTTTGAGGTTTGCAAAGTTAGAGAAAAAGTTAGCTGATGCAGACGTAAATGTTGTTGTTGTAAAATTAACAAAATCTCCCATACGGACTTCCTCAGTAACACTTCCTCTAGTGGGTAGCTTATTAGTTCCCCAGTTTACAACTCCCCTATCTGAGGTAGTATTATTATACCCTGCTAACCTACTTAAGTATGTTTCTGCTTTCCAGTTAACTGGGAGTTCGCCTATAACGTTTTTATCCGGATAAAGATCATACAAGCTCACATCGCTATCTAACGATTTTCTTATATCAGCAGATAGATATAATCCTTGAGGCCAAGTCGATGTTGGCGCATTAGCTATCGAAGCACTACTTGGAACGCCCATAAAATTATTTTTCTAAATTTTCAACTCTAGTTTTCAGATCTTCAATCTGATTTTGCTGCTCTTTCACAACTGATATTAAGAATGCAGTTAGTTTCTCGTACTTGACAGCTTTTACTCCACTCTCACGAGTTGTTACTAGCTCAGGTAGTACCTCTTCAATTTCTTGAGCTATAACTCCGATATCATGACCTTCGTAAACTCCTTGGTTATCATTCCAATCAAACTCGTATCCGTTAATACTCTCTAATTTTTGTAACGGATCTGCTATAGGTGTTACATTATCTTTTAAAGATCTATCTGAAGCGTAGTAAGCAATTACTTCACCTTTTACTTGTAAGAAGTCTAAACTTGGATTAAATGTCAATCCGTTATTATTATCTACATATAAGGTCTCGTCATACATTCCGTCGCCGTCTACTAAGAGTACTCTGTAGTCTGCATCAGCAGTTGCACCTACTAAGTTAACTTGATTAACAGATCCGGAATTGACTGTTACTGTAACATCATCACTACTTACTGTTGTATTAACTAAGTTACCTACGAAGTCTATTGAAGTTGCTGCAGAAGTTAATCCAGTACCTGAAGAAGATACTGGTAAATCGCTTCCGCCTCCTGCCGCTTGGTAAGTTAATTCTCCTGTAGCAGTGTCGTACCCGACCACGTTGCTTCTAGTAGCGGCTGCTATTCTAGGGAAGAAGATTTCACCTGAAGCTGAAACGTATTGGTTGGTTTGGATACCTCCGTCGGTATTTAAGATACCAAAGTCATTAACATTTACACCACCTATCAAACTACCGGCGCCTGAAGCACCGAGTGGGAAAAATTGAATATACTGGTTTTCAGCTACTGTACTCTCTAATCTAAGAGCTTGTGCTGAGGATGATGAAACGTGTAGAGCTCTTAAAGGAGATGCAACGTTTATCCCTAGTCTAATATTTGCTTCATCGTAATATAATTCCGAACCACCGAAAGCACTTGCTGAATTAAATTGAAGAGAGTTTAAAGGTGTGTCTGGGGTTCCTCCTCCGCCGGAGGCGATTGAAGAAGTATTCATTGCTGTTAAGACACCGTCAGAATACCCGATAACTTGAGGAGCGTCTGAAGCGTTAAGGTTGTTAATTTGTACTTCAACTCCAGGATCTGTGTTTATAATCCAGTTAGCGTCAGCAAAATTAAAAGATAAGTTGTGAGTATTAGCTGTAACTCTTCTGTTTCCCTCTAATGTACCGTCGCTATTATACAAGTTCGGACTATGTGAAGATGAAGCAGCATAAGATGAACTTACAATTGTAATATCAAAAGTAGTACCATCACCTTTAGTAAACGTTAAAACACTACCAGATACTGAACCAGTGGTCATAAATGAACCAGTGGCATCGTTAAAGCTTGAGGTAGTTACAAACGATGACGTACTTACTGCTTGAGGTACCCAATCGCTGTCTCCTACCCAGAAATGACCTGGGTTGATATTAGGTAAGTCGTTTGCTCTACCGGCTCCTACAATAACTCCTGAACCGTTAGAGACATGTATTTTTTCTACATTACCTAATTTCTGTATTAGTGCAGAACCTGTAGGCTTAACATTAGTGTAACCTCCGCCGACTGCGACATAAATATTATCTCCAGCTTCAAAAGCTGAGGTATCTACTCCGTTTATCCATCCATTTATATACCCAGTACCTTCATCTCCCGGGTTGGTCAGTTCTTCTGCGAGAACTACACCTGCGGGCATATAAGTACCGTCTACTGCGTCTGCAGGTACTACGCCTACAACATTACCGCTAGTTCCTGATCCTGTGATATAACAAGGTGTTCCTTTTGCAATCGTACCGGTATGCTTATTTTTTACAGTTATAGAGGTGTTGACCGCTGCTCCAACAAACATTGAAGATGTTTGACTATTATTTATTAATGATCCCGTTAGATCGTTGATCTGAATAACTCCGTCAAATCCACTTCCTACTCCTGTAAAGTCAATAGAGCCTGTTTGATAAACTACATTTGAAACATAATCTGTTGAGCCTCCACCTCCGGAACCTGTATCGACTGTAATTTCGAATGTGGTTCCATCACCTTTGGTGAAAGTAATAGTATTATCAGTAACAGATCCGGTTGTTAAGAATGACCCAGTTTCATCATTAGTTACAAAAGAACTTGTCTGGTCGTTGGTAACGAAAGAAGAAGTTTGATCATTAGTTACAAAAGAACTAGTGTTTGCTTGTGTCACAGTTACAGTAACTGCGTTACCTGTATTAGTAGCCGTTACTCCGTTACCTGCAAAGTCAAAGCTTCTAGCATTTTGAGTCAATACAGATCCTTCATTAGAAGCAGTAATAGCGAAACCGCCTCCACCTCCTCCGGCTAGTCCGGAGAGATCTAGATTATAATTCTGGTCATCACTGTATAGAGTAACAACATTAGTACCGCTGTCATAAGATCCGCTGTATAAATAAGAACCTGTTGCTGCTGTTAGGTTATTTACCTCAGTCTGAATAGAGCCTGTGAAGTTGTTTAGATCAGTAATATCAGTTGCACTTCCTCCTCCGAAAGAGCCTGTATCGTAGTAGGAGAGCTGACCTGTTGCGGTGTCAAACCCTACAATGTTAGCAGTAATAGTGTTAGGTAGTCCTGAGAAGAATACGTCTTTAGAACCGCTGATTGATCCTGAAATGATTACAGAAGCGTCACTACCGATATACTCAGTACGGAAAACATTACTACCACTGTGATACAGTATTACTGATTTGTCTGGTCCTCCTAGCTTTGCCACATTAAAGGTTGTACCACTTAGTCCTGGTTCATCTACTTTAAGAAAGATATATCCATCACCAGCTTCTTTACCACCATTTCTTATAATAAGATCGCTACCAGAGCTATCACTAAGAATTATATGATCTTCACTATAGCTTTGTGGGTCGTTGCTTGTTTCGTAAATATTAAGTCCATCATTAGTACTATGGGTATTTCCTATAGTAACACCTTTTCCATAGCTACCATCGGCATAGTACTGCTTGACGTGCTTTCCATCTGCTGATGTTGCAGATGTTTTAAACAAAAGCTCTCCAACGGCAGCTGCTGATACATCAAAAGCACCGCCTGAACCTGTATCGACTGTAATTTCGAATGTAGTTCCATCACCTTTGGTGAAAGTAATAGTATTATCAGTAACTGAACCAGTAGTCATAAATGATCCAGTTTCATCATTAGTTACAAATGAACCTGTTTGATCATTAGTTACGAATGAGCTTGTTTGGTCATTTGAAATTAAAGATGCAGTTAAATCGTTGATGTCTATACGTCCACTAAAAGCATCACCTACTCCAGTAAATTGTATCGATCCGGTATTATAACGTACATTAGAAACGTAGTCAGTAGTACCTCCGCCAACACCAGATCCTGTGTTAACCGTAATATTAAAGGTTGTACCGTCGCCTTTTTCAAAAGTAATTATATTATTACTTACTGATGCAGATATTAAAGTAGATCCAGTGAGAGAGTTTAAATTAAGTTCATAGTTTTGATTCCCACTATAAAGGGTAATGACATTATCTGTTGAGCTAAAAGATCCGCTATATAAGTATGATCCAGTTTCTGCAGTAAGGTTGTTTACTTCTGTCTGAATAGATCCTGTGAATAAGTTTAGAGCTGTTAAGTCTGATCCTCCTCCGCCTAGGCTTGAGAGATCGATGTTGTAATTTACATCGCCACTGTATAAGGTGAGTGTTGTAGATCCATCGAATGATCCACTGTATAGAAAAGAACCTGTAGCAGCTTCTAGTGCTGCTAAACTACTTGAAGCGAGTCTAAAGTTATCATCTAACTCTTGGTGAGTTAGCGGTGAGCCTTTTAGTAATCGGTACGTTATTGCCATGCTTAATAGGGATTTTCATATAAATAGGTCCCTAGTACGGCTTATCGTCGAGTTGTTGTTTTAAGTAATTATAAAAATCTATAATAGTTTCACCGCCGAAAGAATCAATAAGAGAATCGATCTCAGATTTATCGACTTGGAAGGCTTTAGAAGCAGCTTTAAAGAAAGAGTCTAACTTCTTATTCTCATCCTTCTCATGATCCTCAAGTAACCTTTTTCGTCTAGCGATATCCATTCTAGCAGCTTCTATAAACTCAACACTATCAGGATACTTAAACCAAGTCTTACGCAATCTATGCTCTACTAACTCAGCTTCAAACTTATGAGGAGATAAATCAAAGTCACCATTCATAACCTTAGCATGAAAGGATGCACTTAAAGCTAAAGGCTTAGTCTTAGGAGTATAACTCTTCCACCACATAAACCTATTATAGGACATCTTATTATAATTCTTCTTAAAGAACTTCAATAGCCACTCTTCTGTATGAATAGGCTTATAAGGACAGGTATCGTACTGATCGTATTCTAATATTTCCATGACCTTAATATAAGAAACTATTCTTTATTATCCAACTCTAGACCATATGAATATCCAAAAAAGATAAACTCGTATTTGTATTCTACCTGAAGGTGTATACCTAAATCTAAGTATCCGCCTTGCATATCAATAGCTCTGTAGTACTGGCTTATCTTAAAGATTCTTCCGCGAGATCCTCTTCCTATCTGAATACCTTGTCTGAGTCTTCTATAAGAGGTCATGTACCCTATAGAGTAGTACATCCTGTGATTAGCATCACCGCGGTACCCTACAGGTTCCTCCATGTTATTAATAAGATAAGCTAAGCTTCCAGCTCTATTCTGCACTGTACTATTGAAATGTAAGTTGATGTCTCCTGGTAGATCTAACATACTTGCTTCAAAGAAAAAGCCAGATTGAGTTGTCAACACTACCTGGTTGTATGGGTAGGTTAGTCTATGATCTACGTACACCCCATGCTCTATCGATTTGATGTAACTTTGGGAATATAACTTAGTAAGGGATGCACATAACAGTATCGCTATGTACAGGAGTCTTTTCACATATATAAATAGGAAAAGGGCGAACTAAGTTGCCCTCTTTCTATATTTAAATTATATTTTATTATAATTTTCCTTTAGCGTAAGTAAACGTCCAACTAAAGTCTGGCATTACTACATCTTGTAATACCGTAACTGTTACAGCTGTACCTGAATCAGCTACTACATTGGCGGCGCCTTCAAAGCTTACTGAACCTTCTGCAAAATCTCTGATATGTACTTCTACTCCATCGTCCGAGATTAAAATACCATTCTCCATCACAAAGCTGTCTTTGTAATCTCCTTCTGGACCATCAATCTCTAAAGCATGATCTGAGTCAGCTCCTTCTACGTTAACAAAGTTTGAGATAGTACCAGCATAAGCTTGATCGATATCAAAAGCATCATCACCTTGTGCCCAAACCAATAGATTAGAAGCATCTACTGTTCCTCCGAAGAACTCAATACCATCATCCAAGTTACCTACTACTTCAATCTGATCGATAACTGTACCCGCACCTACACCACCTAAGGTTAGTCCGTTAAGTTCGTTACCATCTCCTAACAGAGTACCTGCATGTCTGATTGATACGTATTTCAATACTCCTGAGTTATCAGCAGTATCTTCACCTCCATAAGCTCCGTAGCTATCATCAGCTGGAATACCTTCAATGTGTGCTGGGGTAGCATCTGCAGAGATAGGAGCATAACCTAATACTACAATACCTCCCCATAAGCCGTTATCACTCTCGTCTAAGTTATCACCAGTATCGTAGATAGAAGTAAATACGATAGGATCATCAGCAGTACCTACTGCTTCAATCTTCCCACCTTGAGCAATAATCAAAGCTGTTGATAAAGAGCCTTGACCATCTCTAGCTTGAATAGTAGTACCAGCTTCAATGAATAATGTAGCACCTTCTTCCACCACTACCTTTCCGGCCATTTCGTAGACTGTGTCAGCATACCAATAAGTGTCTTCAGTAATTAAACCTGTAATAATCTTTTCTTCAGGTTGTGGGGTTGGTTCTGGTTTCTTACAAGAAGTTAAAACCAAAGCTGCTGCTGAAGCGTAAATAAGAAATCTTTTCATAATATCCTTTTAGTGTTTACTATAAGATAGTAGAAAGATCTTCTAGGCAGTTTACGTGAGGTTTACCTTTATATTAAAGTCAGTCGGGGACCGAAGTCCCCTCACAGTTCTCAACTGAGTGTACACTTGACTGCGAATTGAGCCTCTTGCCAGACTTGAACTGACGACCTGCTGATTACAAATCAGCTGCTCTACCAACTGAGCTAAAGAGGCATTAAAGTTACCTCAGACAGGCATTCTACTCCCAGCTCCGAGGAATTGTATCTAACTTAGCCCTACTCACCGCTGTACGGGTACCTGAAGATGTAACTTTGTTGGGGAGGAGGGACTCGAACCCCCAAGGTCGTGAGACGGCGGAGTTACAGTCCGCTGAGCCAACCAATTGCTCAAC
>Ga0099847_1000728_pt1 | contig 11200 bp, 17 predicted proteins | sample CB_VirMetaG_2_FD_78178 | JGI IMG/M metagenome (GOLD analysis project Ga0099847, IMG submission 78178) | Freshwater to marine saline gradient viral communities from Chesapeake Bay - CB_1504_2 Viral MetaG | ecosystem: Environmental > Aquatic > Marine > Coastal | place: USA: Chesapeake Bay...
ATCTGTAACTTTTGTCATATATAGTTCTCCAGTGCTGGCGCTTGTTAACCCACGTTTGTGTGGGAAAGATCTGACCAGCGATGTCAAAGAGCCTAACAAGTTTTACACTCATTAGATCGAAACTTGTTAGTGCGTTTCGACAAATTCATAATCCCATAACCTGACATAGAAGTCTAGTTCATGGGTTTTCATGGGTATATTATCGGGCGGAATGCCATCGGTATTTGAGGGTTCAGGCGGGCGATAGGGGGGGTACATGGACTGGAAATTTTCACCCCCCCGTATGTGTAGTAAACCGCTCACTACGAAACCCCTAATTTCAAAACAGCACAGCCATATAACTTTTGTCAGGTTAAAACAAAAAACATCACTTGACAATTCGAACCAGCACAGTTATTAAACACCCCGTACCCAACAGAGAGGAAAATAATATGATAGTCGTAGAACCGCCCCGTGACCCGGAGCCTACCCATAAGGCGATCGCTCATTCGCTGACACTGGCCAAGCGCCACCTAAAAGCTGGAGCGTGGGAACGCGCCATACCAGAACTGGTACAGACTATACACAACTGTCAGGCAATGATCGAGTACACACAACGTGTTGAGGCAGCACTACCAGTATTAACAACATCAGGAGGACAAACACATGACTAAGAAAAAATCAGGCTGGGCAGAACCAGGCTATAAAATACCGGAGGCTGGCAGGCCTAAGTTGAAAGTAGTCCATGGGAACGGCAATGATTTGTTTGAAGCTGCCCGGAGAGAAATTGAGGCAGAGGGTAAGGCCATCCCGGATGAAGGCCTTGAGGAGATCAGGTCAGGGTATAACCTCCGGCAGGAGTTTCTCGATCTAACACAGAAGTACAATACACTGGAGGTCGGGGCGATAGTACCACCGCAGTCACTTGGTGTTATTGCCTACACAATAGGTGAGATGATTGGTATGGGCTATAGGGACGCTAATCCGGATGAGAATATGGATAAGTACATAACCAGTACCCTTGACAAATTCCGCGAAGATATGCAGGCGGGGAGTGACCATCATGGAGAGTGATAACATCTGTGAGTTTTACAAACTGCTGGATGAGCAGGAGGAGAAGTTTAAGTCCATGGGTAATACCCCACTGGCGAACTTCACGCGGCTGCTAAATGCGAAGATGCGAGAGATGGATCAACAGATTGTTAATCAAGCGATAACAATAACCCAGCTATCTCACTCGCTCAACGAGCACCAGTTTTGGATGGATAGTATTAAGCACTCACCGCCGCGGCAGACAGTGAATGCGGTGAGCACTTGGGTAGAGCCAATAAAGTAGGGAGATTGATATGACTACAATATCAAAAATGACAAAGGCTCAACTGAAAGATTTGGCTGACGACTTGTTGACTGCTGACCGGATAAAGTCATCCGAGGTTGAGATGCTCAAAGACATAGCCCACCAAGGGTCCAAAGCCAACTGGGATATGTGGGATAGCAACACCCGCTTGATGGGTGAGAACTCACGGCTTAAGCATGAGAATACCCAGCTCCACTTTATGGTCGGCTCGATGTTCCTCGTCGGGGTTGTCATCGGTGCTGTTGGCATCGCGTTTATAGGAATCTGATATGCACACCGTCTACCGGTCTAAGAGTTCCCAGAACTGGGTGGCGGTTACAAAAGACAAGCGCACCCAGACAACACAGTATTTGGGGACGTTCAAAACAAAGATCGGCGCTATCAAGTTAGACAGCGCCGATCGGGTACTGCGCAACGCAGGAGACTTGAAACTGAAATACCGTGTGACACCCCATGGGACTGTGCAGGTGCGGACGTTCAATGCCGAGGAAGGCAGGCGCGTCTACATAGGCACATTCGAGAACATGGAGGTTGCCAAGTATCACGGACAGTTGTATGTCTCAGCACAACTATTAAACAGGAAACCACGTGATGGATGATCCGGTACTCTATGAAGATTTGGTTGCTTCCCCTGTATGGACAGATCGCTTTGCGTTCGAGATTGCTCTGAAGCTGGCAGGGTCTGGCGACTCACTGGCATCTATCCTCGAAGACTATGGCATGACGAAGTTCGATCTTGAGTTGGCAAATGCTGACCCACTGTTCCGCGCTAAGGTCGGGAAGTTTCGTGAGGAGATCGGGAAGGATGGGATTACGTTCCGCATGAAGGCGCGTGCCCAAGCTGACGATCTCCTGACAACAAGTTGGAGTTTGATCCATGAGCAGGGAGTGCCAGCCTCAGTGAAGGCTGACCTCATCAAGGCCACCGTTAAGTGGGCAGGACTGGAAATTAAATCTGAGGAAGACCTCGGCACTATGGGCGGCGGGGCAGGCGGTGTGAAGATCGTGATCCACATGCCGAACACTGATAACAGCGAAGACAACATGAAGGTGATAGACCATGAGTGATAATGACCCAAAGGTACCCGGCGTGGAGTTAGTCCGTGGTGATGATGAGTTGGTACTGTTGAGTAATCAGGAGCTTATACCGATCACTTCGTGGTACGACGAGCAGGGGGTGCAGGTGGCTACGATCCATGAAGCAACCGCTTGTGTTGCTGGACCATCCAGCTTGGGGAAGTGGTACGCGATTAGACTGGATATCAGCTACCGCTTCAACTCCGCTGAGTCTAACACGTTACATTAGGAGCCTAGCATGTCAGGCATAACGATCGACTACACCCCACCAACAACTGGTGCGCTGTTCATGCAGTCGGATGCAAAGATGCGCACGTTGATGGGTCCGGTTGGGTCGGGCAAATCAGTGACCTGTTCGTTCGAGGTTATCCGCAGGGCATCAGAGCAAGAGCCTAATACGCGCGGCATCCGCAACTCGCGGGCAGCAGTTGTCCGTGAGACTGCACGTCAGCTTCAGGATACGACAATCAAGACTTTCCTCGATTGGTTCCCTCCCGGCGAGTGCGGGAAATATATGCGGACTACCAAAACATATTTCTTCAACGTCGCTGATGTCCAGTGCGAGATTATGTTCCGTGCGTTGGACGATGCCGATGATGTGGCGAACTTGAACTCACTGGAGCTGACCTTCGCATGGTTCAACGAGTGTCGTGATATCCACCCTGACATTGTAGATGCGATGTCTAAACGTGTTGGCCGTTTCCCATCGAAGAAAGATGGTGGCCCAACATGGTACGGAATGTGGGGGGACACTAACCCTCCAACCATGGACACATGGTGGTACTATCAGATGGAGAAGGTAAACCCGGAGGATGGTGTTACCACAAACGACAATGGTTGGGACTCGTTCCGGCAGCCGAGTGGGCGCAGCCCCTACGCAGAGAATGTCGAGAACTTACCGGAAGACTATTATGATCCGCGCGGGCGCTCGGAAGAATATATCCGTATGTATATCGACGGCGAGTATGGTCTCAGCTCAGCTGGCCAGCCGGTATATAAATACTTCAGGCCCGACTACCACATAGCCAGACAGAAACTATCCCCGACAATAAACGGGGTACGGCCAATACTGGTAGGTATGGACTTAGGGCTGACACCTGCAGCAGTGATAGGGCAGCAAGACCCACGCGGTCGGGCTATGATCCTAGACGAGTGTGTTAGCTATGACATGGGTGTCCAGAGGTTTATCCGCACGTTGCTGAAGCCCCTGTTGACAGAGCGGTTCCCCGGCGCACCAGTGCTCATAGTTGTTGACCCGGCAGGTATTCAGCGGGCGCAGACTGACGAGCGTAGTGCGGTGGATATCATTAAAGCTGAGGGGTTCAAGGTAATCACAGCTAAGACAAACAAGATCACCGCACGCATAAATGCTGTGGATGATTATCTCATGCGGCAAGTGGACGGCGACTCGGCGTTCCTCGCAGACCCACGGTGCATGAAGTTGAAAGCAGCGATGATGGGCGGGTATCGGTTTAAGAAGGACGGGGCGATTGATAAGAACCAGCATTCCCACATAGCAGAGGCGTTGCAGTACCTGATGCTGCACATTGGCACCGTTGATAGTGGTATTTACATGCCGCAAAAAAGAGAAATAATTACTGTTGCATCGACTGGCTGGACATGATAGAACTTGCATAACACGCCCACCCCACATGGTTGTGTTTCCTTATGTTGGACTACAGAAACCCTATTGCTCCCCACGGCAATAGGGTTTTTTGTTGCGCATTGCGCATAATCATGTATTTTACCCACAAAATTTGCATGTCAAGCTAAAGGTGCTGCAATGAATAATGGTGGACTTCTCCGTGTTGTTTCAAACGCTGACATAGCACGTCAGGAAAAAGAAGTCGCAGATGCGAAGCTCGCAGAGCGGCAATCGAGTGAGTTGCTCACAGGCCTTACTGCACATATGAAGGTATGTTGGGAGGCGGCTAAGGCGGCAAAGACTAACATCGAGACGATCATGTTGAAAGCCATGCGCCAGCGCAATGGCGAGTATGATACCAACAAGCTCGCAGAAATAAAAAAGCAAGGTGGGTCTCAAGTTTACATGATGATTACAGAAGTGAAGTGCCGCGCAGCAGAGAGCTGGTTACGGGACATACTTCTGGATACTGGTTCCCCACCGTGGGATCTACAGTCCACACCTATCCCAGATCTTGACGACACCCGGAGAGCGGAGATCAAATCAATCTTCGAAGACTTTGCGATGAAAGTCATGGGGGACGAGGGTAGGGCGCTAAGCCCGCAGGAACAGTCCGAGATCATGGAGATGATCGAGCAAGAGTCTCGGTTCCGCATGTTACAAGAATCTCAGAATGTTGCTGACCGGATGAAGGCAAAGATCAAAGATCAGTTTTCTCAAGGCGGTTGGGATGAGTCGTTTAATGACTTCATCTCTGACCTGGTTACATTCCCGGCGGCTATTATCAAAGGTCCGATTGTCCGCAAGCAGCGGGTTCTAGGCTGGACGACAGGTGAAGACGGCACGATGACGGCTGAAGCCTCAGAGGTTATTGCCCCAGAATACGGGCGGGTTGACCCGTTTAGATTTTACCCAGAACCGGGCATAACAAATATTGCTGAGGGGTATTGTTTTGAGCACCACCCGCTAACACGCACGATGTTGGCTGCTATGGTTGGCGTACCAGGATATGATGAGGAAGCTATACGGGCAGTGCTCCGCGAGGGGCCAACCACATCATGGGTAACACCAAGGGAATTTGTGTCTAAAGAAGTTGAGGAGCGGAAGTTTAACACTGAGCTTCGCCCGACTCCAATGTACGATGCCCTAGAGTATTGGGGCAAAGTTTCCGGTGCCCAGTTGCAAGAGTGGGGGATGTCTGAAGAAGACGTGCCTGATCCGACAACTGAGTACGACGCAAACATTTGGATCGTTGGCAACTACGTCATCAAAGCGGTGTTGAACTATGACCCACTTGGTGAGAAGCCGTATTCAAAAACATCATTTATCAAATGCCCCGGCGCGTTCTGGGGTAAAGGCATCCCAGAGATTATCGAAGATTTACAGGGCGTGTGTAACGCAGCAGCCCGCGCACTGGTGAACAATATGGGTATTGCGTCTGGGCCGCAGGTCGAGATGAATATTGAGCGGCTACCGCAAAATGAAGATATCACCAACATATATCCATGGAAGATTTGGCAGGTTCTAAACGACCCAGTAGGATCGTCAGCACCTGCGGTAAGGTTCAACCAGCCGACAGACAATGCCAATTCACTAATGGCAGTGTATGATAAGTTCAGCCGCTTGGCTGACGAGCACTCTGGCATACCTGCGTATCTATACGGTGATCTTAATGTGCAGGGAGCGGGTCGGACATCGTCTGGCCTGTCAATGCTCATGGGGTCAGCGGGTAAAGCGATACGTCAGGTTGTTATGCACATAGACTCGGATGTTACAAAGCCGATGCTCCAACGCCAGTATGTCTACAACATGCGGTATGTGGATGATCCGTCGATCAAAGGTGATCTGCAGATACTTGCACGTGGCGCGATTAACTTGGCGACCAAAGAAACTATGAATGTTCGCCGCCTTGAGTTCCTCAATGCAACAGCTAATCCGATCGACTCTGAGATCATGGGTCCAGAGGGGCGTGCTGTTCTGCTACGTGAGATTACTAAAGGGTTGCATATGCCTGAAGAGGATGTGGTCCCATCCCGCGAAAAGGCTGGGGTCACTCGTAGACTTACAGCTGAGGCACAGGCTAACCAGCCGGCGCCACAGGAATTAGACCCATCCGGTGCCCCGAAGGGTGGCATGGAGGGCAACACTGTCCAGAACCGTTCAGCTAAGGGGGTCACACCGTGAGGCGTATGGAACCAAGAGAGAAGGCAGCTTGCGCGCGCGTAGCGACTGAAGCTAAAGACTTCTTGAATTATATCGACGAATGGTATAACAGCGAATTAACCAACTTACCGTTGGCTAAAGATGACTTGATGCAAAAGCAGGGACGGTGTCAGGTTTTGAAGGAGTTGAAAGACAAATTCGATCAAAGTGTTTCCGGCAAATAGCGGGTAAACTTACACTAGTAAGAGGCCGCACAAACTAGCGGGTAAACTCACAGTCGTGAGAGGCCGCATCAACTATACGCATACCAATAGGAGCGTAAAATGGCAGTACCAAAGCAGGTTAGAGACCAATCCGCACAGGCAGAAAAATTTTTTGTTGACTTAGAACTAGACGGCGAAGAGCCAGAGGCAGGTAAAGCTGCTGAGGAAGCGAAGCCTAAAAGTTCAGACGAGCCGGTAAAGGAGACTACGCCAGCGGCTAGACCCCAACCTGTACCAGTTGCCCCTGTGAGCGAACATGACAGTGGCAATGAATTGAAAGCAATGACTGAACGCTATCGCACTCTACAAGGAATGTATAACTCCGAAGTTGAGGGTGTGAAAACTGAGAATGCGGAACTAACAGCCCGCATGAGAAACATGGAAGCCCTCCTAGGGTCTTTACAGGAAGAAGCACAAACGGCTGCTCCGGCACCCAGTGCAAAACCTGTGCTGTCTGACGAGGAACTCGAAGAGTATGGTGCCGACACTGTTGATATGGTGCGGCGTGTAGCAGCGGCAGAAGTGCACGCGCTTACGTCACGCATAGCTACATTGGAGAACAGCATACAGCAGTTAGCTGCTAACATGAACACCTCAGTTATCCCACAAGTGCAGCGTATTTCTCAGACACAGAATAAAACTGCTGAGCAGCAGTTTTGGAGTGACCTGGAAACCGCTGTACCCGATTGGCAAGAAATCAACTCAGACCCAGCGTTCCATGAATGGCTATTAACAGTTGACCCACTTATGGGCACAACTCGCCAGAGCGGGCTAGAGGCATCCCAAAAAGCGCGCAACGCCGCGCGGGTAGCAGCTTTCTTTTCATCATGGAAAAATATCGGTACTAATGCCAACGCCAATGTTCAAACCCAACAGCAAGTCAAACCGTCTGCGGCTTCTGAACTAGAAAAACAAGTGTCCCCCGGACGCGGGCGCAGCCAATCAGCGCCAACTGGTGAAGAGCCAAAGGTTTATACATCTGAAGACATCTCTAAATTTTACAGCGATGTTCAGAAGGGTGTGTATAAGTCGCGGCAAGACGAGCGCAATAAAATCGAACGCGATATATTTGCTGCCCAGCAGCGTGTCGCATCAAGTGGTTAATCCTAAAGGAGTTGCATAATGGCATACCTAGTATCCGCCGGTGGCCCACAGTACACCGGAAATTTCATCCCTGAGATTTGGGCTGGCAAGCTCGTAGAACACTTCTACGACGGCACAGTTCTGGCCTCTATTTCCAACACTGATTACGAAGGCTCGATCAAGAATCACGGCGACACGGTTAATATCCGCACCATGCCGACTCTTGAAATCCATGACTATGTCAAGGGTATGCCTCTCGAAGTTCAGACTCCAGACAGCCCGAAAATCCAGCTGTTGATTGACAAAGGTAAATATTTCTCAGCAATCGAAGACGACGTGGATAAAGTCCAGTCAGATATCGACCTGATGAATGCCTGGTCCCGTGACGCTTCCGAGCGCATGAAGATCACAATCGACACGCAGGTTCTTGCAAACATTGTAACTGAAGTTTCAGCTTACAATGAAGGCAGCACAGCGGGCCGTATCTCCGGTAACATCAACTTAGGTGTTGCGTCTACTCCAGTCGCGTTGACCAAGACAAACATCTTGGATTACATCGTGGATATGGGCACAGTGCTCGACGAAGCTAACGCTCCTGAAGGTGATCGTTTCTTGGTACTACCTGCTAAAGCAGTTGGCTTGATCAAGAAGTCTGACCTTAAAGATGCGTCTTTAGCGGGCGATGGTACATCCATCATGCGTAACGGACGTGTTGGCGCAATCGACCGGTTCACTATCTACTCAAGCCACAACCTGCCAAAAGCAGGTACTGAGTATGATATCATCGCTGGTCATAAGATGGGCTTCACTTTTGCATCACAGATGACAAAGATGGAGACTATCCAGTCAACTACAACATTTGGCCACATCATCCGTGGACTTCAGGTGTTTGGCTACAAAACGGTTAAGCCAGAAGCTCTGGCCCGCGGCGTTATCACAGCCTAATCAGTGGGAGCTTAGGCTCCCATTTTACCCAACACTTGCCATTAGGAGAAATTGATTATGGCTACTTACACAGACGAAATTGGCTTTGACCGAGGCTCAGCAGGCTTCCACGAAAAAGGCCTCCACAGAATTGCTAAGCTGGAAGTGACATTGGATATTGATGCCATTGTTGCTGCCCGCCTAGCAGCCGGTGCAACAGCTTTAGCAGCTGGCGACATACTTGAAGCGCTGCCAATCGCAGCCGGAACATATGTTATTGCAGCTGGGCTTAACGTAACCACAGCAACTGCTGCAACATGTACTGTTGATCTAGGCGACGGCTCTGATGTCGATGGCTATGTTGACGGTTATGACCCGGACACAGTTGGCTATGTTGCTCCAACATTTGCGCTTACAGAAGCAGCACCAAACACCATTATTGGTTATGGCGCTGGTAAGCTCTATGCTGCTGCGGACACGATCGACCTTGTGCTTTTGACTGCTATACCAACTGGTGCAGTGATCAAAGTTTGGGCAATCGCAGCTAACCTTCGCCCATAAGCGGCAACACTAAAAACAGTGGGCTAACCCCCACTGTTTTCTACAACTAGGTTTAGAGGAGCTGACTATGGCTAAAGAGCAAAAAATGTTTTACCGTCATGTGGTGAAGGGTACGATTTTTAATCACAACCCTGCAGCATTTGGCAACAACCCACTCTTGGAACTTGTAACAGAAGAAGTTGCGTTCCCTGAGAAACACATTCCCAAGGGTACTGAGAAGCGCAAAGCGCGGGTTAGCTTGGAGACAAAAGAAATCCCGGATGAGCCAGTAGCTAAAGCAAAAGCAGGGCTGCAAACCGAGGCATCAAAAGGATTGTAATAGATGTTGCTGGGAGACGTTATTACCGAAGTGCGGCGTCTTTCACAAGACACTAGTACCGACACAGCTCTGCAACGCTTCAGTGATGCAGAGCTACTTGCGTTTGCCAACAACACCTTGAGCCGCATGGCAGTTCTAAGGCCTGATCTATTTTCGTACATTGGTGAAATACCATGCACTGATGGTGAGACATTACAGTCAGCCCCATCTGATTCAATCCGCCTCATGGAGATATTCCGTGTGACTACCGGGCTAGCTGTTCGTGAGACTAATCGCGAGGTCTTGGACCAGACATACCCTGCATGGCCAAATGACACCGCCGCTGCAGCATCAAGCTGGATGCGGCACCCACGGCACCAAAACAAATTCTTCATCTGGCCTAAAGCCCCAGCATCCCAGATACTGATCGGTGAGTATGCCCAAACTCCGCCAGTCTACGACGCAGTTACAGAAGTCGCGTTACTACCAGACGCGTACCGAGCTTGTGTGATTGATGGCATTATGTTCCTATCACAGTCAGTAGACGATGAGCATGTTCTGGCTCAGCGCGCGGCACTATTTCAAACATCATTCACTCAAGCCCTGCAAGCTAACATGGAGTCACGCATGGTGACTGACCTTGAGCAAGGCGGGATTGACAAGAAGGAACTCCCATAATGGCTGATCGTACCTTCATATCTCTAATCCCAAGAATATCACCGTCTGTTCCAGGTATGCCTGACCCAGCCCTGCTACCATACATCCGCAGCAGCGCAATCGCTGTTTGCGAGCGCACACAAGCATGGAGGTACGAGCAGGCGTCGATTGCACTAACAGCTGGAACGTATGAGTACGAGTATGTAGTCCCAGCAGGCGCAGAAGTCTGCGGTGTGATGCACAGCACTATCGAGGGTGTTAAAGCACGCTGGCTAACTGAGGATGAGTTACACGCTACTTACCCTAAGTGGCCCTCAGAAGTAGTAGCTGATAGGTCTGCGCCACAACACTTATGCCAGATAGATCCAGATCATTTTGTTGTGGCTCCTGTACCAGATGCGGTAAAAACATATAACGTGAAGATGTTCCTCACACTACGCCCAGACCTTGACAGTACAGCCATGGATAAAATATTTTTTGACGAGCTTGAGGATTTGATTGTACATCACGTTCTGCAGGAGACACTCATACTACCAAACAAATCATGGACTGACAGGGAGCTGGCTCAGTATCACGCTAAGCAGCTTGTGTTTAAAATAGCTTCCCGCAGGGCAAAGGCAAACCTCGGCTTAGGCCGCGGTAACCTGACTGCACAAATGCAATCATTCGGGTAAAATTTAAAGGAGTAGTATTATGGCTACAGCAGATATTTCAGCACAGAATCAGTTTACTGATCCTGTACTAGTAGACGGTTATGACTTTGATGTGTCAATCCATAATAGTTCGAGTTTTGTGGGTACAATAACTCTCCAACGTAGTCGGGAAAAAGACGGGACGTACCGGGATGTTGAGACGTGGACAGCTGTGGTCGAGGATCGCGGAGTGTCGGCGGGTAAGTTTTGGTATCGGTTAGGATGCAAAACTGGTGACTACACATCAGGTACAATTAGCTTGGACATAAGCACATGATGGACGGTGTTATCCAAGGCGTTACAGACAAGCTCATGCGGGGGGTTTTTACAGCAGTTTCTGTAACTATCCCATCCGCCGCATCTCTTATCATGGACAGCCTACAGCCGGAAACCGATGGCATGGTTTTGCACTTCGAGAGCGACACGGCTCTGGTGCGGTCTTCCGTTTTTAACCCATATTCTCCAGAGGAATTATTGACAAATAGTACGTTTGACACTGAC
>Ga0099847_1000731_pt1 | contig 11181 bp, 17 predicted proteins | sample CB_VirMetaG_2_FD_78178 | JGI IMG/M metagenome (GOLD analysis project Ga0099847, IMG submission 78178) | Freshwater to marine saline gradient viral communities from Chesapeake Bay - CB_1504_2 Viral MetaG | ecosystem: Environmental > Aquatic > Marine > Coastal | place: USA: Chesapeake Bay...
AAGTCGGACTTGAGGACGTCTCTGACATTCAGTGTTCCTTTCTCAGGTAAAAGGTCAAGAGCATCTACTTGACCAAAGATGTATTCTAGAGGTTCACTTTCATAGAGTTCTACAAACGTCTCTCTAACGTGGTAGAAAAGGTGACCCATGTTACCAGCGTGACACCCAAAGGAGTCGTGGACCACGGTTACAGTATACTCTACCCCATCAACTACTATAGCTACGTGGACAGCGTCTAGACTGTGGACAACGTTTGGTGAGGTGCCTGTCTTCTGCTTCTGTTTGTCAAGGGTGGCCTCTTGCCATACACTCAGCGTCAGTCTTATACGATCGTCTCCGTAGTAGAAGCTGACGTCACTTGACTTAGGCTTCCGGTAGTTGTGACGGAAAGGGAACCCTGTGATAGGAGTAGTATACGCTAGGTGCCTCTCCCTGTCATTCTCTCGCTGAGCTAGCTCTTGGAATAGTTTGAGCATCCGGGCTGGACCCCCTAGCTCTCTGTAGCAGATATCGTACACTAAGCTACCGAGCATGTAACCCCACTTAGGTTCTTTGTCTCGGAGGTACTCACTAAGGCCACGGGTGTCTTCTACCACCTGCTCACCCATTCCCTGACGAGTACCGCCGTAGGCCAGAGTCATGACATTTCTCTTGACAGTCTTACGCCAAGTCTTCTTGTCTCTGATCTTAGACCAGTACACAGGGAAGAGGATCGATCGAATGTCGTGGTAGTGATTCTTGAACTCAAGCATAGCTTCTTTAGCAAGCCGCTTCTTTTCAGACTTCTCAGGCCACTTCTCTATCTCTCTCAACAAAGAAAGATACTTACCGTAGACCTCCTCAAACCTTGCCAGCTGTTCAGGTGGAATTTCTGTGACTTTCTCATCAATTTCCCCAAGAACCGCCTCAGCAATGAACTTGTAGACATCACCGGGAAGGTCAGAAGGAACGAGGTTTACCATAGGGGCAATCTTTTCGTCCTTTGTCATAGCAACAAGGTGCTGTACCCCGTTGTTAGAACCATCAATGTAGACAGGTAGGCAACTTGGAAAGTCCTTTGGGTCGTTACCAGAAAGTACCCAACTATCTAGCATGTTAATTTCCATACAGGCGGCAAGGAAGGAAAAAGGCTTATCGGCCTCCATCCAACCAGTAAACTCCATAGGAGCAGCGGCATACCGTAGTATATCATCACTGTTTTCCTGAACCCACGCTACTCGATCGTCAAGGCTAACTTTGTCGTTTCCCCAGACGTTGGCTGCGTGAACACATAACCAATAGTACCCTTCTCCCCCAAGAGGAACTGGTTGATCCAAGAGCAGTATCCCCTTTGCATTGTCGGAGGACTGTTCGTGTAAGAAAGCAGTGTTTGGATAAATTCTGCCTCGGAAGTCGGTGTTATATAGATGGTAGAAATCATTGTTTAGGTTCCTCTTTGCTATACCAACAATGGCATTAATCTCAACCAACAAGGAAGCCTTTTTAATAGGGTCAATCTCTGAGGCAAATTTGAAAGGGTTGTTGTCCGAGGTCATACACTGCTGAAACACTTCAAAGACAGGCTGGTTGATACGCCATCCCGTACTATTAAGTTTGTTCAACACCCTTGTAATAAAGGGAATACCCTCTTTCTCTACCAGTTCAACAGTCTCTTCTGGGGCATTCTTGATCATCGGATAACGGGTTTCCGGGTGGTAGAACCCTTCGCCCCAGTCACCAGAGGCCCTTGAGATAGGAAATAGGTCCACTTTGTCCCTATCTACTTGCTCCATCATAGAGTTGATAGCCTCAATGTTAGTTGCAAGGATATGGTAGGTTGGATACTTAGTCTTCCTACCGTTAGCCTTCTTAATATGCTTTGCCATATACTTGATGTAACCAAGTTCTAGGTAAGACACTAGGATAAACCAGCCTATGTGAGCCTGTTCAATCTCATCTGCTTCCAAAGCAAACTTCCTGTTTAGAGACCTACCCATGTTCACAAGCAAAGAGGCGAGGGTGGCTCTACTTTCTAGGGCCGTTAGTAGGTGGCCGTAGGTAACTTCAATTAAGGACTTTGGATCGAGTCCATAAAGTTTGTGTGCTTTCTTTCTTTTGTCTACGTTCTCTCCGGTCTTATCAAGGAGGTAACCTTGTCGGAGTTCTAGGTCTTCTGTTAGTAATTCTAGTGCAGTCTTCATAACTTCCCTTCTAGGCTTTGAGCCGAAGCTCCCTAAGGTGAAAAAAAAAAGTAGAGGTTGCCCCCACCCCCGAAGGGGTGAGAGCGTTTATTTAAAATTGGAGGGTTACAGAGTCGCCTTCGTAGATGGTATCTTCCTCTGAGTAGTAGGGCATTTTACCAACTTCCCCAATACCATTTTGGGTTACAAAGCCTTCTTCAAGGTTAAGAAAGACGTTCTTTTGGCCTTTACCAGAGTTATCTTTAAAGGGAAGAACCACCCCTTCTTTGTGGAGGTACCCCACGACTTTTCTCTTTTTTGTAGCCCGGCATATTTTGACCTTAGACATGGTTGCTTTCCTTAGTTGTTAGAGGAGTTTGACAGTTTGAAGCACTTAATCCAGTTATAGATCGAGCCAGAGCTACAACGGTACTGATCCATAGCAGCACCGTAACCACGGCGTACAGCAAGGAGTGCAGCAGAAAGGCGAGTAGGGTCAGAGTAGATAGCCTGACGCCGCTCATCAAAAGGGGTGTAGTGGATAGACCCTTGAGTCCGGTCAGCAAAGTAGATAGGTGCGTAGCCGTACACCTTCATCCAACGCCAGACAGTAGAGTTACCAACAGCAAAATTGTCTGCTGCGTCTTGAGTTGAGTTCTCCCGCAAAGCAGCTTGGCAAACTACATGTCGGAAGTTTGTGTCATAGACACGTCCACCGATGTTGACATCACGGATTTCTTTTAGTTGTACACTGTTTCGCATTATGCGTTCTCCTTGGTGTAGGTTAGCAGGTTCTCTGTGAGAGCCTTTCTTGTTTCTTTTAGTGGCTTGACAAACTCTTCGTCAATACCAAGTTTTTTGGCTGTGTCAATAAGCCCACCAACGAGGTTGTTGAAGGTGGCCTTGTTGGTTTCTTCTTTAGAGGGTAGGTCTTCAAGGAACTCTTTTGCAGCAGCCCAGTAACTCACTTCGTCAGTACCATAGAAGGAAACGTAGCTTTTCCCTCGCAAACCAGTATTACCTGCGTACAGCATAACACGGTCTCGGTCTGTGTTTGCCTCTACATGCAGGTTCGCATCCGGGGTGTCTACCTGTTTTTCAAGCATAATTCCCACGAGTATAGACAGATTGTTTTTAATTTCAAACAGGGTTTCAGCGTTGTTGTTAAAGACTTTCATTTAGTAGCCCTCCACTTCCATTAGTCGTCCAAGATACTCACGCATTTCCGGCGTGTGCTTTGGTTGATCATCTTGTTCAAGTTTCTCATAGGTGTAACCCCACTTTGCGTCAATAGCACCAACCAAGGCGCTAAAGCGATTGTTATGACGACGAATCTCCTTCGGGGTCATATTGAAGTCCTCCTCTACCTTACTCACATGAATTTGTGAGTCAGCATCGAAGTAGGTTTTCAATACACTTGGCCCAACAACAATGTCAGAACCGTTGGGGAACATCACGCGTAATTTTGTCATTAGGAGGCCTCTTTCTTCATACGTTTACGTGCAACTCTTGCAGACTTGAGCAGGTGGATTGCCATACGCTCTGCTTCGTCAGGAGTCATGTGGTTCGTGTAGGTTATTTTACTCGTGCAATAAACAGCAACAAGCGCAGAATTATAAGAAACAGGCGCAACAGAAAACTTACTGTCAATATCGAGTGGTGAGTCTCCAAAAACTTTAATTTTCATAGAGGTCTTCTCCTTCTTCTTTGTTATAGGCATCATTCCACTCTTCTGGGGTGGCACCTGTCATAATGAACTCACGCTCATCTTCATTCAGATTAGGAAACGCGTTCTGGATAAGTGTCCCAGAGTTGTAGTCGTTGATCTGCGCTGTAGTGATAGGGAGGTCAAGTTCCCGTGTAATCCCTGTAAAGATCGAAGTACGTTTTACAAGCATAGTCCAACTTCCTCTTCAAGAAATTCGGTGTTGAGTCCACTCACATTACCTAAGTGACGTAGCTTTTCTTTCCAAAAGTCCGGAGAGGTGCGGTCGTGGATTGCTTGAAGCTGATCAAGGAACACGGTATGTGCACCTAAGAGAGAAGGTACCATATCCGCAATATAGCTTGCGGACTTGCTTTCCAGTTCAGGTTTGTATTCACTATCAGGAATTAGACAACCAACCGCACACATCAAACCGTTGTCACCACGGTAAGCACAAATTGGTTCATCATCAATCCCCCGGTGCAGTATTGATGTGGCGTTCTGCTTAAGCAAGTGGATTGCGGACTTTTCAAAGATTTCTTGTTTAGTCATAGGCATAATGTTACCTCCAAGGGGTTTCGTTGGTGTAGAAAATATGATAGCCATACTGACCATCGAGGGTGTAAACGTCGTTCCAGTAAGGATCGACGCTTGCTGTGTGGTAGTGGGTAGAGGTGATAGTTGTTTCACCCCTCTCCAAGACCTCCCCAGCAATTTCCTTGGCCTGAGCCTGCATTGCTGCATCAAAGAAGGTGCTGTAGTCAGTCATGTCGTCAGACTTACCATCGTGGGTGAAGCTGAACTGCTTATCTTCAAACACAACCTCACACACAGTGTCGGGGTAGCGTTCATCTTGTACACGGTTGATAACCACCTCTGCAACAAAACGCTGTGCATCGAATGATTCATTACGTGCTTCGAAAAAGATGGCCGTAGCCAAACATAGTAGTGGTGTCATGGTAGTTTTCCTTATTAAAGAAAGTTTGGCTCAAGGCTCTTATCAAAAGCCTTAAACCAGCGTCGTATGGTGGTATGCCCTGTTCTTACAGCGTTCTTCCTTATAAAGACAGCCTGTTGGTTGCCCCCAAAGAAAGCGTCCTCAAAGGCATCACAAAAGTCATGTTCTTCCATTAGTAGTCCCCACCCTCTAAGTGGATTTTTACTTCCTCGATGTAGTTATACATACCTCCATCGCGTTCATAGTATTGGCGTGGTATACGCCAATCACGGATATTTCCATGAGCCGCGTTTCCTTCTGCTATCGATTTCCTTAGTTTAAAGTGTGGTGGAAGTTCATCCAACACAACCTCGATAACGGCACCTTTGCTGTACATCTGAGCCTTTTCAAGGCTGTCAGTCCAGTGAGTGATATCTTTGTGTTGCATACCTTCTCCAAGAGATTGAGCTTCAAAAAAGGTAGTTCCGCGAAAGAACTTATACATAGAAATTTCCTCTTAATTTACTGAGAGCGCCACAACCTGACAATTCTCTCAAATTCGATTCTGGACATGAGTCCGTTTCTACCGTCATAACGGTTCTTAGTTACCATAACACTTTCCCCCATGTCAATAGCTACAAAGTGTGAGCGAAGAATCTGGTAACGTAGTTCTGGTGGGCTGATACCTTCGCCGTCTTTGTTTTCGGAAGGAAGAAGAATGAGAACATCCTCTTCAAACTCTGGCATACGGCGTAGGATTTCCCGTCGTCCAAGACCCATCTTTCCATAGAAGTTTGCGTAGGCTTCATAACCCTTTTGGATAGGGTCATAGGGGAAGTATCTCATATCATTTCCTCTCAAAAGAATCTTTGTAGGCTTTTGTAACTAAAACAACAGCCCCTATTACGATTATAACGGAGACAGTCAGTCATAGGTAAGTTCCTTGTGTTGTTTTCAGTGTTGTTGTTTAGCGTTTACGCTCAAGCAGTTTTGTTCTTAGGTCGTCGTTAGACATGATAGTTTGGTAGATTGCATAGAGCGTAAATACTGTGATCATAAGGGTTAAGTCCTCTTTTTATTATTATTATTTGCTTTTTGAAGCTTTTCTAGCTCCTCTGGTTTCAACCAGTAAAAGGCTTTCTCGTAGGTTTTGTAAAGCTCAAAAGAGAAAAAGCCAATTACAAACGGTAGATCCATCACCTGAAACTCATTTGCCAAAGGCAAGTCAGTGTTTCCAAGCTGTACGGCCCAGTAGTAAAGAATACTAACGGGGCCAAACCACCAAGGTCCAACAATGAACTTTGGAGGTTTCTTTTTCATGTTTTTCTTGTCGCCGAAGATAGCAGCAATGAGTCCTCCGAGGAAGACTCTCACTAGTACTCCGACTAGGATTGATAGTGCAAGTTCCTGCATCATTCTTCTGTAACTACTTCTTCGTCAGTCCAAAGAGCCTGAACCCAGTTTACACCGGAAGAAGCCTTGTCTGCTGTCCAGTCGAAACCAGAAGAAGCTTTTGTAGTGGTCCACTCAAAGCCCGTTGAAGCCTTGTCTGCAGTCCAGCTAAAGCCCTCACTTGCACGACAGCTAATGGAGTCACAGGAAGTGGGCAGGAAAGAAACTTCACCATCGTTCTTGTCGAGGTAAATGAAGGTCAGGGCAACCACGAGAGCTGTGAAGACAGTCTTGTGAAAAATGGATACTACTGTTGTTTTGATTGTTGTAAGGGTGTTCATTGTGTTTTCCTCTTGGAGATAATGTTGTTTTTGGGTTGTTGTAGTCTTGTGTTACCTGTCTTCACAGGTTTGACGAGCGTGGTTAGTGAAACGCTCTACCAAGCGTTCCTTCTTCACAGGGTCTTCCAAGACAGGAAGTTCTGCGGCAAAGTCAACGATTGCGTAGAGTTCAAGCCACGTTGGTAAATTGTAGTTTGCTTCTGTTTCAAGCATTGTTGCTTCAATGTCATCCATGTCCACACCAGCTTGGCGTTGGATCATAACCTCTGTAGCGAAGTCAGCGGTGGCATCGCAGCTAAGTTTTTGAGACTCAGCGAGGTTCGACAGGGCTGCAAAAATGAGAAGAGTCCCAAGGAGCAAAGCTGTAACGAGTAGCAGTGTTTTGATGAAGTTGTTCATTGTGTTTTCCTCTTGGAGATAGTGTTGTTGTTGGTTGATACGTTGTATCATTATAGATGCTATAAATTTCCCTCTTTTTTCTTAGTATTCAAGTACTTAGTTACTGCGTCTTTAGCCTCATTCTCTGTTTTAAAACTACCAAGGTACATACCCGGAGGTCGCGCTTGCCAAGTAGAGCAGTTTGGCCTTTTGCGAACATAGGTGGCGTTGTTGTTACAACAGTTTTCGGAGTGGGTTGCACAACGTAGGTTATCTACCCTGTTATCATCCCTGATTCTGTTTATGTGGTCAATGACTAACTCTTCAGGTATTGTTTCGTTGTGGTAAAGCTCGTGAACAATCCGGTGTGCCTTGTAAAGTTTTTCCTTATACTTGATATGCACGTATCCGTTTATGTTTTTGTGTCCAGCAAGTTTTCCCTTTACCTTTCTTGCCCCTCTGTTGATCTTCCAAAAAAGTTCACCTGTGTCGGGGTTGTAGCCAAAGATTTCTCTCCAGTTGTGTTGCATTGTGTTTACCTTTGATTAGTTATATCATTATAGATGCGTGAAAATTCGTACTTTTCTACGGGCTTTTTACTCCGAAAACAGTAAAAAAAGGCCACCCCGAAGGGTGACCAAGTGTTATTTCTTTTTCTTCGCCCAAGAGCGCCTATTCTTGTTGTTTTCAGAACGACTTACTTTACGAAGATTTGTGGGAGAGTTATTAGAGCGGTCTCTGTCTTTGTGATCAACATCACCTTTTCTAATTTTCTTTCCGGTTGTAATTTCTTTTACGATACGGTGGACGTAGTGTGCCTTACCATCGATACGGACTGTCTTGTAACCATCACCATGATTGGTTCCAGCTTCGGACCCCGCAGCCTTTCGACCACGGGATGCCTTCCAGTACAGTTTACCGCCCTTTTGTTTAAAGAGCTTTTTCCATTTCTTCATAAGTTCTCCTTCTTACCTGATTTGATTTTCTCTGTTCTGTTTGTTCACACCGGACGCAATCTGCGGCAACATCCCGACAATCTCTTTACGAGTTTGACGAGAGATATCACCGGATACGTTGATGTTGAACACCGAAGAGTTACCACCAGAGGCAGCACCATTCAGGAAGTCATCAACCTTATTAGCTGGAACAACTAACTCACCGGGGGTGAGCATAGCAGGTACAGAGTCAATGTCAGTACGCGAGGTACCAACCGGGGCAACAATACCACCAGTGTTAAAGCCAAGGATAGTACCAATACCAGAAAGCAGACCTGAGCCTGTGTTTCCGTTAAAGCCACCACCAGAGAAGAAACCAGAAATACTATCAAAGACACTAGAGAAGAGGTCTTTAGCAACTTTAAAGATGTTCTTGAAAGTGTCTGTACCTTTTACAGCAGTAACACCCTCTTTAATCTGGTCAGCAGAATTATCGGCAACATCTTTGCCCCAGTTAAAGATGCCTTTGAAAAGTCCTTCAAAAGCGTCATCTAGGCTAAAGGCACTAAATAGACCATCAGTGATACCAGTTGTGAAGCTGGAAATAACCTGTGCTGTGAACGTATCTAGGATACCCTCAAGGAAGTTGTCTGTGTCACCATCAATCAAGAACTGGTACAAGAAGGCGTTAAAGTCCTGCTTAAAGTTAGCAGCATAGTTTTCAGCAAGGGTTTGAGCAGAGTTTTCTTCATCAGTAGTAGTTGAAATAACACCACCACCTGCTACCGTCATAGCTGCATCAACAGCACTAGCGGTACCTTCATCAGCAGCGATAGAGGCCCCAAGGCGTTCTCTTTGTCTAAACAGATCAGCAAGAGTACCTCGTGTTCTACTAGCCGCTTCAAACTCCCTGTCAAGTTCAAGCATCATAATGTCATCTTGAGCTTTAGCAATCAACCCATCAATCTCAGCTATCTGACCTACTGGACCACCTGTGTTAAACATCTGAGGTAGTTTACCAGCGTTAAGAGCAGCCATGAAAGCAGGACCAAACTTATTAACGGCTTTCGCTTGCATAACAAACTCACCGTTAGAAAGCATGGCTGGAATAAGGTCTTCCTTTGGTCCACCGGGGCCGGAGATATAACCGCCTGTAGCAAAAGGTGCAGGAGTAAGACCAGCTGCTTGCTGTTGTTCAGGTGTGAGGTTACTCGTATCCGCAAGGCTTAGATCGACTTTAAGATCAAGGGGATCAATACCAAACAGATTCTTAGCCCAGTCAGGCATACCGTCACCGATGGAGTCCCAGAGGCCAGTAAAAGCGTCAACAATAGGGTCTACCATCCAGCTAGCAATTGACTGAAAGATGTCTTTAAGGGTGGTAGTAAGCCGTACACCAAAGTCTACAATAGCACTACCACCGAAGTTATCACCTGAGAAGGCAGCTGCTAGGGAACCAATAAGGCCACCAATAATAGCACCACCTACAACACCAAACGGACCAAACATACCACCAAGAGTAGCACCAAGACCTGCACCAAGAACACCCTCGTCGATTGTATCGAGGAGGGCATTGACAAGAGGGTTGTCTGAATTGAAAAGCTCCTTTAAACCATCCTCAATAAGAGGACCAATCAGAGAAGCAATAAAACCCCACTTAAAGAGTTTAAGTCCAGCAGAGATTGCGCCTTTACCAAACAAACCTCCAATCAAACTTACACCAACAGGTAGCAAGGCTTTTCTAGCAAGAGGGGAAACTGCAGCAAGGGCAAGGGTTGCGGCAACACCGCCTACAATACGATCAGCTGTAGCACTGTCAAGTTTAATTTTGAAACCATCAAGAATACCACCACCAAAGCTTTCAAAGGCACGGCGAATACCGTTGGCAAGGCTTCTACCAACCTTGTCAGCACCACCATCTTTGTCAAAGAACGTAGCTAGGAAACTACCAATACCACGACCGAGGCTTGTAAGAGAAGCTTGTGTAGCTGGGTTGTTGAGAACGTCAGCAGCAAAGATGATAGCACCACCTGCTAGGGTGATAGTCTTAAAGGAAAGACCCAAAGCAGCCTTTGCAAGGAGGGCAAGGGAGATTGCACCGCCGATCTTTTCAGCATCAACAATCACTTTAGAGATAAACTCCGAAGCAATAGCTTCACCAGAGGCAATACTACCAGCGATACTAGTACCTGCCCCAGCAAGAGCAACACCAACACCACCCACAGAAGTAGCTAAAAGTCGTCCACCCGCCTGCCATACTTCATAGAGTTTGTTAATAATAGACTCAAAGTTTGTAGACAGAGAAACGACAATACCCTCACCAGAGATACCAGAGATAGCATCAATGAGTTTACCAAAGGGAGAAAACTGCTCTTCAAGTTGGTTGGTTCTTGGGTTAAGGACAGTTGTAGTTTGTAAATCGGAGAAATACCCTGCAAGAGTGTCACGGAGTTCTTTTACCTTTTCAATAGAGGAATCGATCGAACGACCGAACTCATTCTGTTCACGGTAAGTCCCACCGAAAGGTGTTGTGAACTCTGTTGTTGTAAGTTCTGTAAACAGTTGTTTCCACTTAGCAGAAACTTTACCATAAAGATCGGAAAAGAAACCAGCCACATCAGAAACAAATTCTTTAAGAACTTCACTTACACGGGATAGGGCTTTTGTAAGTTGTGGGCCAGCAATACCGGTTGGTCTATCACTAAAAATATCCCACCAGTAAGAGTTACCAGAGACAGCCATCCAAAGATCGCGGAATAGGTTTGCGATGAAACTTGTAAAGCGTCCAATGGTGAGTTTGACTGCCTCAAGGCTGGGAGCAAGATCATCAATGTTGAGTGCTGTTACCCTGAGAGCAATAGTCTGAGTACCGTCTGTTACAAAGTTTTTGACCGTATTACCTAACTCTATAATGTCACTCATAATACCAGATAGGTCAATGTTAAAACGCTCCCGAAAAAGGCGAAGGATACTGAGTTTAAAGAAGATAAAGTCGTTAAGAACAAGGTTCAACCTAGCTCGGTAAACTGTTGCCCAGAAACTAATGTTATCAGCAAAGAACCTGAGACCCTGTGTACCTGCAATGATAGTTTCTCGGAGTCTCTTAGAGAAACCAAGTTCTGTATCAAGGGCGGCGAGAGCACGAGTAAACTCATCCCTTAAAACACTGGTAAGACCACCCACTGTAGATTCGAGTGTTTGGAACTCATCGTTAAGATCAATCGACTCAGCAATAATAGCGTCAAACACAGCCTCCGCTGTAAGTTGACCATCTTGAGCTTTCTTTCTAAGTTCACTGAAAGGGATACCCATGCCATCAGCGATAGCACGAGCC
>Ga0099847_1000734_pt1 | contig 11154 bp, 7 predicted proteins | sample CB_VirMetaG_2_FD_78178 | JGI IMG/M metagenome (GOLD analysis project Ga0099847, IMG submission 78178) | Freshwater to marine saline gradient viral communities from Chesapeake Bay - CB_1504_2 Viral MetaG | ecosystem: Environmental > Aquatic > Marine > Coastal | place: USA: Chesapeake Bay...
AAACTAATATTTATAACCATGAAATTAACAGAATTAAGAAAAATTATTAGAGAAGAAGTGAGAGAAGCTATTCAAGATGAATTAAAAGATATTCTTCTTGAAGCAGTACGTTCACCTAAGACTGTAGTAGCTGAATCTTCAACTTCTGAACAAACAACTCAAACATCTAAACCTAAAAATATAGCTGAACAAAGAGCAGCATATGCTTCAATCTTAGGAGGTATGTCCCCAGGACAAGATACTCTTAATTTTAACTCAGCTGATGCTCGTAATATGGGAGGAAATTTACAAGTTACTCCTGGAATGAATACTTCGGGTGAAGGTAGCCAATTACCTGCAGGTAATGTTGGTTTAGATCAAATTATGGGATTAATGAATAAAAAATAATGGCTTTTAGACCTAGAATAATACCTGCTACTGACTTTCAACCTAATGTTGGAGTAGGGGTTAATATTCCATTTTCAAACCCACAATGTTTTATAAGTAATTATACTAGTCAAGATGCTTTAAAAAATAATATAATTAATTACTTTTTAACAGAACCGGGTGAAAGGCCCGATAATCCTCTTTTTGGTGGAGGTTTAAGAAGTTTTTTATTTGAACAAATAGCTAATGATACTTTTGATGGTATAGAAGATCATATTATTATTAAACTTCAAGAATATTATCCTTCAATACAATTAAATGAAATAAATATAATAGGTAATGACACCACTAATAGTATTACAGTAACAATAAAATATTCACTACCCCAACAAGGGATAATTGATGAAATCGAAATTAACTTTGGATAATGGCACAAGCAAGAGACATAAAATATGTAAATAAAGACTTTGCTGATTTAAGATCAGCTTTAGTTAATTATTCTAAAACATATTTCCCTACAACTTATACGGATTTTAGTGAAGCTTCACCTGGTATGATGTTTATGGAAATGGCATCTTATATAGGTGATGTTTTAACTTTCTATCAGGATAACCAATTCCAAGAAACGTTTACTCAGTATGCTCGTAAATTTGAAAATTTATTTGATTTAGCATATGTAATGGGTTATAAACCTCAAGTTACGGGAGTAGCTAGTGTTGATATAGATTTTTACCAAACTGTTCCTTCAGTAACTTCAGGTATTGATCAATACTCACCTGATTATAATTATGCACTTTTAATTAGTAGTAATACTCAAATTAATTCATTATCTAATACAAATATTAACTTTTTAACTGAAGATCCTGTAGACTTTACTGTATCTAGCTCTCAAGACCCCACTGAAGCTACTGTATATACTGTAGATAATAATAATAGACCTACATCATATCTCCTTAAAAAAACCAGAAAAGCTATTTCATCTACTATTAAAGAAACTACTATATCAGTAGGATCTACTCCAATAGAATTCTATACAACTACTATTAATGATAGCAGTATTGTTGGTATTTTAGATATAGTAGATAGTAATGGTAATACTTGGTATGAAGTACCTTATTTAGCTGAGGAAATGGTTTACGATTCAATTCGTAATACTAATCCTAATGATCCTAACAATTATTTAAATGAAGGAGATGCACCTTATTTACTTCAATTAAAACAAACACAACGTAGATTTGCAACCCGTTTTATTAATAGCGGTTCATTAGAAATTCAATTTGGTGCTGGTACAACTCAAGATGTAGAAGAGGAAATCACTCCAAATTCAGATAATGTAGGTTTAGGTCTACCATTTGAAAAAAATAAACTTACAACTGCTTATTCACCTACAAACTTTATATTTACTCCTACTTATGGTATAGCACCAACTGGTGATTTAACAGTAAGATATTTAACTGGTGGTGGAGTATCTGCTAACGTAAATGCTAATACTTTAACAAATATTACTCAAATTAATAAAACATTTGTTAATTTTAATGGAACCGGAGGTGCTGATTATAATGCTTCTTTTAATTCAGTAGTTGTAAATAATCCTAGAGCTGCTTCGGGTGGTAGAGGTGGGGATACCTTACAAGAATTAAGACAAAATATTATTTCTAATTTTAACACTCAATATAGAACAGTCACCCCAGATGACTATACTGTAAGAGCTTTATCAATGCTCCCTAAATATGGAAAAATTGCTAAAGTATATACCGAAAAAGCAAAAGCAGAAGCTAATACAGGAGCTAATATTGATTTATATGTTTTAGCTTTTGATGCTAATAATTTTTTAACAACAGCAAGCCCAACATTAAAACAAAATTTATCCACATATTTATCCCAGTTTAGAACAATTGGAGACTCAGTTGCTATTAAAGATGCTTTTATAGTTAATATAGGTATTGATTTTGAAATTATAATTTTACCTAATTTTAATAATAATGATGTTTTAAGAAGGTGTATTTTATCTTTACAAAATTATTTTAATGTTAGAAATTGGCAAATTAATGAACCCATAATTTATAGAGATATTTATAATTTATTGGATAAAATTGAAGGTGTTCAAACTGTAAAAAATATTTATTTCTCTAATAAAACTGGTGGAAATTATTCTCCATATGCATATGATGTTGAGGGGGCTACTATAAATGGAGTATTATACCCTTCAATCGATCCTATGATTTTTGAAGTTAGATTTCCAAATAGTGATATTAAAGGTAAAATAGTTAACTTATAATATTATGGCAGTATATAAACTTTTTCCTTATAAAGATACTTCTCTATATTCAATGTATCCTTCAATGAATACAGGGATTGATCCTATTAATCAAATTTCTAATTTAAACTTTGCGGTTGACAGTAATCCTTCCGTAGCACGTACTTTAATAGCATTTGATACTACAGAAATCCAGAATATTTTAGATACTAAAGTAACAGGATCTTGGTCTGCTGGATTAAAATCATACATAGCAACAGCTCAAGGTATAGTAGAAGATTCTATTTTAGAAATATTCCCTATATATGATAGTTGGAATCAAGGTACAGGTACTTATTTAGATCAACCAATTACGGCAGATGGTGCTGCCTGGAATTCACCTACTTTAGGAGGGGGTTCCCCTTGGAATATTGGTGGCCCTTCTTTAGGATATACAAGTTCATACAACCCAACTTACTCCCCAGCAGGAGGAGGTTCTTGGTATGCTAGTTCTTCTGATGGTTCTGCTACTTATCCTATTACACAATCATTTGGTCCTAGAACAGATAAAGATCTAAATGTTACTATTACTTCTATGGTAGAAGATTGGTATAGTGGTTCTTTAAATAATAATGGGGTAATTTTAAAATGGGAAAATGCTGCTGAATTTAATACTAGCAAATTAGTACAACCTGTAATGCAATATTATAGTGTTGATACTAATACTATTTACCCACCACAATTAGAACTTAAATGGGATGACTCAACTTGGAATACAGGATCTTCATCAACTACTGAATTATTCCAACCTAACGCCTTTATAGCCCTAGCAGAAAACCCAGGTATTTTTTATTCTGAAAGTGTAAATAGATTTAGAATAAACTGTAGACCTAAATACCCTGCTCGTGTTTGGTCAACTTCTTCTTTGTATACTAAACAATATTACTTACCCTCCGGCTCAGCTTGGTATGCTATTAAAGATTTAGATACAAATGAATTTGTAGTTGATTTTGATTCTAATTATACTCGTATTAGTGCTGATGCTACTTCAAGTTATTTTGATGTATATATGAATGGTTTAGAACCTGAAAGATATTACAAAATACTTATTCAAGTGGATTCTGAAGGGAGTACAACAGTTTATGATGATAATTACTATTTTAAAGTAGTTAATGGGTAATGAGACAACAAGTAAATTTAACAAAAAATTCATTTAGTAGAACTCAGTATCCTAAAGTAATAGATACTGAGTTTACCCAATTAGTACCCCTACCTACAGGATCTGTAGCAGTACAGGATGTATCCGTAGATGAATTTTTCTTACTTTATGATAGATTATTTTTCTCAATTCCAAAAACAGGAAATAATTCCCATGAAACCTTAATTACTACTAGTACCGAATATATTGGTTATAATCCTTTAACTACTGAAATAGAAGCATTACAACAAGAAATTACTGAGTTAAGAAGACAATTACTTGAAGAAAGAAATAGTGCTATTAATACTATAGCCGATGTATTAGACACCTCAGGATTTAGTTTCCCTTCAATCCCTGAAATTCCAAACTTAGAAATCCCTACAGAATTTAGCTTTGATGCAGAAAGTTTAACTCCTGAAGAAGAACAATCTCGTAAAGAAAAACGTAAAGAACGTAGAGAAGAACGTAGAGAGGCAAGAAAAAAACGTAGAGAAGAAAGAAGAAATAGTTAATTATGGTTGAAGCTCGAATTACACCTGTAGATCCTACAACATTTGAACTAGAAGATTACTCTACTTCAGATGAAAATCTTATTTCTTCAGTAGAAGTAAGTACATTATTTAATCCTTCTACAGATTATATAGAATATTACATATATAACCCAAATAATGGAGGTTTAGTTTTCCCTCCTTCTGAAGTTTCCCCTAGTTATACTAATTATATTTTAGAAGATAACATTTTAGTTATAAACCCTAAAGAAGATCTAAACTCAGAAGGGTATTTTGATGGTAATTATAATACTTTTTATAATTTCCTTTCAACAAGATTAGCTTCTAATTTTGACCAAAGATATTACATCTCAGAAATTTCATCAGATAGAACTGAAATTAGGTTAGATTCTAATGATATATCTACAGAAAATATTATTTCATCTTCTTTAGATTTTATCCAAGAAAGAAACACAGATGAATATTACCCTGATTTTTATCTTAATTTTGGTAATAACCAATTAGTAATTGCTAATAATATTTTATTAGATACTAGTACAGTATTAATTAAATTATATGAACCTTTACCACCCCAATATCAATTAAAATCTACATTATGGGTAGTTGAACAAATAGCGGACCCCATAGCTTATTTAGTAGAATTGATTAATACCCCTATAATTGTAGATAATTCAATTAAATTAAAGGGACCTAATTTAAACCTTAAAATTAAGGGTCAAGTTAATAATTCTACTGAAGCTATTAACTATGAAAGTTTAATTAATACTTCTTTAACTTCTTCATTACAACAAATTAATAGTTTTTATGAAGACCCTAGTATCCAAATTAATATAGATTATACTGAATTTAGTAATTTTATCAAATTTTCTTCAGCAGAAAAACGTTTAAATAATTTCTTCTATAAATTAGGACAAATTGAAAGTTGGACTGATTCTGCTTCCTCGGGTTCAGGAGTCTCTATAGTAAACTCTTCCGGATCTACTGCTTATTATCAAAATTTAATTAATGAAACTATTAATGAATTTGATAATTATGAATACTATTTATATTATACTTCAGGTTCTAAATCTTGGCCTAAATCTAATTCATCACAGCCTTATGTTCAATTTCCTACCACCAGTAGTGAAGGGCAAACTTGGATTACCTCTAGTTTAGCTACGGCTTCATTATATGATGAAAATAACCAAGATTGGGTTTATTATGCTATTCCTGAATATTTAAGAGAAGACTCAGCAAATCAACCATATTTAGATTTTACTAATATGGTAGGGCATTTTTATGATGAAAATATATGGGTTTACATCAAAGATATCACTAATAAATGGGATAACGATAACCGCATTGATTCAGGAATTTCACGCGATTTAATCGCGCAACAATTACGTGATTTAGGATTTAATTTATACGAAAATCAATTTAGTTCATTTAATTTATTTGTATCAACTTTAGGTTTAACCCCATCAGGAAGCTATTTTCCATTCCCCGATATGACAGGTTCTTTACCTACACCAAGTGGGTTTGAATATGTTAATAATTCAATTACGGGTTCAAATGAGATTTTACCTCAAGATGATGTTAACAAACGTTTATACAAACGTATTTATGCTAATTTATCTTACCTATATAAGAAAAAAGGTACAGTTGATGGTATTAGAACATTAGCTACTATTTATGGTATTCCAAATACTCTATTAAGAATTGATGAATTTGGAGGTAAAGATAAAGACAATACTAATGATTGGGATTACTGGTTTGAACAATTTAATTATAAATTTAATACTGGTAATGATGGAGAAATATCGACAGAATGGCCTGTAATCCCACAGTGGAATTCACAAAATGATGTTCCTTCTTCTTTAGAATTCAGATTTAAAACCCCAGGACTCCAATCAGGAATTGATACACCCAATCAAGTACTTTGGAGTTTAGATACAGATAGTTACATAGTATTAGAATACACAGGATCAGGATATACATCTGGATCTTTTAATGGTTCAATTGCAGATCCTTATAACCAATATGCTTTTGTAAAATTAGTTCCTGATTTTACTAACTATCCGAATGCCTCAGCTAGTGTATATTTACCATTTTATAATGAAAACTGGTGGTCTATAGCTATTACTAGACAAGATAACGAATTCTCTCTATACGCTGCTAACAGTATATACTCAGGATCTAATGGATCACAAATAGGGTTTACAGCAACCTCCTCAGTTACAGTTGATATTAATGAATACACTACAGGTGCTAGATCTTATTTCCCTTCAAATGCTAGAGCTGATGTAAATTCTCATAGTGCATTTAGTGGTTCATACCAAGAAATTAGATACTATGCAACTCCAATTTCTTATAGTGTATTTGAAGATTATGTAATGAATCCTCAATCAATTGAAGGAAATGGTATAAATAGTGGTTCAACTGAATTAATTTTTAGAGCATCTTTAGGTGGTGAATTGTATACGGGTTCAAATTCAATCCATCCTAAATCAACAGGTTCTTGGACTCCTTTAGATTCATTTGGAAGTGGTAACGCTTTTAGTATTAGAGGTGGAAGATTTGAAGCTAATAGAGAATATGTGTTTATGGACCAACCTGCAGTTGGTATTAAAAACCGTATTACTGATAAAATTAGACAAGTTGCTTTAAATTTACCCGAAGGTGCTCAACAATTATCTAACATCAGATCTATCCAACAAAATACTGAAACAGATGATGCTTATACTAATACTATTAATCAAGTTGAAATAACATTATCCCCAACTAATCAAATTAATGATGATATTATTGATTCATTAGGCTATTTTAATATTGGGGAATATATTGGTGATCCTAGACAAATAAACTCAGGTTCAACATTCTATCCTGATTTAAATAATTTAAGAGATGATTATTTCTTAAAATATACTAGCAATTACGATTGGAATGATTTTATTAGGTTAATTAAATTCTTTGATAATTCACTTTGGAAAACTATTAAAGATTTTATTCCATCTAAAGTTTCATCGGCTACTGGAATTTCTATTAAACAACATTTATTAGAAAGACAAAAATACCCTGAACCTTTACCTTCATATACTGAACAAGAATATACAGGAAGCATAGGTCAAACCTCAAGTTTATTAAGTGGTTCCAGAACATACATCCCTTCAGGTGAATTTGAATATGTCCCAATTGAATCTATTACAGGTTCCCAAGGTGGTACTTTACCTAATTTTGTAGAGGGTACAAATCATACAGTAGATCAAATAGTAAACGTTACTCAAAGCTGGGAGGGTTCATATCAAACACCATTTGGTTTTGAAGAATTTACCCAAGATGATGCTAGAGAATTTGTTACGGGTGAATTTAGTGGTTCTGCCTTATTAGTTGAAGATGGAGAATTAAATCCTTTAAATACAGAAAAAAAACCTACAACAGTTACTCTTGATTATATTTCTTCTGGGTCTTCTAATACTGATCCTTTAGAGGGTGAATTTTATTGGAATTATGCTAGTGTGAAAATTGCCGGGAATCCACAAGTATTTTTAGGTTATGGAGTTGATGAAATGTATATCCATGAAATTTCCAACAATGGAGTTAATATTGAATCTGCTTTAAGTAATTTAGGTCCTGGAGATCAAATTACATTTACAGTTAGAACTCAATTAACAGATCCATTTGGTCCTTCTGGTCCTCCTTTTAATCGAACCCGCACCCAAACTATAAGTGAAATTAGTCAATTTACGAATACCATTTGGAGAATTAAATTCATAGGATATACTACTATAACTTCAGGTCTAATCTATACCCCAGCATATGGATTTAATGTAAATTCAAATACATTAATTGACCCTTATATTAATGTTCCTAATTTTGCGTATTCGGATGATAATGCTATTTTAAATAATGAAACTACACCAAGGCAAAGTAATATATTCTATGATTTAGATTTTAATTCAAATGCTATTCAAGCTGTAAATTATCAAACTATTATAACAGCATCTCAATTTAATGGAGAGTTACCAAAAGCATTTGTACAAGATTTTAATTACCATACTAAACGTAGTACATTACCACGTTATGAAGGTTCTAGAAACACAGTATCTTCATTCAACTTTGGTAGTGGATACAATGCTCAATACTCAGTTGGAACTTATGTAGCATATTACAGCGCATTTGTAGCATCAGGAGGTAGTCCAGGACCATACACAGGTACTATGATTATTGAATATATTATTGCTCCTGATGGTACCTTAATTGAGGCTATTAATAATGATGAAAATTTAGAATTACTAAAACAAAATTTTGTAAACAATGAATTCTCAGAAGGTCAAGTACAGATGGTAGCAACCCCAATTTCCTCATCCGATACTGTAAGAATAACCTTTACAGACCAATTACGAGCATACTCAACAGCTAAACTTACATTAGAAGGAAAAAGAGATTATCCACCTTATGTAAACAACTATTATGAGGGAGGTATAATATACCCTGCGGGTATAGAACTTTCAACAGCGAAAGATTTACCACAACAAGCTCGTCAAATACTATCAGATAATAGAATTATATAAAATAATTTGGCATAAATTTAAAAATAACATATATTTATAACAAAATACTTACTTAAACAATGGGATACTTAAATAACTCAGTAGTAACAGTTGATGCTATCTTAACAACGAAAGGTCGTCAAGCATTAGCTCAAAATGATGGTTCTTTTAGAATCACCCAATTTTCATTGGCTGATGATGAGATTGATTATACACTTTATAATCCAACTCACCCATCAGGCTCAGCATTTTATGGTCAAGCCATTGAAAATATGCCTTTATTAGAAGCATTTCCTGATGAAACTCAAATCATGAAGTATAAGTTAACTACTTTACCTCGTGGTACTGCTAAAATGCCAATCCTAGATGTTGGTTACACTAATATTGTAATTAAACAAGGTGCTTCACTAGCAATCACCCCTCAAACATTAAATTATTTAGGAGGAAACCTTTCAGAAGCCGCAGGATACACCGCTACTATTTCGGATGTAAGATTATTATCTACATTTGAAGGTGTGGGTATTACTAATGCTGCTACAACTAACTTAAATGTTAATTCAACTACTACTTTAGGTACTAGTGTTTCTTCAACTGTAGTAGGTACAACTATTAATATAAAAGCAACTACTGTAAATACCTTATTTGGTACTAATTCTCAATTAAACGCTACTTTAACTATAATTGGTAGAGATAGTGGTGCCCGTGTTCAAGTCCCAATTACAGTAACAAAAGTATCCTAATATTTAAATTATGTCATTTAATCAATTAGTCGCAGATGATTTCGTAGTTTCAGCTGATAGTATTACAGCTGGTCTATGGACTGATAGTGAAATTCCAACAATAACAACATTTTTTACTTCCTCTACTCAAAAGAATGGAGCATCAGGTAATTACTATCTTAATGTATTTTCAAACGAAGCTACTTCTTCTTTAGAATTTGCAGTTACTTATGGTAACCAATATGGTAGTGGTAGTGAATTATATAATTCAACTGTAAATGGTAAATCTTACACTTCAACTATTTATGGTCAATATAGAAGTTTAGTATTGGGTGATGAAAACGCTAATTTTGTATTTGGTGGAGTTACATCATCTGATTTCTGGGCAATTTCTGTAGATAGAAATAGATATAAAGAAGGTTTATTTCCTGGATCTACTACCTTATTAATCTCAGGTTCATCAGGTGTTATCTCTTTAACTGATAATAGTAATGCTGTTGCTTCAGTTCAATTTAATGATGCTGGTAGAGTATTCCAATTAGTATCAGGTTCAGCAGGTACTGTATTTACAGGTAGAAATAACCAAGGATATTCAGATGCTTCTGGTTCATATGGTTGGTTCCTTCCAGATATTGCTACTTACTTATTAAACCCTAGAGCATTAGGTTCTTTAGCTTCAGGTGGTGGGATTACTTTAAACCCTGTAACAGGTTCAAATAGTGATGACCAAAACCCAAATATATTATACGCAGCTATTTCTTCTTCAGATGCCGCTACCTTTACAGCTAACTCTGAAGAAACTATTACATCCGATTATATTTTTGTAAGACCTAGAAGTTCAGAATATAACTATTCAGAAAACCCATCATTTATTTCAGGCTCAACTGGAGAAGTGTTATTTAGTAGTTTTATTAATAACCCTACAACATATATTACTACTGTAGGTTTATATAATGATACTAATGAATTATTAGCTGTAGCTAAGTTATCTAGACCATTAAAAAAAGACTTTACTAAAGAAGCGTTAATTCGCATCAAGTTAGATTTCTAAAATGAATGAGCGCATACAAACAATTTTTATCACAGGACATAATTGTAGAACCCTTTAAAGTAAATAAGGGGTTCTCCTTTCCTGCTTCTGAATTTAATGATAGTAATGTTCAAATAGGCCGATTTCAAGGTACTAATATACAATCACCTATTTTTATTTCGGGTTCAAATCCTACAACAGGTAATAGTTCAGTAGGTATTCAAGATAGAGAATTAATTTATAACTCAGTTAAAGAATTATATTATTCTAATTTTTTAACTTCTTCTTATGGTTCACCTATTCAAACTCAAAGTTTATTTCCTGGAAATAATGAAGTAGGAAATACTTTTATAGGTAACCCAGATTCATCTGGTAGATATGAAAATTATCTCCAATCTACAGATGATGTTATTAGATACTTTCCTACAGGTTCTAATGATGTAATCTTAGCTTTATCTATTCCTTCTCGTTTATGGGGTGATTATATTCAACCTAATTCATTTGAATATAAAATTATTGATAGTGACTTAATAACTCATATTATTACCGATGATGGTAATGGTAACC
>Ga0099847_1000737_pt1 | contig 11128 bp, 9 predicted proteins | sample CB_VirMetaG_2_FD_78178 | JGI IMG/M metagenome (GOLD analysis project Ga0099847, IMG submission 78178) | Freshwater to marine saline gradient viral communities from Chesapeake Bay - CB_1504_2 Viral MetaG | ecosystem: Environmental > Aquatic > Marine > Coastal | place: USA: Chesapeake Bay...
AGACTACAAGAATGTAGAGATTGTTGACGAAGTAAGCGCGAATACATTCAAGGGTACTGGCATAGACCCGAGCTTTGCGTACGACACCTTAAATATCCTAGACAAAAACAATGTAGATAAGGACGTAAAAGACCAGATACTAAAGTTGTTCCTAAACTCGCTGCCTGAGACATCGTTCGCTAAGTCACTGCAGAAACGTAAGGGAACCCCGGGGTACATGCAGGACTCTGTGTACGCTCTCAAGACAAAGGGTTACAGCCTTGCGAGCCAAACGACTAAGCTAAAATATGGCGCTTTGCTACGGCAATATGAACAACAGCTAAGAGAGTTCCAACAGTTAGATATACCAGAAGCCAAGAGTTTTGTTGGCAAAAGGGCTAAAAACCTTACCGCTGCGTTTGAAGATGTACGCGCAGAACTACTAGACCGCGCAAAATTTGCTCGCGTAGGTGCAGACAAGAAAAACCTAGAGGAAGTGGCACGTAGACTGAACCAAACCGCGTTCATCTACACTATTGGTTTCAACGCATCGTCTGCACTGGTCAACCTATCGCAAATTCCTTTATTTGTTGCGCCGTTCTTGGGCGGTAAGCACGGGTACACTAAAACGTATAAAGCCATCAAAGCTGCTTATGGTAACACATTACTTGGTGGTAAACGTGGCGGGAACATAAACTCTATACTAGACTTCTACGATATATCCGACCAAGGTAACTTCACCCTGAAGAAGGGCCTAAAACTACCTGAAGGCAAAGACGTAGAGCTTCGTAACATGGAAGCCTTGGTGCAAACAGCGTCAAAACGTGGCCTTCTTGGTCAAGGGTTCCTAGCAGAAGCTATGGGTTTAAACGAGGCAAGCCGCATCAAAAAGAGTGGTGCAGTCGGCAATGCTATGGATAACGCATCTGTTCTATCCGCTTGGTTGTTTAACCATGCAGAGCAACTGAACCGCCAAGTAACCCTGATGGCCTCGTTTAATCTGGCGTTAGACAGCATAACAAAAGGCAAGGTTAACAACCCTAGCGCCGCACAAATAGAAGAAGCCGTGCAAATGGCTATCTATGATACGCAACAAACAAACGGTGGTACGTTCCTAGAAACTGCTCCGAGTATCGCACGAGAAGGCATAGGCCGCGTTGCGTTTATGTACAAAAGCTACGGCCTACAGATGTACTACACCATGCTAAAGACCGCCAAGACTGCGTTCGACAGCGACAAAGGTAAGTTATTTGGGCCTGATGGGTCACCCGAACGTAAAGCCGCATGGAAACAACTTATCGGTATGCACGGCACAGCGTTGTTCTTCGCAGGTGTGCAGGGACTTCCATTGTACGGCGCGGTAAAACTGATCGCTAACCTATTCTTCTTGGATGACGAAGAGGAAGATTGGGATACAATCGTACGTCAGCACATAGGCGAAGGTTGGTACAAAGGCGCGATAACTCAGTTTGCGGGTATTGACGTTGCAAGTCGTATGGCCCTTACAGGATTGTTAATCCAAGAAAACAGGTTCAACAATGATCCGTCCCTAGAAGAAACTATAGGGTTCTACGCAGGTGGCCCAGCTCTAAGTGTAGCTAACCGTCTGTATCGTGGTGGTTCTGACTTACTGTCTTCCGAGGGAGATATAGAACGGGGCATAGAAAACATTCTACCCGCAGGTGTAGCTAATGCGTATAAGGCCACGTTTGGTAGGTACGCAGATCAGGGCGGTATATACACAAGACGCAACGATCCTATCTACGATGATATGACGGGTGGTGAATTGGTGGCGCAAGCCTTTGGTTTCCCCCCAACAGAATACACATTCCGCCAAGAACAGAACGGTATTTCCAAACGTATCGACATTGCTGTAGGTAAGCGGCGTTCAGCGTTGCACAAGAAATTGTACGTGGCGCAGACTATGGGTGACTTTAGTGCGGAGATGGAAATCTACGACGAGATTGACAAATTCAATGCCCGTCACCCAGAAGCGGAGATCAACACTAAATCTATAGAACGCTCGTTGAAGCAACACGCAAAGACTTCTGCGGAAATGTACAACGGCGTAACTCTTAGCCCACTCTACCGTGACGCTCTGGAGATGATCCGCGAAGGGTATAAACAATAAAAAATCCCCCGCACAAAGGCGGGGGTACAGGAGGAGAACGACAAGTATATTCGAGCTTGTCATGCGTAACCTATCACACAGTTCTCCAAATGCGAACCCCAAACATACGGTTTTCAATTCGGACCCTGATCTCTACACCCCAGTTTTTGCGTTGCGCTATAGCAAGAAGCTGTTGCCGTGCTTTAATATTATTTACGCAAGGTACAAAAACAGATGCCCCGACGACCATATTGTCCCAATCGACTATAATTTTGACCCCATCTGGAGCTACATCATCAAAGCTCAGTGGTTTCTGGTACACCGCTAAACCCCTCTAGTTTTACTGATAACACCCAGATAGGCGGGAGGTTAAAGTTAGTGCCCTTGCTCAAACGCATTTTTACCTTCTTACCACTCATTTCTTTCTGCATACCTTCAACGGCGCTAGTGTAATCTAACTTCTGGTCACCAAGCCACGTCTTAAATACCTTTGGCACGATGTAGAGCATATGCGTATCTGTCTCATAACGTGCTACAAACATACCCCTTGGGTTTTGTTCGGGTATAACCATAGTGGGTGAAACACCTTCAGCGTTATGGGCTGTCTCGGTACTTTTAATTTTGAGGATACTACCCCAATACTCTGTAGCGAACTCTGTTACCAAAGTCTGAACAGATGAAGTGCTGTCGTCCACAAACGCTTTGGTTCGCCGCAGTTGTCCCGCCACCCACTTAAATAACTTCTTCATGTCATAGTTTATTATGCCTGCACGTTTTGCGGCTAATGCCCCTGCCAGTATTGCGGAACAGCCCCCAGACCAGAAACGGTTTCTCTGGTCCAACCCTGCGGCTTTGTCTAGCTCCACCTTGATACGTTCGTAATCTGCCGTAATCGCTTCCTTATTTGCTATGACATACTGCACGTACTCTGGCCCGAAGTGACCGTAGTTGTCTTGAATGTCTGCGAACAGTTTAGCTGACACAAGTGGATCGACATTTACCATATCCATTTCGTCTACACGTAGCTCCAACAGGCGTTGCATCTCGGCTTTAGTATCGCCCTTCGCCATAGCCATCTGTGCGTACATACTGACGTTACCGGAAGAGACAGCTATAAGACGCCAAGGTCTACCCCTAACACGTTCTATGTTACCCCCACCTGCCATCCGGTTCTTTTGCTTTCCTTCAGATAGTTGGTACGCGTAGTTAGAAGCCGCTTTGCCCAACACGTTCGTCATCTCGTCCGTGTTTAGTAGTAGGTTGTGCATGACTTCGGCCACGTTCATACGGGAGTTTGGTGTATCGCCCTGCGTACCCGTCAAGCCACTTGGGTCACCCCATATGGAAGTACCCGTGAACATAGCAGTTGTTTTACCACCACCCGTGGAACCGAACAGATGTATACCTAGACTGTATAAACCTGTTAAGGGCATGAGGATCGTGCCAAACCCTGCGCATACGGTAAGTTGTTGTAGCTCCATACCGTCTTGGTCGTAGAAATCTAATATTTCTTTGTTGCGCTCTCGGGTGCCCGTAGGTTTAAACTTGCTTATATACCCTGATGTTTTACTGGACGGTGGGTTATACTCCACGCCATTGGCAGTAATCAGTTGGTCACCTAGTACGAACTCCTGCATCTTCTTGTCGTCAACCCACCCGAACTGTTGGTGTGCTTCACTGGCCGTAGTGGTCTGTTGTAATTCTCTAATCCATGCCGCTGTATAAGTCATAAGTTTGTCTATGTCCTTTCCAAGAGTTACTACGCCTTGCATAGACATATTTTTACGGAACTCTTCCCTTGAGGTGACAGCCGCCAAAGGCACGATAAACTCTCGTACTCCGTCTCGCGGCAAGTGCAGTGCGAACGCTATAACTTCCCCTAGCTCTACATCATGTAGTCTACGGGTAACGTAAAAGTCGTCAGGGTATATACAAACTTCTTCGGGGTCACCGTCTGCGTCAGTGCTACGCAGGTACACTCCACCGTACTGCCCCCTAAAGTAGGGCGTTGGTAGTGCAGGTATGGTTACTTGTTTCGTGCTCTCCCCGTCTGGTTCCTCCACCACATTGTCTTCTAGCGTGGCTTCCTTAACCTCTTTGGTTAACTGTGCAGGGGTAGTAATCTTGCCTTTGTTTGGACAACCATCACAACCATCGGGGTTTAACCGTTCTATGGTGCTACAGAAATGTGGACCGCCTGTGTCCTCCATCTTACGTAGTGTGTCTTGTACATTATAATCTTCATGCTTCGCGGACATTATATGTGCGGCTTCGGCACCGTCCTCACATACGTTAGCTATGGACAACCCTGCCCTCCACAGGTCGTGTGACACGTCACCTTGGTTGCCAATTATGTATTTTATCTGGTCACAGCCCGTACCGTTTTTAGTTTTCAACAACAGGCGTCTGAAGCTACCTTTGTAGTTCTGATACATAGCATCTTTAAACGCACTAACCGCGGACGCCTCGCGTCTCTTGGGTACTGGTATCGGGGTATCCCCTAGCAACACCGCGAACTTATCAAAGTCTACCGTGGTTGGGTCTTCGATCCCGTAAAAGTCTACAGGTAGAGGCTCGTCGTATTTATAATTGTGGGTACTTGGTACGCGCAACACACCCGCGGCGTCAGATGTACGAGACGGGTCAGCGTCAAACCCTTGATCTGCACATAACCTCTTTAGTCGTTCAGCGACAGGCCACCAATCTTCTCGGCACACAGGCTCGGTCAGTATCCAATATACATGGACGCCGCGTCCAGAGTTAATAAGTGTAGGTGTCGGGAGTTCGTTATTCTCACAGAACGTACGTAGCGCCTCAATAGCCACCGCCTGAGACGGGAACTCTTTGTTTGGCCCACAGTCTAAGTCCAAGAAGAAAGACTTCATCCACTGCATGTTGTTAGCTACGCGAGACCCTGCATCGAAGAACGTACCTAGTGCAAAGAAGGCGTTCCAACCATTGCTGTCCAGATCACGCGCGGCCTGTAACACCTCGTCAGTAGACGAGTAGAATTTCTGTTTAATCTGTTCGTTTGGTTTGACGCCCTTCAAGGCCCACACACAGTAGTACCCCTCGTGCGCCAACACCAAATCTAAAAATCTTTTATTTTTCATTGTTACCACTCATACCATAAGAGTAACCACGACTACCGAAATAGCCGTGGATTTATACTTAATCATCGTCGAACATGCTGTCCACAATATCGTTCAAGTCACCCTTGGATGCAGGAGCCGCCGCTTTACTAGCAGTCTTTTTTACTGGCTCCGCCTCAAACATGTCATCACTGTCTTCTGCAACAGCGGGTTTCGCGGCCAAAACATTATTTGTTTTAGGAGTTGCCGCAAAGGGATTAGGGTCTTCCATAACGAACCCACCGTCCACTGCACCAAACGGATTAGAGCGTTCCATCGGTACATACTTGACTACCTGCACAGCTTTCAGCCGCAAAGATACGCCTTGTTTACCACCAAAGTCATAGGGGATAAGTTGCACAGCTACGTTGACGGTACTGCCAGTAGTTAGCTGAAAGTCTGCCGCTAACGTGTTACCCTGCGAATCGTACTGGGCTGGTGTGTCCGTGACCTGCCCGTTGTACGCGCCTTTTAAACTAGACTTGTGCGTGATGGAGCCGTTGTCGTCTTTAACGAATGGGTTGGCTAACGCCTCTGCCCACTTGTCTTCGCGGTTTGCAACGTAGCAATCGCTCATGGTTTTAAACAGCGCCTTGGCTGTAGGGTTGTCCATACGGAACTGGATAGAAAACTCCGCGTTAACTTCCCGTGGACCGCAAGGCATACTGCGGTTGGCCTTTTTATCAAACGCGTACGTCTGATCTATGCGAGGCCATAGGGCTTCAACGCCCTCAATGATATATGATTCTGCCAATGTCGTTCTCCTTTGTTGGCTATACGTCTGTGTCTGCGTCGAAGTTAAACTCCAACTGTTCTTCTACAGGCTCATTTCTAATCTCGGCCTGCTCTGCTTCTTTTACCTTGCCTGTTAGGGACTCGGTTACGGAAGTCTTGTTAAAACGGTAGGTATTACCGATTTTAATATACGTGGATTTAGGGATGTGACCCTGCCGTACCCACGCACGGATAGTGGAAATGGATACTGCGAAATGCTTCGCCAAATCCTCTATTGGTACAAATGGTTCTGCCATTATTTTTTCCTTACTGATATAACGTATTCGGTGTCTATGTTCATACCCTTCGGCAGAACATCTGGATTTTCCTCCAAGAACTGTTTTACGTTGGTCTGGTTCAACCGTTTGTCTAAGAACTCAGGTACATCATGCTCTTTTATAAAGCCGTACATCTGTTCCCAATCACTTGTCCAATACTTGGTTTTAGTAGACCTAAAAAACAAACCCTCGGAGGTTCTAACACTCTCGACATTGTGGTTTTCACAGTAGTCCAGTAGTGCGTTCTTCAAGATTTCCTGTTGGCGCACCAACACTCCATCCTCTTCTTTAAACCGTGCGGATATTTCTGCTCTTTTAGCCCTTAGTTTTATGTAGGCTTTTGTCAGCTTATCCGCAGGGATGTCGGAATTATCCGTCATTTGCGTTCTCCTCTAGTAACGAGAATTATACTCTAGTGGTATAAAATACCCTAGTCAAGTATTTCTTTGTATAAGTCTATCATTTTTGTGTGTACGTCTATTCTGTTATCTAACAGTGAGTAAACACGCTTTTCCACAGCAGAGCCTTGCAACTGCACAACCGTACTTGGGTGCTTCTGCCCTGTCCTGTGGACCCTTGCGTTGGCCTGTAGGTACGTCTCTAGTGAAGGTGTCGGCCCCCACCACACCACAGTATTAGCGGCTGTTAACGTAACACCGTGCGCCGCGGACTGCGGTTGGATTACTAACACCCTAGGATCAGGGGTAGTTTGGAACCGTTTAAATATATCCGTGCGCTTCGACACTGGCACGTCACCACGTATTACTTCGGTGGTAACCCCGTCACTACGCAACTTGTCAGTCAATATGTCAATGGTGTGTTTAAACGGTACGAACACCAAAACCTTTTGACTGCTCTCGTCTATAACTTCTTTTAACACTTTATATCGGTGCTTTATGTCAAACTCTAAGGTATCGCCCTCGTCGGTATATACGGCCCCTGCGGATATTTGCAGTAGCTTGTTCATCATAACAGCGGCGTTAATCCCAGTGATCTCGTCGTCACCCACAGTCATTGTCATACTCTTCTTTAGCATGTCGTAGTATTTCTTCTGTTGGCGGGTAAGCTCCACGATACGTTTGGTGTATGTCATGTCAGGTAGATCAAGACATTCTTCTTTAGTGAACCGTATGGCGGGTTGTAGCACGTTAAACACAGTGTCCGAGGCGTGAGGTTTTATGATCCACCTAAACTGTGTAACCTTAGTCATAACCATATCCCGAAACGAACCGAAGAACCTTGGCACCGAGTTGGGGTTTACCATCTTTGCAAGTCCATACGCGTCAAGCGGTGACTGCGCGGCAGGTGTACCCGTCATCATCCACAGCCACGTATCGTCGTTGACCAACCTGCTCAGTACCTTCCACCGTTTAGATTGGGCGTTCTTATAATGTGTTGCCTCGTCCACAATGATAAGGTCAAAGCCACCATCCAATATGGTGTCGGCTACAATCTCTACGCCATCGTAGTTTATTATCACAAAGTCTGCGCCTTGCTCGATTATCGCCTTACGTTTCTTTGACGCTCCGTAGGCTATATCCACACTACGATGTGGGGCGAAGGTAAACAGGTCTTCACGCCATGCGCTGTCCATAATAGACAACGGGCATATAACAAGTACGCGGTTAATCTTACCCTGCTTCATCAGGAAGTCTGCCGCCCATATTGCAGATGCGGTCTTACCCGTACCCTGTTCGTTGAAGCAAAAGGACTTGCGGTTCATAGTAAAAAACGCCGCGGTCTTTTTCTGGTGGTCGAACGGCGCGTATTTACCTGTCCACTCGTACCTACCGTTTATAGGGGATGGCACGTCAATATTTAGATTACGCAAGCTGTGCGCTTCGTCTATCCCCCACTTGACCAACACCTCGTGGTCTTCCACAGCTTTACTTTTTGGTATCACTTCAGTGACACGTTTTGGATTGCGTAACTTTAACAGCAACGCCTTACCACCTACTATTTGCATGTAGTCCTCCTGTTTAGGGATTTCCCTAAATCATTTTTTCTTTTTGTAGTTACGTGCGCGGTTCTTGCTCGAACTCTCTATCTTCAAGCCATCTGAATTTTTGCCACCCTTCACCAAGGCTTTCTTGTGGCTAACATCTTTACCTTCGCGCTTATCAGCCTTACCGTTTTTGTTGCGGTCAACACCTTCTTTATCAACCTTGCGCCGTGCACGTTGGCGTTCCATACGTCTCTCGAACGTAGCACTACCTACGGGGGCGTTGACTTGCTTCTTACGTGGTTTTTTCATTAGTTGGCTCCATTATGAACACACTCGATTATAGGACAGTAGCGTCTGCATAACCCGTTAGGTCGTGCGTTCCACATGTCTTCCTTGGCCGCGGTTTCCATCTGCCCATACTTGCCGAGCCACTTTTCCCACAGCTTACTTTTATCATACTCCATGTATGTGTCTTTTACCAAATCATTACACACGACAAACAACAGCCCCGCACGTACCTTCTTTACCTGTGGATAACGTGCCATGAGTGATAAGGCCATCAACTCCAACTGTCCTTTGTCGGCGTACTTGGCAGACTTGCCCGTCTTGTAGTCCACAACTGTTGCCTCTTCGCCATCTAGTATTACTAGGTCGGCAATCCCACGGAACCAAACATCCGAGGCGTAGAAATCACAGGCTTCTAGGTTTTCTGTCAGGCCCATCTTTATCTCGCACAGCTTCTCACCACGTCTGTCCTTCAAAGATGTTAGGGCTTTAGACGCAAAGCTGAATTTCGCTGGTACAGGTACATCCTTACCAACGAAGTCTTCTGCCATTTTATGAAACTCGTTACCGTATAGTATGGCTTCTGTCTGAACAAACGGCACCTCCTTCAGTATATGCTTATGGTAATACTGTTTCGGGCATTGTTCAAAGTCTTTGATCTTGCTGAAGGACCACGGCCATACTTTTGTCATTCACATTCTCCGTATGATTTGCCTGTGCCACTCTCACAGGTGATGGGTAAACCTTCTGCCCAATCGGGTATCTGGCTCATACATTCTTCGACGTATATCCGTGCTACATCCAACTCGTCGTCAGTCACACAGGCCACAACGCTATCATGTACTGTTAGCACAACTTTGTATCGCTTGGCAATAAGTAACATTTGGTGGCCTATGATGCACCTTGCAACCGCTTGGCACACGTTCTCCACAACCTTACCGCCGTATATACGGTTCGGACCTTTTCGGGTCTTGTAGGTGTACTCTGGACCTCGTTCACCCCGTTCAACGGCCAAGCCATGATAGAACATAGGTAGGCCAGAAGGTAGAATTATGGCGCTCTGCTTTGCGTCCACAGTCAATATACCTTTACGCCCAAAGTCTACGGCGTCCCCACGTTGTAGGTACTGCACCATATTGTTCGCGGCTCTCCACAATGAACTGATCGAACCGTTGGCTTCGCGGTACACTTGAATGATGCGCCGCGCTTCCTCTAACTCTATGTACACGCCCATGCCTTGCAACTGTGCTTGGAACTTAACCGCACCCATGCCGTAACCTGCGCCAAGGATTGTGGTCTTACCCACGAACCGCTGTTCTTTGTTCACCCCGTCTACTGGCACGTTATAGATGCTAGACGCCATGTATTTGTACACGTCTTCACCCGCCGCGAACTGTGATACCAGATCATCCTGCCCTGCGAGCCATGCCAACACACGCGCCTCAATCTGTGAACTATCACAGTCAATCAGGGAATGTCCTTCGGGGGCTATGATGCTACCCTTTAACTTCTTGCCGTTAGGCCCACGGCTAGGCAGGTTTTGCAGGTTTATCTTATCGTCGCCACCCCACCTGCCAGTATGCGCCGCGTAGTATCTTACAGGCACAGGTAGAAGGCCACGGTCTGCGATGTCTATGAACCGCTGTGTGCGGGTTTCTTCCAAGGTAGACTTCGTTCCGAGCCTTGCGGCTACCAACGCTTGCACACGATCATCATCATGTTCTAACAAAAGTTTGAACTCCTCGTCGTTCTTGGCGAACGCAAAGGTTTCTTTTTCTGTAGTAGGGCTGATCTTCATGGGGGGTTTGACCCCAAAACCTTTTAGCAACTCCGCGAACTTCGGGTTGGACATCAGGTCTTTCTTATCCGTAATACCCGCATCAGCTAACAGGTCTTCCTTACGTTTCTTAACATCTTGCAGGTGTGAACGTAGCAGGTCGCGGTCCAAGTCTAGGGTTGGCTCAGTGAACATACGCAGGGTAGCGTCGATCAAACGTAGCTCTTCACGAGGGAAACGTTTAGCCATTATGCTAAACAACTTATAGGTAAGGTTCACGTCATTGACGCAGTAGTCGCCGTACCGCTCTAGGTCTTCGGGTGCAAAATCTCCACGCCGTTTCCCGATTGCGTTGAGTACCTCGTGCCCTTTAACACCGACACCGTACCTCTCAGATACCGCAGAGAGACTTGCGCGAGCTTCAGTCCCATGAAGAGCACGGGCGATACACAAAGTATCGGTATACATCCGAGGACGAATATCAAAACACCAACTAAGAATGGCACCATCAAACATAGTGTTATGGCAAAGTAACTTAGCGTCTTCCCAAGGGAAGGTCTTGAGGTATTCTTTAATCTGTTCTTGCGTCCCACTGGCCCACTCCGTTTCTCCGTTGTTCAGTTTTACACCTACGCCGATCACCTCAAAACGAGGGTCACGGACATAGGCTTCTGTTGTTATCTTACGCAGAGAATAATCCCTGTCGTAATATGTTTCAAAGTCTAAGGTTATTAAATCCATCAGACCTTACTCACTATCTCACCACCACATGCCATGTAACCACATGCGTCCACCCAGTTGTCAGGGTGCTTCGGGTTCGACTTGATACGCGCGGCCTTCAACAAGGTC
>Ga0099847_1000740_pt1 | contig 11121 bp, 15 predicted proteins | sample CB_VirMetaG_2_FD_78178 | JGI IMG/M metagenome (GOLD analysis project Ga0099847, IMG submission 78178) | Freshwater to marine saline gradient viral communities from Chesapeake Bay - CB_1504_2 Viral MetaG | ecosystem: Environmental > Aquatic > Marine > Coastal | place: USA: Chesapeake Bay...
AACGCTGAAGCAGGCATCGCAGCCTAACCCTGAAGCACAGGCTATGCAACAGGCTGTACAACAGGCTCAGATGGAGTTCCAGCAGTCACAGACACAGGCGCTTATGGCACAGGCTCAAGAGTCTGCTGCAAGGGCACAGAAGCTTCAGCAAGAGGCTGCTGCTGTACCTCAAGAGACTGAAATTAAGAAGATCGAAGCTATTACTCGTAATATCAATCAAGGTACACAAGATGATAGCGAGTTTGAGCGCCGTATGCAGATAGCTGACAGACGCTTGAAGGATAAAGACCTTAACATTAAAGCAATGAGTGTAATGAATCAAAGGAGAAACAATGCTAACGCCTAACGAGTTCCAGAAGATCGTTGACCAGATTAACGGTGCTTTTGAAAAAGCTAACGCTAGGATCGACGAGCTAGAAAAAGAAGTATTCAGTCTAAAAGAAGAAAAAAAGACTAAGACAAGGACTACTACTGCAAACAAGGATTAACATGCAAGCAGCTTCTACAAAACCTGCGTATGTAAACTCTGCTGTTATGGCTATAGACCCTATGGTAGCTGTAATGAAAAAGGTCGTCACAGACAATGAAATTGATTACCTTATTAAAACTGCTAAAGAAAAAGTACAAAGGTCTAAAGTATCTGCGGACACTGAATCAATAACTACTGACCATAGAACAGGTAGTAATTGCTGGCTTTACTATGAAAAAGACCCTATTGCTAAAAAAATAGGAGAGCGAATAGCAAAAATTGTAGGCATTCCTCTTTCTCACGCTGAAGCTATCCAAATAGTACATTATGCTCCAGGACAAGAATACAGGCCGCACCACGATGCTTACAATTTAGATACCCCTAGAGGACAACGCTGTTGTGCTAAAGGAGGACAACGCCTTGTAACTGCTTTAGTGTATTTAAATGAAGTAGAAGAAGGAGGTGGTACCTCTTTCCCTAAGTTAAATATTACCATAAACCCAACACCAGGAAGGTTGTTATTGTTTCATAACACAGGTGAAGACGTTACTAAAGCTCATCCAGATAGTTTACATGCAGGCACGCCTGTAATAAAAGGAGAAAAGTGGGCATTTACTATATGGTTTCATCAGTATCCTATGTCGTACAACCCATTTAAAATGCCCCAAAACGAAGTAGAAACAATAGTAACTACTTAAGAGGAGGTGATCCGGTAGACGTATGTTACCATCATGGCAATATTAACAAAAATAAAACTTGCCATAGACTGAAAACTATGCTATAATATACGTTATCTAAACCCTAACACAGTTCCGACACAAGGACAATACTGTGGACAAAGAAACAGAAGATTATTTCGGTCACTTGACCGATATGTTCCGCTCTGAAGGATGGAAGATACTCATGGATGAGTTAACTTCCGAAGTTGATAACCTGACGCATGTAGAATCTATCAAGGACGAACAAGAGCTGTACTTCCGCAAGGGTCAGCTTCTCGTCATGAAGAACATGCTTAATCTTGAATCAACAATGGAAGCAACGAGAGCAGAACATGATTAAGGTTCGTGACTTTAAATGTACTAACAACCATTACTTTGAAGAATTTGTAGCAGACGGCACAACTACCAGTCGGTGCGGTTGTGGTGCTAACGCTACAGTAGTCCTCTCAGCAACTAAGAGCTACCTAGATGGTTCTAGTGGTGATTTCCCTGGCGCTCACATGCGCTGGGTAAGAGATCACGAACGAGGTGGACGAGTAACCGAAGAAGCGTAGTTTACGCCAGCCTTCATCAACCCATCTCCACAAGGTATTCACCCGGAGTTTAAACATGGCACGAGCAGAACTGCTTGACGAGCGATTGGAAGAAAACGAAAACACTACTAATCTGGAGACAGATACTACAGCAAAGGAGAACGTAGCACAACCTACGCCTGCGCCTGAAGATGAATTGCCAGAGAAGTACCGTGGTAAGTCTGCTAAAGAGATTGCACAGATGCACGCAGAAGCTGAAAAGCTCCTCGGGCGTCAGTCCTCTGAAGTAGGAGAACTACGAAGGGTATTCGATACTTATATCCAGTCACAACTCGCTGAAAAGTCACCGAAGAAAGAAGAAGTCGAAGATGATGTTGATTTCTTCTCAGACCCTGAACGAGCTACAGCAAGGGCTATTGAGAACCATCCTAAGGTCAAACAAGCTGAGGAAGTTGCAACACAATATCGTCAGCAGACTGCGCTATCCAAGTTGCAGTCAAAACACCCAGACATGAAGACTATCGTTACTAACGAAGCCTTTCAGAACTGGGTCAAGGCCAGCAAGATTCGTACTCAATTGTTCCTGCAAGCAGATCAACAGTATGACTACGATAGTGCAGACGAACTCTTTAGCCTTTGGAAAGATCGTCAGCAAGTTGTAACTCAAACTGCACAGGCTGAGAAGGCTGGTCGGAAAGCTGCCGTACAAGCTGCTAATACTGGCAGTGGGCGGGGTTCTGGCGAAGTATCAAAGAAAGTCTATCGACGCTCTGACATTATTAAACTTATGGAAACTGACCCTGAACGATATGAGGCACTATCGGATGAAATATTCCGCGCCTATCAGGAGGGTCGCGTGAAATGACTCTAAAGGAGAAACAAAATGGCTGGTGAATCAACTGCTGCGTATCCTACAGCGAACGCATTTGTAGACAAGACTGCTGCTGGTACATTCATTCCCGAAATCTGGTCGGATGAAGTTATTGCTGCTTACAAGAAAACCCTCAAGATGGCTCCTCTGGTCAAGAAAATGACCATGAAGGGCAAGAAAGGGGACGTTATCCACATTCCTAAGCCTATCCGTGGTGCTGCCGCTGCTAAGGCTGAGGCAACCGCTGTCACCATTCAAGCGAATCTGGAATCAGAGCTGACGATTACTGTCAACCGTCACTTTGAGTACAGCCGCCTGATTGAGGACATCGTAGACGTACAGGCGCTTAGTTCCCTTCGTCGGTTCTACACCGAAGATGCTGGTTATCAGCTTGCTAAGCAAGTCGATGCTGACCTCTTTAGCGTAGGTACTGGTTTTGGTAATGGTACGCTGGACCTTTCCCCTGACGCCACTGGTGCAGACTGGGTTAACTCCAATGTGTACTTCAACGACACCAGCACTGGCCTTACCGCCTATGCTGTTGATACTGTAGCACCTGCTGATGTCTTCTCTGATGCTGGCTTCCGTGCTCTCATCAAAAAGATGGATGACGCTGACGTACCGATGGATGGTCGTTGCTTTGTTATACCGCCTGCGCTGCGGTCTGCTATCATGGGTACTGAGCGGTATGTTAGCTCTGACTTCCGTGATCCCAAGACTGTACAAAGCGGTCTGATTGGTTCCGTATATGGCATTGACATCTACGTATCCAGCAACTGCCCTGTACTTGAAACTGCGGCTAACAACACTGCATCTACTGTCGATATTCGCGGTGCCTTCCTGATGCACAAGGAAGCTATCGTACTGGCAGAGCAGATGGCTGTTCGCTCACAGACTCAGTACAAGCAGGAATACCTGTCAACTCTGTACACCGCTGACACCCTTTATGGGGTTCAAGCATACCGTCCAGAAGCTGGCTTTGTTTTGGCTGTACCTGATCTGTAAGTAATTACTGGGGAAAGGACTTACTATTTTAGAGTCTTAGTACCCAGCTTTTCACATAAGCATTTCAGGAAAAGTATAGTGTTTATCTGAAAGACTAAGGAGACACCCTTGCCAATATTTAGAGGTTCAGGTGGTAGCGGTGAAGCGTCTACGAATGCTTACGCTAGTGAGATTGCTGTAAGTGCAGCTACTGCTACTGAGAAGGCTAACGAGGCTGCTGCTAGTGCGGCGGCGGCTGCTGCGTCTGAAGCTACTGTAGCTGCATCTGCTGCGGCTGCTTCAGTTAGTGCAGATAATGCAAGTACTGCCCAGACTGCTGCTGAACTTGCTCAGACAAATGCAGAGACTGCTGAGGTTAATGCAGAAGCTGCTGAGACTGGAGCACTGGCTGCTGAAGCTCTCGCTGAGAAGTGGGCCACTGAGCTAGAAGACGTAGTAGTTGCAGACAGTAAGTTCTCAGCATTCCATTGGGCACAGAAGTCACAGGAGTTCGCTGAAGGCGCTTCTGCTGTAACTAGCGTAGACCTCACCCCGGGTACAGGTATCTCTGTATCTGGCGGTCCTATCACAACCTCTGGTTCTATCACTGTAACTAACACAGCCCCTGACCAAACTGTAGTGCTTACAGAAGGCGCTAACGTAACGATTACAGGTACCTACCCTAACTTCACTATTGCTGCTACTGATACGAATACAACGTATACAGGTGGTACTGGTATTGATCTTACTGGTACGTCTTTCAGCATTGACAGTACAGTAGCTACTTTGTCTGGAACTCAGACTTTAACTAATAAGACTTTTACAGACCCTGTTATAACTGGTTATAGTGAAACTGTGTTTGCTTTAACTGGAACTACTCCGGCTATTGACGCCAGTAATGGCACGATCCAAACGTGGACTCTTTCTGGAGCTAGTACCCCTACTGACTCCTTAGCTTCAGGGGAGTCTGTAACTCTTCTTATAGATGACGGCACCGCCAACACTATTACATGGACTATGGTCGATGTGTGGGAAACAGGAGCGGGTACAGCACCTACTTTGAAGACTACTGGCTTTACTCACGTCCTGCTCTGGAAAGTATCAACTACTGTATATGGTGCTTTGATTGGAGACCCCGCGTAGTGTTGTCTCAAAGAATTAGAGCAGCTACACCACAAAGTGGCGGTAATCAGGCGTTTATAGTTTTGGCTCATCAGTCGTCTCCTTTTGTGACAGCTTACTTTTGGGACGATACGACTGGATTTGGGTCAAAGCTGAGTGACCCTGCAACTTTACCCGTTTCGTCACTTTTTACAGCAAGCTTCTCTCCAGATATGGATGCAGTTTTTTTTACACCAAGCACTGCTCTTGCAAGGGTATACGCGTATGAATGGTCAAGTACAGGGTTTGGCGCTCAATATTCAGACCCTACGCTTAGACATGCTTCTGCCACTAACGTAGAAGCGGCTAGTGATGTGGTTTTTCTTAACCACAGTGTTTCTCCACGTATCTCTGCTACAGCGTGGGACAGTGTAACGGGGTTTGGGTCGCTGTATTCCGATCCTCCTAGCCCACTTCCAGTTTCTGGTAGAGCTACAGTAAAATTAATAAATGGGGGGAATGTTGTTTGCACAGGTGGTTCTGGATCACCTCCCTCAGACACTTGGCGATGGGATAGTACAACTGGCTTTGGTACAAAGTATTCACCACCTGCGTCCTTCCCATTACTTGCTATTCAGTCAGTAACAGAGAACAGTTCATCGGTGTCAAAAGTTGTAATGTTTGGAATAAACGGCTCTCCTAGGGCGGTTGCGTACCCTTTTACTTACGCGTCTGGTTTTGGGGCAAAGTTTGCAAACCCTTCTACGTCAATAGGGGCTGATGATGTAGAGGACGCTGTTTTTACTGAAAATGATGAGGCTGTTATTTTTTCTGTAGATGGAGGGGATAGACTTATCGCTTATGAGTGGGATAACACCTCAGGGTTTGGCGCTAGATACGCTGCCCCAGCTGTTTTACCTGCTGCTATAGGAAGAAAAATAAAAATGAATTCAGCAAAAAATGTTGTGTTTATATCGTCCTTACCGTCCCCGGGTATTGATGCTTATCGCTGGGATAACACAACTGGCTTTGGTGTTAAATTCTCTGCACCTGCTTCTCCTCCCGCATCAAACATTTATACAATACTCTACGGAGAGATAGTATGATCTTCAACATCCCCGAGCTTATTCAAGCCCGTCAAGATGAAGTCGAACATTACCAATTTAACATTGATAACTACAGAGCCGCTATCGAGATTGCAAAAGAAGATCATGAGTTAACGCCTTTTGTAGGGCAGTTGGAGAACCTTCTGAAATCCGAATTATACGAACAAAAGAAAGCTAAGGTCATGTTAAAGGTAATGCAACTTAGAGAGGCTGCCAGTGAGTAATTACACAAAGTCAACTAACTTTACAGCTAAAGACGCCCTACCTAGCGGTGACGCTGCTAAGGTAATCCGTGGCACTGAGTTCGACACAGAGTTTAGTGCTATCCAGACTGCTGTTAACTCTAAGTCGGATACTGCATCTCCTACGTTTACAGGTACCGTAACACTCCCTGCTTATACTGAGACAGTATTTGCTATTACAGGGACTACACCTGTTATCAGTGCAACTAACGGAACTATTCAGACTTGGACTCTTAGTGGTAACTCTACTCCTACTGAAACACTTGCATCTGGCCAGTCTATCATGCTGCTTATCGACGATGGTACAGCGTATACGATCACATGGACGATGGTAGACGTATGGAAGACTGTAGGCGACATAGCTCCTACTCTTGAGACTACAGGATTTACTATTATCCTTATCTGGAAAGTAGGCTCTACTGTCTACGGCGCGCTTGTTGGAGAGCCTGCATGATACTCCTTAAAGGAGCTGGCGCATCTACTGGCCCCAAAGTGTTTGGGGAGACTAACGTAGAGTTCGTAGGAGCTTCTATGGGTGTAGACTCAGCTACCCTTCCTGCCCATGTTGCAGGTGATTTAATTATAGGAATTGCGTGGGACTACAGCGTAGTACCGGACGACCCTTCTGGCTGGACCAGTGTTGTTTCAGGCGGCACAACAGACTTTTTTATAAGACTTAGCTACATAGTTGCTTCTAGTCCTTCAACGTCATCTGGAACTTGGACAAACGCATTAGTGACAATGTTTGTTGTAGTCCGTGGGCAAGCTGGTGCAGCTCCTTTAAACAGAGTAGCCCAAACATATAGTATAACTTCCCCGAGTTCTTTAACAAACATAGAGTATAAAACAACTCTACCCTTTGACGTAACAGACAAAAGCTCTTCGTTGATGTTTTTAGTACTACGTGCTTCTACAAACACATCAATAGACATCGAGCCAAGATTGTGTCAAAAACAGTACGCAGATAACTCAGGTTCTTTTAGAGGTGTTGTTCATCAAACTCTAAATGGGGTGGCTGAGTATCCTACTAACGAAAGGGCGATTACAAGTTCAGGGCGCTGGCTATATGTTGGTTTAGAAATCTTATCGTCGTAACACGGAGATATTATGCAATACTTTAGATTCGTAAATGGTGTGCCCGAAGAGGTTACACTAACTAAATTCAAGAAAGAGAATCCTGCTGTATCCTTTCCTAAGGAGATTCCTGAGAAGACTCTGGCAGAGTACGGTGTTATTCCCTTTACTGTACAGGGTATACCTGAGGTTGACTCAAGTGTACAACGAGTTGAACCCGGCACCTTCCTTAAGACAGATGCAGGTTACGTAAAGACATGGAATGTTGTAGACCTCACTGTTGAAGAGAAAGAAGCTATTGTACAGAGCAAGCGTGAGGGGATGATTGTTAGCCCTCGTCAAGCCCGTCTAGCTCTACTTGGTGCAGGTCTTCTTACTCAGATTGAAGCAGGTATCGCTGCACTCCCTGAGCCTACTAAAACTGCTGTGACTATCGAGTGGGAATACGCTACTCATGTAGACCGTAACAGCCAATGGGTAGGCGCTCTTGCACAAGCTCTTGAACTTACCGATGAACAACTCGATCAACTATTTGAAGTAGCAGCAACACTATGAGATATTTCTTTGATGTGTGGTCTGCACTAAGTCAACTAGTTAACGCTATCTGTGGTGGATATCCTTGTGAGACCATCTCTGGTCGTGCTTACAGAACTGACAATAAACTCAAGCCTGTAATTAATGGTATCTTCTTTTGGCAAGATAATCACTGTAGGCAGTCACACCAGAGCGATCTGATAGATGCTAGAACCTTAACCGCAATCTCAACTAAGTAAGGGAATCTCATGGACGAGGGGTGGCATCTTAGCAAATCAGTATCTTTGGTACACATTGTGACTACCTTGAGCGTTCTGGCAAGTGCAATGTGGTATTTTGCTACTACAGAGAACCGTATTACTTTGGTAGAGAAAGATCAGACTTATTTGAATTCTACTGTACTGCGTGTAGAGCAACAGCAGAAAGATCAAGGACGAGAGTTGTCTAATCAGATCAGCAACCTTCGTAGTGAAACTAATAACAACTTTGACAAGCTAGACAAGAAACTAGACAGGTTAATTGACAGAGAGTTAGCTCAATAATGTTAAACCTTCTTATAGGCCCTATTACAGAGCTACTGTCTAAGGTTATACCTGACAAGACAGAGCGTGAAAGGCTTGCCTATGAGATCAGTACGTTAGCGGAGCGTCAAGCACACGAACAAGTAATGTCACAGCTAGAGGTCAACAAGACTGAGGCTGCTCACAAAAGTCTTTACGTTGCTGGTGCTAGGCCCTTTATCTTGTGGACATGCGGCGTATCTATGGCATTTAACTACGTTGGTGTTCCTCTTGTAGAGATGATAACAGTACTAGCTGGTAATCCTATTGTTTTAGAGCCTTTAAACCTTGAAGTAATGATGCCAGTATTGTTGGGTATGTTAGGACTTGGTGGTATGCGTACCTATGAAAAACGTCACGGAGTAGCTAGAGAGAAATGACAAACGAACAGCTACAGGCATACTGGGACGCTAATCCGCAGGCATTGCAAGATGCTATTGCGGCGAATCCGTCTGCTTTTGGCATTACTGCGCCTACTGGCATGATGTCTTCTGGAATGACTTTAGAAGAGCTTAACGCACAGAATCAAGCATACAATGCAACTAACGCCGTGCCTGCTGGCTTCGATGCTTCTATAAATTACTCCGCAGGTCCAAACACTTTTGGAGGGGTTTCTGGCCAATCTTTTACTGACTATCTTTCCAAAGGTACTCAACAACAGCAAGACACTAGAACAAATACTTTTGATCTTGGTGGTGTTTCTTTAGTACGTCCTGACGGTACATTAGTTACTACTCCAAACAGTGTTCCTCAAGAAACACAACAAGCTGTAATTCAAGAATTAAATCAGCTAGAGCAGAACTACACAAATCAGATGCAAGCGTTCTTTGCAGGCTCTGGTACTATGCCAACACCTCCAGACCCTTATGCTGTATATGCAAAGTATGGAATGCCTCAAGAAACGATAGGGCCAGATGGAGGGCTGCTTAAGTTAAACCCAGTAACTGGGCAGTATGAAGGTGCTAAAATACCCCAAGATAGTACCTTTGCAACAATTGTTAAGCAGACTCCTGCAATCATGGGGTCTATTGCTGGCGGTCCTTTAGCAGGCGCTGTAGGAAGTGGTCTTACTTCTGCAACTCAAGGTGGAGACCTCGGTGATATTCTAACAGCCGCTGCACAAGGAGCTGCTGGGGGTTATGTTAGCGAAGGTTTGTTTGCTGACATGTCTCCAGGTGCTGTACGCTCTGGTATTGAAGCAGGTACTGGTGAACTTGTTAATCAAGCGTTTACTGGTGACTTTGACATAGGCGATGTTGCTACGTCCGCTTTGACAGGAGGTGCAACTACAGCACTTACTGATTATGTTGGTGGTTATCTAGACACTATAGTACATCCTCCTGAAGTAGTACAAGAATGGTTGGACCAAGGTGTTATTACTGAAGACCAAGCAGCTCAGCTCAATCTTACTTACAACACATCTTCATTAGGTAATTTGTTTGGGCCAGAGTCGTTCCTAGCTAACAACTTTGGTGTAGGTACTGAACGCATTAGCACAGCTCCTTTGGACAACCTGCTAAACACGATTAGCCCTGCTGTTGATCTTGTATTAGGAAACCCTGTTAGCGAAGCCTTGTTAACTAATCCTGTTACTAAAGGAGTAATAGACGGCGTAGCAGAGTTAATGGGTGTTGTAAACCCTTCTACAGAAGAAACAAAAGAGTTTTTGTCACAGAGCTATCCGGGGTTGTATGACCCTGCTGACCCTAGGTATGAATCTCAAAGGGCTCAGTTGTCTTATGACCTAGCTATGAAAGAGCTTGGAAGAGCTGATGCTTTAGGTTTGGATTCTGCTGGTAATGTTACCACTACTGAAAATCAGTTGCAGTTTAAGCCTGAAGAGTACCGTGAAGAGTTTTTTACATGGGACGCTGAAAGAAGTGAAAGTGCTCCTTTTCAAGGAACTCAAATATATAATCCACTTCAACAAGCAGTTACAGGTGTAACACAACCAGCTACTACACCACAACCAGCGCCTATTACAGTGGGGGTAGGTGAAGATGTATTGCCTACAGAACAACCATCATCTGATGACGCACTATCAGCAGCACTAGAAGAACTCTGGGCTAATGATCCGCAAGCTCTGGAGCAAGCTGTACGTTCAAACCCTGAAGCATTCGGACTTGAGCCAGATGCTTTTGATCTAGAGCAGCCTACAGCACCCCCTTCAGAAGAACCTGTATTGCCGCCTACAGAGTATAATGACAAAACTCTTACTGAGATACTGACTGATCTTGATACAGCACTTAATCCTGTTGAAGAAACGCCTGCACCTACAGAGCAGCCTACTGCAACAGAGTCGGCTCTTACGTTTGAACAACAATTGCAAGAGTTGTGGAACAATAATCCAGAAATACTACAACAAGCTATTGACGCTAATCCCGAGGCATTTGGTCTTGATGTAGAGCCTGCTGAATTCGTTGATGAAGAAGAGGAAAAGGAAGACCTTGAAGAAGAAATAGAGATAGTAGAAAAGCCTGTGTTGCCTCCTGTTGTAGACGACGAAGGTGATACTCTTACTGACATTCTTACTGATATTACTGACGTTATAAACACAAATACTCCGGAACCTCCTACAGAACCTCCGGCAGTTATTCCGGAACCTCCGTCAGAACCTCCGGCAGTTATTCCGGAACCTCCGTCAGAACCTCCGGCATTACCTCCAACGGACGATGATGATGAAGATATTGTAAATATTCTGACACCTGACCCTGATTTGTTTACTGGTGATCCTGACATTATACCGCCTACAACCCCTGTCACTGAATTGCCGGATGTTTCAGAACCTCCAGTTATTCCGGAACCTCCGACAGAGCCTCCGGTGATTCCTCCGGTACAGCCTCCGGAACCTCCGACAGAGCCTCCGGTGATTCCTCCGGTACAGCCTCCGGAACCTCCGACAGAGCCTCCGGTGATTCCTCCGGTACA
>Ga0099847_1000744_pt1 | contig 11102 bp, 5 predicted proteins | sample CB_VirMetaG_2_FD_78178 | JGI IMG/M metagenome (GOLD analysis project Ga0099847, IMG submission 78178) | Freshwater to marine saline gradient viral communities from Chesapeake Bay - CB_1504_2 Viral MetaG | ecosystem: Environmental > Aquatic > Marine > Coastal | place: USA: Chesapeake Bay...
ATAACACTAACACTTAATTTAGATAACATTTTAACTGTAGCATAATATGGAAATAACACTAAGATTTAACAATCCTTTTAACCACTCTTTACAAGTTGGTGATACTATTTGGTATACTAACACCTCAAGCTCTGGTGGATATAACGTTGCGCCTAAAGACAGTGTTAATAAACTAGGTACTTTAGAGTTTATTAGTAATCAGTATCAGGCTTATCAACTAAAGGTTAGTGTGCCTGCTCCGCAAGGAACAACTACGGTAACACCACCTCTTAATATAGGCGCTTTTATTATGTTTTCTAAAAACAACATTATAAATTTAGGCGATGTTAGTGGTTACTTTGCAGAAGTAAAATTAGAAAATAATTCAACAGAAAAAATAGAACTTTTTGCGGTAGGTTCAGAAATATCAGAAAGTAGTAAATAACGCGTAAAAAGTGTAATTATAATAAAAAACAATATATATGACAAATAGTCCTCTTAAATATAATCCACCTGGTAAGTTTAATCCTTTTGATGTAGGGACAAGTACATACGATGTTTACAGTAATCCAGTAAATACTGGTAATTACTATGAAGGAGGTGCGCCACCTGCAACTGGTAACCCATATATAACCCCTATAAATACAATGCAGACTATGCCTTTGCAAATGATACCAACAAACATGATGTCAGGTCCAAATATGCTACCTGGAACTTTTATACAAGCTCCTATTGAATCTGTAGCACCTATGGGTCCTGTTAATCAGGCTACCGGTAGTGGTGGAGGTTTTAGTGGATTTAAAAATATGTCAGCTGCTCAACAAATGCAAGTTGCCGGAGGTATTGGAGGTGTTATACAAGGTTTAGTAGGAAGAAAAAAAAGAAGAGCTAGGCAAAGAGCTGCAAAATCTGAGTATTTAAAACAAAGAGATCTTTACCAACAGCTAGACACTAGTAATTTAGCTGCAGGTTTTAAAAATTCATTTGCAAACATGGAAAATACATACGAAGATTTAACTGTCAACCAGCAACAAGCAATGTTTATGGCTCAACAAAATCAACAAAGCCAAGCAAACACTATGGAGGCATTAAGAGGCGCGGCTGGTAGTAGCGGTATAGCTGGCTTAGCACAAATAATAGCTAATCAAAGTCAATTAGCAACTCAAAAAGCCTCTGCAAGTATAGGTTTGCAAGAATCAAGAAACGAAATGATGGCTGCTAAAGGAGCTGCAGCTAATCAAGCTATGGAAAGAAAAGGTGAATATCAACAACAAATGATGAAATTTCAAGGAGCTAGAGAATCTAGAATGCTAGATTATCAAAAACAAGAAATGGAGTTAGGATTTGCAATGCAAGAAAAAGGTGCTGCAGATCAAGCTGTGCAAGCTGCTAACGCTGCTTTGTATGGTGGTATTGGTCAACTAGCAACAACAGCATTAACTGGTGGTTTTTCACCGGCATAAAAAAATAAAATATGGCAAAAAAACAAGGGCCTAACTTATTAGGTATACATAAACAAATGCTTGCATCTGGGCAAGACACTAGAGGTGCTTCTTTTGTAGGCGGTGCGTTAAAAGGGTTTGCTCTTAATTTAGCAGAAGAAGAAAAAGCTGAAGCTACAATGCAACAGCATATTGAAAACCTTGGTGGTCTTCAAAATATAAACAAAGTTTCTCCAGAGCAAAGAGGTGCTATAACTGATTTTTTAAAAACTAACAGAGATGAATATTATAACTTAGCAACTCAATATGAAAAATCAAAAGATCCTGCTATAAAAGATAAAATGGATGCTATTAAATATAGCTTTCAAACTCTAGACTCTCAGTTGGCTCAATACGCTACAGGCAAGGCAGAATATTTAAACGATTACGAAGAAGGTAATTTAATTGGTGGTGAAGGTTTTGCAAGTGAAAATAGTTTTTACACTAAAATGTACGGTGATCCAAATGCTCAGTTTGCGATAGATAAATCTACCGGTGAAATGTCTTTTACTGCTAACGGTGTTACTAAAGGTTTAAAAGATATAAAAGGCCATACAGTTCGTTTTTACGAAGGCGAAACTGCTATAGACAAATATGTTCAAATGGGTAAAACAGCTAAAATGACTGGTACTAATTGGATGGGCGCAGAGTCTGTTGCTAAGTCATTTGCAAACGCGTTTAGAGGTAGAGATAGAAATGATATAAAAGCTTTAATGTATACTGATTTGTCTGGTGATGAAAGTAATTTATCTTTTATAGAGCAATTTAAAGCAGGTACCTTAGAAGACAAGTCTTTTTATAACGGTATAACTCTACAAAAAGATGGTACTGTTTCAGAAGAAGATGTTAGTAAAATACTAAATAGTAAAAAAACTAGTATTGATCTTTTAGGTAAGTTTATTGGAAATGTTTCTGACATGTCTTATAATAACGCTAATTTAAATCCTGATGTTAAGCTAAAACAAGATTACCAAAAGTTATTGAATGATCAAATGAGACAAAAGCTTAATTTAGAAAATAATCTTAATAAAAACGGTCAACAACCTTTAAACAAAGGCTTTAAAATTCAAAATAAATACGAATCAAAAGAAGTTGGTAACAATATAATTTATGAAATTACAAATAAAGGTGTAGCTAGAAATCCTATTAATGGTATGGAGTATTACTGGCAAGGCGATGGTTGGTATGATGGAGAAAATAATAAAGTTGCTGATGATACTGATCAACTAACAAGAGATGTTTTTGATATACAAGACAATAGATTCATTGGGTTAACGCCAGGAACATATACTCCAACAGAAGACAGTACATGGGAAAACGTTTACGTAGGTGGTGATGATAAAACATCAGGTAACATCAACAAAATGTATGGTTTAAATCAGAATAAAGATATAATGCTTGTGCCTTATACAGAAATGGGTGATTATAAAAATAGAAATCCTGAAACAATATGGGATTTTGGTATTGAAGACTCTGTATTTACTGACGATATGATGGCTGTAAACCCTATAACAAAAGAAGTTTACAAGGGAAAAGATGGTAAAGTTGCAAGATTTATGTCTAGAAAATCTGATAGATTTACAGAAGATTTAGCAAGAAAAGAATTAAAACAAATTCAAGACTTAATAAGAAGTGCTGGTATTAACGTGCCAAGCGAAGGTGGTCAGCCACCAGTGTTTAACCAAGGGCAAGGAGAAATATAATATGGCAGAGTATTCGATAGGTAACAACACGTATTCTTATGATCAAATAGTTAAAGCCGCAAACGCTTCTAACATGTCTTTAAGTGATTACATACAGCGATCTGGAGCCGCTGTCGTTGATACTGGTGATGAGTATAACGTTAAAGGTAATTTGTGGGATATAGGTAAAGAATACATTGAGTCTATCGCTGCTGGTTGGGAAACTGGTAGAACAAATGAAGAAAACTTAGAGGTATTTAAAGGTAGCACAAGTTTTGATGATATTGAAGCTATGATTAAAGCCGGTGATGAACTAAACAAACGCCCGCAAAACGAGCGTATGAAAAGGTTTCAACAAAAAGTTAAAAACAATGGTGGTGGATTTTTTTCTACATTATGGGCTTTAGTTGGTGAAGATCCAGTATTAGCTTCTCAAATAGCTACACAATCTATGTCTATGATGGCTGGAGCTGTTGTTGACGCTGGGGCAGATATATTGCAAGGTAAAACTGGTGACTCACTAGGTTACATGGCTGCTGGTTCTGGTGCTGGTGCAGCTACATTTGGCGCTTTAGGTAGTGTTGTGCCTGGGCTTGGTAATTTAGTAGGTGCTGGTACAGGTGCTATTGCAGGTTCTTTAGGTGGTTTATCCACGGCATTAGAAAATGGTTTAACTTTTGCAGAAATGTTAAAAGAAGACATGGCTAAAGACAATCTAGAGTGGACAACTGAAAACGCAAAAAAATATTTAGAGTCTGAAGATAATTACGATAGAATAAGAAGTAGAGCTTTAGGTAGAGGTTTAACTATTGGTGCTGTAGATTTATTATCAGGTGGTTTTGCAGGAGCTTTAACAAAAAACGTAGGTAAAAATGTTTTGAAAACATCACAAAGAGTAAGAAAAGCACAAAAAGTTGCAGCTGGTGTTGCTACAGAAGGTGGTTTTGGTGGTGTTGGTGAATTACTAGGTCAAAAAGCTGGGGGTCAAGAATACGATGCGGGTGAAATTGTAATGGAGGCTTTTGCTAGTACACCAGGTGCTATTGTAACTTCTGTTCCTCAAGTAGCTAACTTAAGAGGTAAAGGTAAGTACAAGCTAAACGGACAGCAAGTAGATGAAGCAAAGTTTAAAAAGGAAACAAATAAAATGTCAGATCTTGATATTGCCAAAGCGGATATTGAAATAGAAAACGACAATGACTATGCTGAATTTTTATATGACAAGCAAAATAAAGCAGTATTAGATGCTTTGATTGACCCGTCTGTAACAGATGTAAATGATAGAAAAAAACTAGTTGAGCTTGAAGTTAAAAGACAAAAAGCTTTGGCAGATACAAAAAAAGAAGGTATAAACAAAGTTCCTGATGCTAAGAAAAATCTAGAAGATATACAAAATCAAATTGACGAAATTATAGGCAAGTACGAAGGTGCACAAACAACAGAAAATTTACTAAAAGACGAAACTTCAGAGGCATTTCAAGTAGCAGAAGCAGCCGGTAAAAGATCATTAAGAGGTACTATAGAGTTTGCTAGAAAAGCTGGTGAGGCTTTAGGTATAGAGTATGTAGACGCAGGCGATGATGCTGATTCATTTTTAGCAAAATACAGGGATTTAACTAGCGCTCTTAACGCTTCACAAGAAGATGTAATAGAAGACAATGAAGAAGGAAATGAACTTATTAAAAAATCTGATGGTTTAATTATAAAAGGTGAAAAAGGAAGTGCTATTATAATAAACAAAGAAAGAGCAGCTAGAACAAACGCTGTGAGTGTTGGATCACATGAAATATTGCATGCTGTACTAGGCGATCATTTGAGTAAGCTTGATGATTCTTCAAGAAGAGATTTAATAGCAGACTTTAGAAACGAACTAAAACAAAATCTTGACTCAGAGTCTTTTGATAAAATAAACGCAAGACTAGCAATGTATCAAGTAAAATATGCAGAGGCTGGTTTAGATTTTGATATAAATACAACTGACGAGTGGTTTACAGCTTTGTCAGATGCTATTGTAAAAAATGAAGTTAAGTACTCTGAAAGTTTTGGCCAGTCGTTAAAAAAGATTCTAACTAGTTTACTACAGGCAACACCATTTAAAAATATTGAGTTTGATACAGGTAGACAAGCTTTTGATTTTATTAAAGATTACAGTGAAAACGCACAAAAAGGTGTTTTAATAGATGGTGCAGCTAAGTTTGCAGGTAAACAACCAAAAGGTACTAGCTTGTCAATATCACAACAAGATGAGGTGTTTACACCTAAAACGCGTGAAGAAATGGTTGAAGAGATAAATGATATTTATCAAGCAGACACTAGTGAGTCAAAAGACACTGCTGGTTTTGAAATAGCTTTAAAATACAGAGGTCAAGCAGAAACTATATTTCAAAGGTATTTAGACACTGCTGATTTAACTCAAGACCAAATAGACGTACTTAATGATAACAAAGAAGATATTATTTCTATGTTATTATATGATAAAATACCTAGTCAAAAAGCAGACTCAAAACAAAGAACTGTTCTTGGTTTGGTAAAAGATTTTAAAGCACAAAAACAAAAGTATAATAACGTAGCTGCTTATATTAATCAGTTTTTCAAAGAAAGAGCAAAAGAAGTTTTTAAATACTTTTTACCAGATGCTTTTGTAAAATCTACTACAGATGAAAAAGTTAGAAAAACAGTAAGTAAAAAAACATCTGATCGTACAGCAACAGAAATTACAGATAAAAAAGATGCTAAGCCTTTACCTAAAGTAGAAAGACAGAGAGATTTAAAACAATTGTCTGATGTTGATATTGATAGCAAAGAACAGTTTATACAAGATTTAAAAGAAGATATACTTCAAATTATAGAGTTAGGTACTGGAGATGTAAACAACGCAATACAGCAACTTATAAAAGGTGGACTTAGTAAAAAAGTAATGGATATGATGGGTAAAATATCTAAAGTTACTGGTGTTAGCGAGGAGTATAAAACTTTTCACGATATAAACTTTGACTTTATACAAAAGTCTATACCAACAGCAGAAATAAAAAAGAGATACGGTAAACTTTTTCAAATAATAAACACAGGCAAAAGAGACGCTACTCCGCAAGGTAATCCTATATTTAAAATATCACCAATACCAAAAGCTCAATTTGGTTCTTATTTTACTGTAGGTAAAGCAGGAACATTAATTGAAAGAAAAAGAAGTTTAGCTGAGGTTTTAACTAAAGGCCTTATAACAAAAGCGGCTAACGATCTTATTATAGAAAACTCTACAAATAACGATGCAATATTTAAAGCTACTTTAGAAAATGTATTAAACGAGTTTGACAAACAAAGAGGTGAGTTTGCAAAGGCAGATGCTGTTAGTTTATCTATATCAAGAAATCAAGATGTAGGTTTTATTTCAAGACTAGCTCTTCAAGCTAATGAAAAAGGATCTAAGTGGTACGCTAAAAACAGAGAACGTTTTGCAGCTGTAAGACCTAAGCTTATAGCAATTGTTGATGATTTAGTTATTGCTAATCCAGACTTGTTTGAAGGGCCAAATGGTTTTATTCCTTACATGAAGAATAGAATTACTGATAGTTTGTTAGTACCTCTACAAAAAGGTTTGTTACAATGGAAATCTAAAAAAACAGGCGAAAACACAACTCTTCAAAAAGCTTATAGAAAAACTGTAAACGCTGTTAAGCAATATATACCTGTTGATATTTTAAATATAATAGGTGCAGATTTTTTAGGCTACAATACTGGTAGAGCACTTCCATCTGGGCTTAGAAAAGAAAAGTTTAACAGTAAGTATGTAGAAACAGGTAAGAAAAAAGATAATAGCTCTCCAGAAATTGTAAAGGCCTATAACGAGTTTATGCTTTTAAAAGAACATTTTAAAAAGCAAGTAAAAACAGAGTCCTGGTTTAAAGAAAAAGTGTGGAATAATATTTTAAGCAAAAACCTTACATTAACACAAAGAGTAAATGCTATAAAAGAAATAACAAATGATTTAAGACTAAGCGCAAAAGCTTCTATGGCATTGCTTAAGTATTTAACTTTAAAGCTAGATATTTTACATAAAAATAAAGTAATTAGTGATCAACACTTATTTGTTTTAGGTCAGCTTCAAACAAATATTGTGTTTGGTTTTAGGGCACTTAGTAGGGTTGAAGGTTTTTATTTTGTTAAAGGTAAAATGGTTGGAAATTTTGCGCCAAAAGTTGTTACTAAAGACACTAAAGCTGTTAAAGATTTAGTTAAAGAAGGTGTAGACTTAAAAGAGGCTTTAGCAATAGAAAGACAAAAAGCTAGGCAAGAATACTTAGACAGTTGGAAAGATACTACTGAGTACAAAGAAAGATTAAAAGTAAACAAAGGTGATATAGAAAAAACAGTGTATGACTTGCAAATTAAAAATGAGCACATGGGCCCTAATTCAATTACTATGGGTAAAATGGTTGAAGCAATTATACATGGAGATATAAACTCTATTGCTGATGTAGAAAACATTTGGAAAGATCACGCAACTTTATGGGCTCCAAACTACATTTCTGATGCCATTGATGATGCTGGTAAGAAAACTAGTCAAGAAGGTTTAGATAGAGGTAAGTTTGCACCTAAAGGTAAAAGAAAAAATATCTATGGTATAAACGGTGAGTCTTTAGTTTCTGGTAGAGCAAAAGAAAAGCTTGGTGTTTCTCTTTCAATAACAGAACAAGACGTTGTTAATCATAACATAGCTAAAAAAGCAGTTGAGCAAACAGCAAAAAACAAAAAACCAAAAGGCATAAGCATATGGGATTTTGATGACACGTTGGCTTTTACAAATTCAAGAATAAAATATACAACACCTGACGGTAAAAAAGGTAGTTTAAATGCTGAAGACTATGCTAAAAACTATGTAGAGCTTGCTAACAAGGGTTATCAATTTGATTTTTCTGAGTTTAATAAAGTTGTTGATGGTAAAAAAGGTCCTTTGTTTAATAAAGCTTTAGCTAGAGCTAAAAAGTTTGGAACTAAAGATCAGTTTATATTAACTGCTAGGCCAGCAGAGTCTAGACTTGCAATATATAACTTTTTAAAAGGTGTTGGTTTAAATATACCTTTAGAAAATATAACTGGACTTGCCAACTCTACACCTGAAGCAAAAGCGTTGTGGATAACAGAAAAAGTATCTGAAGGTTATAACGACATATACTTTGCTGACGATGCCTTACAGAACGTGCAGGTTGTTCAAGATGTGTTAAATCAATTTGATGTTAAATCAAAAGTTCAACAAGCTAAAAAAGGAACACAATTAAGTTTAAATCAAGATATTAATGACATCATTGATATAAACGAATCAATTGATGCTAATAAAACTTTTTCTAGGGCTGAAGGCGAAGTGAGAGGTAGACAAAGAACTAAAACTATAGGTGATAGGTTTTTTAACACTGCAGGTTCTAATGATTTTATGGGCTTAATGTATACTATAGCAAAAGGTGAGGGTAAAGAAGGTGATAGACAAATAAAGTGGATAGAAGATAACTTATACACTCCTTATAAAAAAGGTGTACAAAGAATAAACAATATAAAACAAGGTATATCAAACAACTATAAAGCTTTAGTAAAATCAATACCTAACATAAATAAAAAGCTAAAAACTTTAGTACCTGGTACAAATTTTACTTATGATGCTGCTGTGAGAGTTTACCTATGGGACAAAGCTGGTTTTGATATACCTGGCTTGTCTGAGTCTGCTAAAAAGAAATTAATTTCAGCTGTGTTACAAGATAATGACATGTTAAAGTTTTCAGATCAACTAGGTGTTTTATCGCTACAACCAGAAGGTTACACTCAGCCTAATGACAACTGGACAGCAGAAACAATTTTGTCTGACTTAGACAATTTATCCAACACAGTAGGTAGAAAAGAGTTTTTAAAAGACTTTATTGAAAATAGAAAAGAAATATTTGGTGAGTGGCAAAACGGAAAGCTTACTGGGCCTGTTATGGCAAAGCTAGAGGCGTTATACGGGCCTGAGTATGTTGAGGCTTTAAATGATATGCTTTGGCGTATGGAAAACGGTAACAACAGGGCTTTTGGTTCAAACCAACAAGTAAACCGCTGGATGAATTGGATTACAAATTCTATTGGTGCTATCATGTTTTTTAACACAAGATCTGCTTTGCTACAAACGCTGTCAACGCTTAACTTTATAAACTGGGGTGATAACAACCCTGTAGCAGCTGCAAAAGCTCTTGCTAATTTCCCTCAATTTATAAAAGACTTTGTCAAAATATTTAACTCTGATTTTCTTAAACAAAGAAGAGGTGGTCTAAAGCTTGATGTTAATGAAGCTGCTTTAGCAAACTCTTTAGTTGGTCAAAAAAACAAGGTAAAAGCTATTTTAGCTTACTTGCTTAAACAAGGTTTTTTACCTACACAAATTGCAGATAGTTTTGCTATTGCAGCTGGTGGTGCTACATTTTTAAGAAACAGAACAAACACCTATTTAAATCAAGGCTTATCACTTCAAGAAGCAGAAGCAAAAGCTTTTCAAGATATGGTTGATGCTTCAGAGCCTGTTCAGCAATCTTCTGATCCATCACTTGTTTCAAAAGAGCAGGCTAGTATTTTAGGTAGAATGGTATTAGCTTTTCAAAACGTTACAATGCAGTATTCAAGGCGTATGAAAAAAGCTGTTATTGATTTAGCAAAAGGTAGAGGTGATTTTAAAACTAACGTGTCAAGAATACTTTACTATGGCTTTGTTCAAAACATGGTATTTAACGCTTTGCAGTCAGCTTTGTTTGCTTTATCTTTTGATGATGACTTGGACGAAGAAAAAAAATATAACAAACAAGTTAGAGTTGCAAACGGAATGATGGATTCTCTTTTAAGAGGTTTAGGTGTTCCTGGCGCTGTACTTGCCACATCTAAAAACGCTGTTATGGAATATTACAAACAAAATGCAAAAGGATTTAGGGGTGACCAAGCGTACACATTGTTACAAATGTTTAATATTTCGCCTCCAATTGGTAGTAAAGCTAGAAAAGCTTATTCTGCTTTTCAAACAGAAAAGTTTAATAAAAAAATTATACCTGAAATGTCTTTGTTTGATATAAGTAATCCTAGATGGCAATCAATAGGTACTTTTGTAGAAGCAACTACAAATGTTCCTATGGGTAGAGCTGTTCAAAAAGCAAACAACATAAAACAAGCACTAAGTGAAGATCACGAAAACTGGCAAAGAATATCTTTAATGCTAGGTTATAATACTTGGGATGTCGGAGTAACAGACTCAGACGTAAGAGATATTAAAAACGAAAGCAAAGGTATTTGGGGAGGTGGTAAGCCTACTAAGAAAAGTAAATCTGTTTGGGGAGGTGGTGTTTCCAAAACAAAGAAAAAATCTGTTTGGGGTAATAAATGAAAAAAATACTGATACTTCTTTTATTAGTTTCATGTGCAAAAGAAGTTGATGATCTTGGCTTTAGGGTTTATACTATTCCAGCTGGTGAACATAGCTCAGGTAGTTTTATAAACCATCCAGATAATTCAAAAATAAGTTTTCAGTTTATTTTAGATGAATCAGCTATATACGAAAGTGAAATACCAGAGAACCAGCACGATGTAAATAAGATTTACGGTTTTAGCGATTTTGGTGTTAGACATCAAAAATACTCTATAAGATTAGGTTGGAGATATTTAGATGGTAACATAGAGCTTTGCTGGCTAAGGCATGAAGAAGGCAGACATACATCTGCTACAATAAGAACTATAGAACCAGATGTAATTTACAACGCTACTATTGATATAAAAACATTTTATTATGTAATAGTAATAGACAGTGATACTACGCTTGTACGTAGAAGACCTGAAGGTAACTGGGGTTTATTGCGTAGATATTATTTATACCCATATTTTGGTGGTAATGAATATGCACCACACGATATAACAATTAAAATAAAAGAATGAAAAAACTAATTATAATAATGTGTAT
>Ga0099847_1000745_pt1 | contig 11102 bp, 14 predicted proteins | sample CB_VirMetaG_2_FD_78178 | JGI IMG/M metagenome (GOLD analysis project Ga0099847, IMG submission 78178) | Freshwater to marine saline gradient viral communities from Chesapeake Bay - CB_1504_2 Viral MetaG | ecosystem: Environmental > Aquatic > Marine > Coastal | place: USA: Chesapeake Bay...
AGGCATATTTTACTCCTGTTTATTTATATTGCAAGATATCCTCTGGGTCTTTTACCACAGCAATTATCTCGTCCTCGTTAAGTATTCTCACTTCACCACCTTCTATCCCAAACCTTGATCCAGCATAGCGACCAAATATAATCCAATCACCTTTCTTGCACCACGGTCCATGTGGATATCTCTTTTCATCTTTATAACAGTCTGGGCCCATTTTAAGAACTAAAGCCGTGACTGTTGTATAGCCACGCTCTTCCATATGTTGATCTGTTAATATAACACCGCCTTTTGTTTTACCTTGACCTTTGTATGGTAATACTAAAAGACGCCATCCAGTTGGATCTGGCAATCTTTCTAATACTTTATCGGTTGGTAAGTGCTCTATATCAGCAGTAGCATCTTCTTGTAGCTTTTTAAGAAAACGATTTTCTTTTTTTTCAGCTTTTTTATTATTTTCATCAGCTTCTACAGCTAAATCTTTTTCTTCTAAAGCAAATCTACGCTTTGGCAGTTCCTTTTCTGTCATCGTTATCCTCATCTTTCTGCAGGTCTTGAATCTCCTGTTCCATTATTGTGTAAGCTTTGTGCTCACCTACTGCTTTAACATACTCTTCCATACTTGGCAAGCCTGCTGCAATTACATCTTTTAAATTTTCTTTGCGCGCACGCAATCTTTTAAGGATTGCGTAAATCGCGGTTACGTCTTCCATGAACTACTTCTTTCTAGTTGATCCACCTTTTGATTTTTTAATTCTGCCACCCTTTGCAGCCATCTGTTTATCACCAGAATAAGCACCTTTACCCATTGCTTTTTCCATGCCTTTAGATTCGTTTCTTCTAGCAGCCATAGATTGAGTTTTACTTCCGTTTTTTGCTCCCATAGAATCATCTAATCTAGCATTGTATCCGCCACCCATTTTTTTTACTCTTCCGCCAGTAGCTTTTTTAACTTTTCCACCAGTTTTATAAGTAGTAGTCATCATTTTTTTACCCGGTGTTTTTCTTTTTTCGGGTCTTGACATAATTTTTCCAACCATAGTTATCTCCTTAAAGTTGTTTTATATTAACAATCCCATTTTCGCAACGATTTATTAATCCTTGAATTTGGGTCTCTAGCTGTTTTAGCACTTGTTAATTTTTTCTTCATACCAGACATTCTAGCACAAAAAGATTTACGTCTACCACTAGTCTTAGACTTAGTAGGAGCTTTTAATTTTCCACCTTTATAACTTGCACGTCCTTTAGCATTTAAACCGCCTGAAGGGCTTTTACCTGCTTTCCTTGTCCATGCTGCAGTTTTAGGCATACTTTGTTTTTTTTCTTCTGTTTTCCATTACCATGCCACAGCCTTTTGCTATGCCTTTTGGATTTTTATCTGATTTTTCTTTTCTTTTTTGTGATTTAGATTTTTTCTTAACCATTAATAAATTTTAGTTGTAGGTCTTTTATTAGGCATCATTAAATTAAATCCTCTTGGTGTAACTACTGTTCCACCCATCTTTTTTTTACTACGCATAGATTTATTAATTGCGTTTGATCTAGCTGCTTCCCAACCTTCTATTTTTCCGTTTTTATTAATATCTGCTTTTGATTTTTTAGTCATGATTTATTCTCCACTTTAACTGTTGCGTGTTTAGTACCACCAACATAGAGGCCAAACCATGCGGCACCAGCTCCGACAACGACTGACACAAAAGCTGATTGTGCGTTTGTTGGATCTGGTAAACTCATAAACCATTCTGTTGTACGCCAGAATGAAATTCCATATAATGTAATTAATAACCTGGGAAAAATTCTCCATGCAGATAACCTTTCCGGTGTCATTTTTTCTTTGTAAATAATCCTACAGCACCTTTAGCTCCCTTGATGCCGAAGCTTGCTGAGCAGGCGATGTATAATAAATGTTTATAATAATCCGGAAGTTGCTGAAGTGCAACAAACCCAGCTTCTATATGATGAGTCATTCCTGGAAAAAATACGGCTACGGCCGGAGCCAAAAGGCAAATTAAAATTAGTTCGTCTTTCCACGACCCTTTCATTTGGTCCACGGCTGATGCTTCCCACGAAACTTCGCCGGCTATTTGCTTTTCGCGCAGTGCAGTCTTTGCTTTTATTTCTACTAGTTTAGATTCAGCTTTAGCTTTCTTAGTCTCTACAAATCCAGTGACGGCTTGAGAGGCAACTCCTAATAATGGTTTTAGTAATAGATTTAACATATTATTTCCTATGGTTCCAAATAGCCATTATACCACCTCGAGACCTACCTGTCGCATATTTTTTTTCTAATCCAACAGGATTCATTCCCATTCCAAAAACACTTTTACCATATAAACCTCCCTCTAAGGTTTCTGCCATGTCTTTTAAATAAGGGTTAGTCATAGTATTCATAAATCCAGATTGTTCCATTTGTCTTTGAGGAGCTATTTTAGGACCATAATATAATCTTTCTTTCCAAGCGTTTCTGTCATCAATTAAATTTCTACCTGAATCGTAAAAATCACCTGATCCTTGACCAATAGCTATTTGATTAGGGTTTTTAGAAGGATCCATAATATCATAATATTCATTTAATCCTCCCGGAAATAAAGTGTTATCCTCTAACCATTTTTTAGCATTTTCATTACCGGCAGCAGCCATTTGAGAGGCATTTTCAAATTGAGAAAATGTTGTAGTGTAAGGTTCATTACTTTCAACAGCTTCATTACCACTGACAAAACTTCCTTCCATAATTAATTTAAGAAGTTCGTTTGGTATTGTAGTGCCTTTAGTACTAAAGATAGAACCATCTTCATTAAGAGTAGCGTAACCAAAAGATTCTAAAACTTTAGGATCCATTTTATCTAAACCTAATTTAGGTAAAAGATTTGGATCTACATTTGTGAGAGCATAACCCATTCCTGGATCTGTTGAGCCTGGTCCATAAACTTCATTAGCTGGAATTGCAGGTGGATGATTTTCGTTTCCTCCAAATAATGAAGTAGCGTAAGCGTCATCAGCAGCATCTTGTTGTGCTGCTACATCTACAATAGGCGTAGTGTTTTGATTATTATTCTGATTATTATTATTGCCTCCACCTGACGGAGGAGTATAGCCACCTACAGCGCCAGAAGATGTCCCTGTTCCTCCACTTGTTTGGGTAGACCCATATAAGTGATCATAACCTGGCATCGTTATCTAGAGTAAGGAAATAATCTATCGTAATATCTTGGACTAATTACACTTCGTGAATCTTCCACATCTTCATAGCCATCAAGAACAAATTGACCTGCTTGGTTTGCATTCATCGGAGTAACTCCCAACATGTTTTCTGGAAGTTGTCCATACATTAACTGGCTTGTTAAGTTGTTTCCAAAATTAGGTAACATACCTCTTTTTCTTCCTACTTGATTATAAAAAGTTGGATCACTATCCATGTAAGCTTGTTCATCTATACTTATATCCATTACTGGATCGTATTCTGGTCCTAAATCATATTGACCTCTGTATTTTTCATCAGGATAATTATAAAAATCTTCATCTTGAGTAAGAATTTCTTCTTCAAATAATCCTGGTTGTCTATCGGATGGTGTCATCGAACTTTCACTTCCAAATAATCCTGGTTGTCTATCGGATGGTGTTATAGTTTCCATAGTTTCACTTTCAAATAATCCAGGTTGTCTATCAGAAGGTTGTGCAGCTGCTCTTTCAGTCATTTGTTGTCCTGCTACATCTCTTGCTAAATTTGCACTAGCTTTTGCATTTTTAATAAATGACATTCCTGTTGCAAAATCTTCTGCTCCATCTCCACCAGCTTGTGACGCTAAATAAGCTTGACTTCCGTAAAACTTATCATTTGGATCCATAAATCTGTCTATGTTTTGTTTACTAATTCCTGCTCTTTCAAAATATTTCATTGCTTGACCTAAACTAGAACCACGACTTGTATCGCCTATTTGCATGGTACCTACATTATCGGTTCCCATGTTTCTGTTAGCATCAAATGTTGCTTTATCAAAAAAAGCCATTGTTTTATCTGGACTTGCTCTACCAAAAATTGAGTTTAAATATCTATGGTCTGCTTGATTGTTGCTAATACTATCCATCATACCCATTGTTAAACCACCAATTCCTGGTAATCTCATATTTACATCTGGGGTTAAATCAGATGCCATTCTTGTAGCATCTTCAACAATATTTGAACCTAAATTTTTATCAGTAAAACTAAATTGATCTTCTTCTTCAACTACACCAGAAGCCGCTGCATCACGTCCAGTCATTCCTGGTTGGATTGGTTGGCTTCCAAATAATCCAGGTTGACGGCTACTTGGCTTTCCCATTTGGCTTCCGAATAATCCAGGTTGACGGTTAGAGAAAGATCCAATTCCTTGATTAGAAAAACCACGTTGATTATCTAAATTAGAACGTCCTCCACCCACACTACCTGGATTTCTTCTATAATTATTTGCCCTGTTTAAATCATTGACAGGCGTATAAACATCTCTACCGCTATTACTGGTTCTAAAACTGTATCCTGTTGGAGCCCTTCTTCCAGACCCTTTGTTATAATAATCAAATAATGATGCCATTTAAATTTCCTCTAGTTGCTCTAGCCAATCACAATTGCTTTAAGAACAACTAACACGATTATAGTGACTATACCAGCTTTAATCCAGTCTTTCATTCCCCAATCGCTCCACTCTTTTAAGTGTTCCCAAATATCTTTCAGTAACTTCATATTACCTCCTTGTTAATGTATTGTTGGTTTCTCATAATAAGAACCGTCAAAATAAATTTCATCGGCTACTATAAAGGAATCAAGCATAACTTCAAAGACTTTTTGTGCTTGCTCAGCTCCTAAAGCGCCAATATACAAATTCCTTGTAACAGCGGCTAATCCAGCAGCTACAACTAACGTGTCTTCATCTTTACCATTAATCATTTTAAAAGCAAGATCTTCTGCGTTTTGCATTACTTCTATAATTTTACTTAGTTTTTGGTTGTCTGCCATTTCTTTCCTTCATTAAAGCAATTTTTTCATTACTTCTTGTTCTACGATCTTCCCGTAATGAAATTACATCTTCTTTTATTTCACTAATGGTATCCTTTGCTTGGTCTTTTAGCAAGCCAAAAGATTCTTTCATTACAGCTCCCTCAGCAGCGTTATTTACTTTATCTCTTTCAAGATCAAGTTTTTCTGCTTCAACAGAAGTTTTAAGTAACAATTCTTGATCGTCATGCTCCCCTCTTTGTATTAATTCAGCAGCTTTTAAATCAATCTCTTGTTGTTTTAATTTAATTAATGGATCTTGATCTTCTAAACCGCTTCGTTTAGTTTCTTCTTCTGCCATCTCTTTAATTAATTGTGCTTCAACAATTGAAATTTCAGCTTCTTTTTGAGTCATAAATTCTTGTTGCATTCCTTGTATTTGTTGAGCAACTTGTTCTTGCAATGCAGGATTTTGTTGTACTTGTTGTTGCATTGCTTGTATCTGTTTTTGCATTTCTTGTGTTTGTGGTAACATTTTTTCTTCTACTTGTTCTGCAGCTAAAATAGCTATGTGTTGTAAAATATGTCCTTCCATCATTGCGTACAATTGAGGATTAATTTGAACAGGACGTGTAAACATAAATTCAGCGTGTGCTTCTATGTGCGCAGGATGATTTTGTTTTGGAAAAGCTTTTGGTTGTTGTCCAGTCATTGCTTCAGCATTTTCTGTTGCAGGACTTTTAGGATTAGGATTACCAGGATCTGGTTTTAATAAAGCATCTAAGTTATCAACATCTAAAGCTTGGTAAACGCGTCTGTATGCTTCTCTTAAATTATGTAGTTGCGGAGCAGCTTGTGCTAATTGCAATTGTTGCTGCGCCAACATAACACGTTGAGACATAGAAAAAATATTAGGATTAGATATAGGTAATATGTCAACCCTGTTATCAAAATCTTGAGCTTTAATGGCTCTATTACCGCCACGTACCATGTAAGGATATTCAGGAGGTAAATATGTTTGAATACATTTAGCTAGTAAATTAAATTCAATTCCTTGAGCATAATGTAATCTTTTATGAATTGCGCTCATTACTTTTGTTCCACGTTCAAGTAATGCTAAAGTTGTTCCTACTGGATTCTGTTCATTTCCTTCACCCATTTTCATATCTGCTATTGCAGCAAATGATTTACCTGCATCTACACAAAATCCTAATAAAGCAAATAAAGTTTGCGAAGGTTCTTTGTAAGGTAGAGGTAAAAGTGATTCCCGAATAGATGTACCTGTTACGTCTACATCTCTAAACTCACCTGGTTGTAATGGTGTGTCGTCGTCACGTATTCTCATACCACGTGCTTTAAATCCTGCTGGTAAGTTAGCAAGAGTACCCGCATCAATTAATTGTCGCAAAACACTTGTTGCAGTTCTTGATAACCCACCTAGCATGTGTATTAGGCCAAAGCCATAAAAGCCTAGACCTGGGAGGAACTTATAGTGAGTAAAGTATTCTATACGTCCTCTTGCTGGATCTTGTTCATTCCAGTTACGACGAATAGATAAAACTTCAGTTGAATAACTATCTATAGTAATAATGTAAGGTAATTTAATTCCTTGTTCATCTTCAAAACCAGGAATGTCTGCATCTACATGCATTTCTAATAATTGGTGTTCATCGTCGTCTTGAGGAATACCAGGACTTACACCTTCTAATTCATCAATTTTATCTTGTATATCATTAACTCCAGTAGATATAGAACCTGTAGCCAAACTAATATCACGATAAAAACCACTTACTTGTTGTTTTCTTAAAGTGTTACCATCTACTTTTATTGAATGTGTAATTCTTGAAGCATCTTCTAAAGAAGACGCCATATAATTAATAACACAATCTTCACCTGCAACAAATTTAGAAACTGGACGCATTAATTGTCCATCATAGTAAGTTTTCTTAAATGCAGATCCAGCTAGTGGTAAATAAAATAATAATTGATCCATATCTGGATCATACTCTTTCATGACATGTGTTATCATGTAATTCATGTAGTCTTTTACACGTTTAGCTTGTTGTTCTACTTGTGGAGTAATCTCACCAACTATTTCTGTATTTACAGGACCAGCTGGTGGTAATAATTCTTTATAAGCTTGTGCTTGAAATTGTGTAACAGATTCTGCTAACAAAGGATGAATAACACCACTTGCACCTTCAAATGGTTGCGTTCTATCTTCGTATTTAAATCCTAGCATGTCTAAACCTTTCGTATAGGTATCATGCCAATCTTTTCTTGAATCAAAATCTGCTTGATAAGCAGAAATTAAAGTATCAGATAAATTTTTTAATTCAGCATCTTCTATGTAATCAGCTAAGTTTGCGTTAAACGGAATTTGTGATTGATCAACAGGTGCGTTAGGGTCTGAATTAATTTCAGCACCACCATCTTCTAATTCTGTTATCTCTACTCCACCTTCCATTGTTGGTCCATTACCTGGAAGTTGAATTTCAGTATTTTGACTGTCTGAAATTTCTATTCCATCCGTTAGTGCTGCTATAGCTTTTTCAATTGATCCAGCTGCTGGCATTCTTGATTTAATAGCCATTATATCCTTTTTTTACTTGCCCACCCCTATTATACACTGGAATGGTAGATTCACCAGCAAATTTTTTGCCTGTATTTATATCACGCATGGAAATAATAGGAATCTTCTCCCATGTAAAGCCATTTCCGTCAACAATTGTTGTATCTCCAAATTTAAATCCACTTTTCTTTGCAATACGTTTCAAAGCTTTAACTCCAATCTCATCATAAAATTTATCACCACCTTTTGGAATACCGCCGTGTGCTTTTTTCATTTTACCAGTAGATAATGCTATTCCGTCATAACCTTTATCATCAGCCATCTTTAATAATCCTTGCATAAATACTTTTGCATAATTTTCAGACTTTTTAAATGGTGCATCTGGATGAACTTGACCACTTGCACCTGTTACTTGTTTTTGTTCTTCTACTTTTGTCTTTAATTTCTTTACATCACCAACTAATTTTTTCATTGCTTTTTCAACATTCTTTAATTCAGCAATATTTTCTGGTAATTCACGTTCTGCACGGGGTAATTGTAAAATATTTTCTTTTCTAAGACGTGTAGACTCTAAAGTTTGCATTTTTTTGTCTAATTGCGCGGCAAAATCGCTCATTTCTGCTAAAACATTACCTTTATCAAGCCTTGGAGCGTACTTATATCCTTTTTGAGCCACATTTTGATGTAAATCAGACTGTGTTTCTTCTACAAGTAGTAATTTTCTGCCATTTTCATCAATTCTTTCACTAAATCGTAACCATCCAAATGGTGAATTACCGGCATTTCCTTGAAATACTTCTCCACTAAAATGACCAGATTGATATGATTTTTCTGCTGATCTTACAGAGCCATCTTTAAAATTAAAATAGAATTTTAGTTCCCCGTAACCAGATCCACCAGGAATAAACTGTGCTCCCTCATGTGCTGGAGTCTTTTTACTTTTATAAAAAAATCCTCTTCCTTCACTCATATCACCCATACGGTATAAAAGTTTCTTGGTCCAAAAAGGAATAGGCACGTCTGCTGTCATTACATTTCTGTCAAATATGTTAAGTGCCTGGTATAGTTCTTGAAAGGCTTTTTCTTCTGGTATGTTTTTAGCTTGCGCTAATTGTGCTATATCTTCTTGCGGCACTAAATTTTTTAATACCTTAAAATGATCTTTTTTAACAATATCATTTGTCCCGTGGTACATGGAAGGAAATCCACCTTCCCACATAGTTTTAAATTCAGATCCTTTGTGCATAGTAACTCTGTCACCTTGGCTTTGTATAAATTTAATTGTGCTACTATTAATAGGATCTGCTGCCTGATTAGTTACTTGCAAATTTTTCATGTTATTAAGAAGCATTTCACGAAGTTTCATTCCTGTTACATCTTGTGGTGGTTGGTGTAAATCAGTTAACAGACGTGCATCATTAGAAAAAATGTCTGGTCTGTTTCCATATTCATATTGATTACTACCTCTTTTTTCACGCATTCTTGTTAGCATTTGTACAATATCATCTGCGCCACGTGATACAGGTTCTGCCATGGAAATATCCATATCAATCTGTGGCATTTCTTTATTATACATTTCTAGTAATTCTGATTTTGTTAATTTTCTTTTTGCATCACCTTTAGAAACGTTTGTTAATAATGCTTCTAATCCAAACTCATCAAGTTCTGTTCCAGATACCCCAGGTTTATTTTTAATTGTACCAAGCCATTGGTTAGCATTCATTTTTGCTGCATCTGGCATTTCTTCAATAGCGTTAACCGTTGATAAATACATTGCTGGTTTATCTTCTGTAGCTTGGCCAACTGCTACATCTGTAGCAGACGTAGGTGTGCCTTTTGGTTTAAAATAATTACCTACAGCTTTAGGTGCTTTTGATAAAGTTGAAAATATTTTAAATGCTCCACCACCAGCTTTATGTAATCTATCAATACTTTCTTGAGGGTCTAATAAAGGTAAGTCATCCACAACAGTGCTTGTATCATCTAAATCTGTATCAATCAAGCCACCATCTTTAGCACCTTTAGGTTTAAATTTTTGTCCTCTAAAATCCATCATCTTTAGTGGGTATTCTTTTTGAAGATCTTGTACTAAAGGTTTTATCATACCTTTTGATTGATCATAATAAGCACCATAAACTTTACCATCTATTTCAGATTGTAATCCAAGTGCACGCATATCACTTTCCCAACCATCTATTTCAATATCAATTTCAGCTTTAGATTTTGTTTTATTTCTTAACAACGCTTTAATGGCATTCTCTGCTTCACGGTGCATAAGATTTCTATACCACGTTGACATTGCTTCTGGTCTATACAATCTTTCAGGAGTATCATCACTTCGCGCAGCAGCTGTGTGTAAGGCTTGCATAAAAGGTCTACCTTTATTCACAAAATTCTCTAGTGCTATTTTTCTTTGATCAGGAGATAAATTATCTAACACTGCATTCATTACAACCTCAGTTCTTTTTACGGTATCTAAGGCACGTTTAGTGCGAGGATCATCTGGTTTGTAATTACGTTTATTATATAATCTTTTTATTTCATGCATTCTAGTTCCTTTTAATGGTTCTAGACTAATACGTTTTCCACCTTTTCCTTTTTCTCTACCAAACTTATTAATAACTACTTCTAATTTATTTTTTTTTCTAAACTCTTGAATCCTATCTTCTAATGCTTTTAAACCTCCTTTACCTGTTTGATCTCCTTTATAAAAACCTTTAAATCTTGGGTCAAGTGCTAAGTCTTGGTTAGTCATTGTTTCATAACGAGGCATGCCTGTTTTAGGCTCTAATTCACTTAAATAATCATTTAATGTTTTATTTCGTTTAAGCGAACCACGTGTTAAAAACTTTTTAGTAAATGGTAACGTTTCAATACCAGGATTAGTTCTTTTAAAAATCTTCATAATAGAACTATCTGCGTTTTTCATATTAAATTCTCTTAAAGGATTATCTATACCCAATGCATTTCCAACTTTTTTTCTATTTAAATTAGCTAATCTAGTTAGTAATGGTTTAGTTAAACGAGGAAATGGTTGTCCCATATAAGTTTTATTAGCGTATTCTTTACCTAATTGTTTAAAAAAAGGATCATCAATATTTTCAAGGGCAAATTTATCTGTCATAACACTTACTGGATATTGACTCCTAATTTCAGGATTAGATGTAAGTGAATTAATTTTATTTTTAGTTGTTACGTGTTCTAAAGGAGCATCAAAAGAACCTCTTAAATATCCTTTTTTACCTTGTGGATTTATTTTTAAATTTAGATGTTTGTATTGTTCCTCCACAACAGGAATATCTGTGTTTGAATTAAATTCCGATCTAACCCTAACAGTTTTTTTATTAAGATTGTCAGTTACAGGAGTAATTGATTTTTCTGTTTTAAAAATATTTTTAATATTAGCAGCAATTTTAGGTGCTAACTTAAGTGCGCTGATACCAACCATTTTTACTCGTTATTTAGAAGACCTGCAATGTATGGAAGTGATCCAATTCCTCCTGCAGCACCAAATTTACCAGTTGTTGCAGCAGCTGTTTTGGCAGCTGCTCCTGGTGCTTTCATTGC
>Ga0099847_1000747_pt1 | contig 11090 bp, 12 predicted proteins | sample CB_VirMetaG_2_FD_78178 | JGI IMG/M metagenome (GOLD analysis project Ga0099847, IMG submission 78178) | Freshwater to marine saline gradient viral communities from Chesapeake Bay - CB_1504_2 Viral MetaG | ecosystem: Environmental > Aquatic > Marine > Coastal | place: USA: Chesapeake Bay...
AATTGAGATTGGCCGAGAATCTTGACAATATCTTCACTGGAATGCCTTTGTGCATCAAGTCTTGCTCTTAAAATTAAATCATCATTCATTAAAAATCACCTTGACTGTTTGAACTTCGTTATGCGTCATGCCAAATGCTTTGGCTACATTTTCCCAGTCACCTCGACTGTGGTAAATTGATACAATGTCGGAATTAGGTCTTTTCATACTGTTCCCAATCATTGTGACATCAGTTATCGAACTGATGGATCGTGGAGATTTGGTTAATGACGTTTGAACTACTTCTTTCTTAGCGAGTTCCAACTGAACATTTTCAAGCATTTCTTTCAACATTTGCTCGTCGGTCATTCCTTCGGATTTTCCAAACGAAGGGAATAAAGTTTCATATCCATAACCAAGTCGAGTCATTAAATTATCCAAGAAACCTTTCCCCCTATTTTGATTCGCAACGGGCGGTGAGGGATAAGCGTTTAGGGGTTGCATGGGGGGTGAAGGGGGTTTTTGTTGAGATGGAATCGGAGGGGCAGGTGGTTTTGGTCTTACAGGAATTGGTTGTGCGCCTTGAATTGCTGAACTGGGTTTTGGCGGTTCAGGGTCGGGTCGAATAGCATAAGGGAGAGGTTGTTCAACTGCTTCTTGAATCGGCGTTCTGGGTGCGCCCCCGCCTATTTCAGTATTGATTTCTTGCTGTGGAGTGGCGACAGTCGAGGGCATTCCTCCTTGAACTCCCAGATTTGGAGTAAATCGAGATGTGGGTTGCTGCTCATCAACTGGCGATCCAATCGCTGCGCCCTTCGGCATAGCCGCATCTCCCGCCCATTCAGGGGGCTTTCCATCTCTCATCTCTTGTTCTCGAACTGCGGCCATCAATTTGTCACGTGTATTGCCCAAATTGTTGAACTTTCCAGAATATGCGTTTTCATATACGCCACGTGTCGTTTCTTCATCCCAACCATGATGTTGAGCAAAAAGTTTCAACATTTTATTTGACGGATTAGGGGTGTGATATGTGCTATGCCCCGTTGTGTTGAAAGAAGCGTGATTTCTCATTTCTGGATGAATAAAGTTCTTCAATTCTTCGCTTGAGTTTGCATTTGCTTCTCTATGTTCAACCATGCGTTGCCCCATAGCCTCTTCCGAATGTTGTCCGAACTGCAAACCACCGCTATGTGCGATACCACCGAACTTTTGGAACTCAGGCAAGCCACGTAATGCTTGTAGTGCCATTCCTTTCAATTGTTCAGGATGAGCCGTTGGGTATGCTTCTTTGATCCCTTGAACGGTTAAACCGAACTTTGCTTTCAATTTAGGGTCTTTGATGTAAAGTGAATCACCATGCAAAATAGTTGGGCTTATCTCATCACTTGCATTTGGAACTTTGAGATCGGGGTATTTTTCCTTGCGTAATGCTTGAAGTCCGATTGAATATGGTCGAGCGTATGATTCAGGCTTCTTGGTATTCTTACTCACATATTGAGTAATCAATGCGCCTTGTTGATTATGGCTTCCTTGACCTTTGTAGCCCAAAACTGGCGTTCTCCATGCTTGAACTGCAACATAATTGCCCATATCTTGAGTAAATGCGGGGGGAATCTCACGGAATGGAACACTTGCTACTGCCGCCTTTTGACGGTTGATTTCATTTGTCTTACTGATTGCTTCATTGATGAATGGCGCACCTGCATTGACGGCTTTTTGAAACGCTTGATGCCACGCTTGAGGATTTGCGGCTTCTCCTTGATTGATGATGGCGATGTCCTGTGGAGTTAAACCACCAATGCCTCGGCTTGCCGCAATTTTGGCGGCATCGGCTTCAACACCTGCAAAGTTATCATGATTGAGATCGTGGTGGCTGTCTTGTAAAGCAGCAAACCCTTCATCAACACTATTGCTTCCAAGCATAGCATCAATGAAATCGTGAATGTTGAATACACCGTTTCCTTTACGAATAAGGTAATCATCAAGAACAATAAGCGGCATGATAATCACTTCTTGCCAATAAGCCCCATTTCTTGTCCTAAAGCCATATCAACAATTGCCCTATACGGTTGTTCTTCCTCATTTAATTTGGTTGCACCAGTTGGTGCTGATGCCGTGTCGCTATTCGCCTGTGCGCCAACTTTTCCTTCGTTTCCAAGTTCAGGCGTAGCCTTTGTTAATTTGTTGAGTCTTGCGAGCAACTTCTCAATTTTGCGCTTCATGCTCATTATCTCGGCTCTTGTGAGGTTTGGTTTTGCTTTGGCAACATTGATGCCGTATTGAGAGTTTTCAGGGTCAAAATCTTCTTCGTCTTCGGCTGCTTGTGCTTCCGCCCTTAATTTTGCTTCGTGCATCCTCTTTAACCGAGCCAGCAAATCAGGATCACGTGGCATACCCGCATTCATTGTTGGCGGATCGGGATTCCTTACCAAGACCCCATCCAAAGAACCAGCCTTTGGCAAACGGGGATTCATTTTTGCGAAAAGAGGGTCATGTGCGCCCAACGGATCTCCCACCGCATCTCTTGAGAATCGTTTTGTTGATGTTCCAGAACCCATTCGAGATACAGAAGGCATTTTTGTTCCTGAGCCAATAGTGCCACCCAATATAGAACGGCCTTTTGTTCCAACGCCCCTTGTATCAGCGTGATGTGTTAATCCTGTCGGCAATGAACCCATCTGTCTTCGCATACGCTCATTTGCTTTCTTTCTTTCCCATGCGATAGGGTCACGCAATCGAAGAGGAATCCTGTCGGTTCTTGAACGCCCAACTCCACGTATGGCCTCACTATGTTTGTTTGGATGGAATGCTTGACGCTTTGAGCCACGATCAATGTCTTGCTCAAGGTTTCCAGCACGTCGAGTTGTCATTGATTTAGGTTGTCGGCCTCCACGTGCCGCTTTTTTCTTCTTTCCTTGACGCTTCTTTTTTCGCTTACGCTTTGATTTGGACTTCTTTTCTTCCTCTTCGGATTCTTCATCGTCATACATTCGACGGCCTTTGTATTTCCTTTTGCCTTTGATGATGCTATCCCAAGTGAAGGTGAATATGTCCTCGCTTGTATTCTTGGTTTGCCAGTCCTCATCGAAACCGTCTTTGACTTTCACGCCTTTTATTCTGCTATTGCGAAGTTGGTTTATCATTTCCTCAAACTCTATGGGGGAATAACTCTCCTTTTCGTCAATGCCAGCCTCACACATCATACAGAACTCTTTTTCGTTATCGGGCATCCATACCGCACGACCACATTTGCTACATTTTCCGTCTTTGATTGCCTTTCCAAGCATACCTGGAACCAAAGTATTGCTTCCTCCGTATCGTATATTTGGACCTTCTGTTCGGACAGAACCAGCATTAAATCCATTTGATAAACCAATTCCGTTTCTGTTCAAATCCATTCCAACACCCGCTTCGAGCATGGATTGTTCCTGTTCAAATTGCGGCGATCTCCCTAAAGTGTCATCTATTTTCTCAGGTTTGATGCTCACGTGAGGGATTCTTGCTGCTAATTCACGCATTGCTCGTTCCTTTCGTTTTTGAGAGTCTTGCTGATCACGACTCTCCCCATCTTCTGGCGTTTCACGGCCATGATGAGATAAACCGTCGCTATCCTCATTTGGGTTAATGTCATGATCAATCATTTCACGTGGGCTAAATCCACCCATCATCTCTTGAGTTCTTGGAGTCCAAAGAACGGGTTCTCTTGGGTTGCTACTGACCATCCTTTAACCTCCTTCGTATTGAGCGATAAACAACATCTATTTCATTTGGTAAAGTCATATACCATTGAGCCAAAGAAGGAACACGTGCGTATGATTTTGACATTGGAAGCATTTTCTGTTTGAGATCGGTGATGATTTGCGTTCCATCAAGAAGTGAAATGCAATCAGCCGAGGGATTCTTTGTTAAAATCTTCAAATCATCAATCAATAAGCGTGTGACAACTAAAGAGCCGAGTATTTCAGCAACTATGCTTTCAGGGAACTCTAAATGCTCAGTGACAGCCTCCGCCCAACGTTTGACAACCATATCAACCGAATTGGTGTAATTTGTCAAATCACCAATAGTCCATTCCTCTTTTGGCTTCTTACTTTTCAATATGTTGCTATGTAGCGGTAAATCTTCAAGCATCAATTGACGAACTGTTTTCATTAACTCATCACCCCTGATGCAACCAAACGTTTCTTCAATTCAACCCATTCATGAGGTGATTTTTCCGAATAAAATTGTTGGAGAACATTAAGGATTGATACTGATTGCTTATCTTCAATCGTTTCAGCCTTCTCCATCCACTTTGTTAATTCAACTAAGGTATCTCGAACTTCACGATGAACTTTTAGTGCGGTTTCAACATCACGCATTTCAATAACTTCATCCTCATCATCGAATTGATTCTCAACATGATCGAGAACTCGACCCAACAATCGGTCTAAGCGATTCATATTGGCCTCAACACGGCCCAATGATTCATGAACTGTTTTCATCGCATTCGGCAATGCTTCAATATGCACGTGCTGTTGAATAATCGGCTTTGTGTGCTTTTCCATGTGAGTTGAAACAAGGCTACTGGCAACCCCGAGTTCAATAGCGAAGTCGTCAATACCTGCAACGCCTTCAAGAATTGCTTTTTCAATCTCGGAACGGTTGGGGTCTGTGCAAATGGGGCAGGTTGTATTGCTGTTGTTGTAATACTCTCCAGAATGCCTTCTCATGTGGCGATGTGTTGTTCCCTCAGCCCATCCATATTCTAAATCGCAATCCTTCACATCAAGCGATCCTTCCAGAATCTTTTGCTCAATCAAATCACGTTCTGGATGCTGACAAAACGGACAGTTTTTTCTTGTCTGCCGACCAGCCATAAATTATCCCACGCAAGTTGCCTTAATTGGTCTTTTCATAGTTCCTGTGGGTATGGCATAGTTTATTCTCATCTAAATTGCCATGCCGTTTGCATCTTTCGCCAGATTTAGTGATGGCTACGCACACGTCTTTTAGTTGCTTTTTTTTATTCATGATGATTTTTACATCATCCATATCGAAATCGCCATCTCCGTCTTGATCGAAGCGGGTGAGCAATGGGCTATACGGTAGCGGATTAAAACGCCTCATTCCCAATGAGGGGCTACCGAAAGGAAGCAAATTGCCGAATTGCGATTCCGAAAGTAAAAATCAAACCAAATGCACCCATCAATACCTGAGTTGAATTAAGTTCGGAACCACGCCAAACAAGCATGACGAACATAGCCATCATAAATGATATGATGAAGATCATTGTTGCACTTTCGACCAACATTTTGTTTGGATTCAAAATTGCGCTTGGCGCACTGTAAAAGTTGAGGTCTTGTTGCGATTGATTATCTTTTTTCGTCATAGTGCCACCATACCTGCTGTTCCTACGGTCTTTGCCACTTGACCAAATCCGCCTTGTTGTTGAACTTGGTTTCCAAGCATACCGCCAATTAAATTGCCAAAGAAACCAGGTTGCTGTTGAGGATTCATTGTCATTCCCATTGAATGCGCTTGAAGGAACATCTGTCTTTGCTGGTCATTCATCGAAAGTGTTTGTTGCGCTGATGATTGAAGCCGAGTCATTGTTAATCCGAGATTTTCAGGAGAAAGTGTGTTGATTGAAGGGGGTAATGAAGAAGGATCTAATGTGATTTTACCGCTTTCGTCTGTAATGAACGATACTTGAGTAAAGAACTCTTTAATTGAAAGACGAACCACTTCACCGATTAAATCCATCACCAATCCGATATTGTTTGATGTGATAAATTGGGCTACTGGATCGTTGAGTTGAAGCAAACGTGCAGTTGCGGTCACTGGATCATTTGCCATTTGCTGCATCATTGGATTTTGTGCCATTTGCATTCCCATCATTGATGGGTCCATGCCCATGCCCATTCCATTCATTCCCATTTGATTGCCCATCTGTTGAGGCGCACCAAATTGTGTGCTACTTTGCGTATCGTTTTTGCTAAACCATCCCATATTATTCACCTACTGTTGAATTGGAGTCTCTTGTTGCGGCACGAACTGGGCATTCATAGCATTTTGCATAGCAACTCCATTTGCCATTGCACTTCTTTGAGCCAAGACGCTTTCCGCCTGTAAAGCCCGTAAATCGAATGTGACTTGCACAATATCAACAACCCCTGTCGTCGGATTGGGGAGTTGGGTCAATTGAACTCCTTTGCTGTGTTGTGCATCTTTATGAATCAAAGCAAAAAACGGTTCGTATTTCAACAAGGAATCCGATGTGCTACGATTCTTTGCTTGACCTGCGCCCATCAATACCCCCATGCCTGGAATGCGGGTGAACTTAGTTCCCTTAGATGCAATACGGCTGAAACCTTCTTCGGCCATTTCATGTTCTTGAACCAATGATTTCAAAGTGTGGTAAATGTGAAGGTGTGCAGGGCAAAGAGAACTGTTCATTTCGTCACCGTGATCGCCATGAGTTCTGGCTAATGGTTTTCGAGCATTCCCTGTTTCTTCATCGAACCAATATGTATCGGCAAGAGAAAGGCCAGTTCTCTCATCAACAATGTGAGCGTATGCGTTATCGCCTTCAAGAAACCTGCGAATATCAACCCCGCAGCAAGCACATTCATGCGCTGCATTGTATCGGTATATCTTGAAGAGTCCTAAATTGTAATTTGGTGGCCTCAATGCCTTGCGAAGCATCTTGATGTTTTGCTTACGTGCTTTTTTTGGATTCTTAGGATTCGATTTTAATTGTATTTCGACAGTTGGAATCAATTGTTCATCTCCGATGTCACCTGTTGAGCCAGCACTTGCCATCTCAGCACGTTGTTGCGATCTTAGCAACTCAACAGAAATACCCGTCTGCCCTGATACAATTTTCAATTGTTCTTCATCCAATCCATGCAATTTCAAACCTTGACGGTATGGCATATAGGACATGGGATTTAGGGCTTGGGCATTCCACGCCATTAACCCTCCCATAACTGACAACATGATAAGGGTTCGCCTACAAAGAATCCAATAAATCAAGCAAACTCTTTTCGACGTTGATTCCGTGTTGAGATGACATAGCCATGACTTCGGCTCGAATACCTGCTTTACGCAAACGCTTCAAAGAATCACGGAACGGGGCTACAATTGGATGTTCTTTTTGTAATCCCAGATTCCAAAGCATCTCGGCTCGATCATCCCACCAAACATCCATTTTGTTAATCATCAAACAAAACAAACGGGGCGTGTATTTTTTTGAGTTCTTTTTTGCTTTCCGTGAGATGTTTTTGCTGATGTCTCTTTTGATGATGTTATCAACCAGATATGAAAGGCTCGCTGCGGCATCCATAGCAAATTGTTGAGAAGTCATGGCTCTATGATCAACCATAAACATAACCAATTCAACGTTTCTTCCGAACATATCATCAACCCAAAGGTTGCGAAACATAGCGTCACCCGCAATATCAGTCGTTGTAATTGGTTTTTTGATTTTTACCATTCGGACTTGCTTTCTGGATTCATGCGGTTGCTTAAATCCAGTTGCAGTATTTGATTTAGGGTGTGCCGTTCTCATGTGAAATGGAATTGGGTCAATATCGCCAGGAACAGTAAGATACTGATCGAGAGTTGTTTTTCCAACCATTGATGGCCCGTATATTCCTACACGAAATGGCCTAAGAATACGGTATAGTGTGTAAAGGGCTGAGGCCGAAGCCATAACCATGTGACCCGCTATAAGGGCTGACATGGGTTCATCCTCAATTGAATAGTCCTCTTATCTTCTCCCAAACATCTGTTGGAGTAAGCCCCAACGTATCGAGTCCAATTAAAATCGCAAAAGTCAAGCCAATTCCTCCGACCAAAGCAACAAATGTCCTTACCCATCCAGCGACCCTTTCCATTTTTCTTTCGTATGCGTTCTCAGCGAGTATTTGCGACATCGCCTCGGTTTGTCGCTCTTGTTGAGTCGTGAAAGGCCACATGATTATACCTCAAGAGCCAATCATTCTTCTTTTTTGTCATTCGGAACTCCGAATGTGTTTTGAGTTATTTGACCAGTTGGATATTGGGGTTGTTGCTGATTTTGCCAATAATTTTGTTTCGATGCTCTCCTTTGAGCCAATCGTGCCTGTTGGCGTTGCCATTTATCCACTTGGTTTTCTCTTGAGAACTCAGCCCTCATAGCCAAAGAGTCACGGATTCCTCCTACGTGGAAGAGAACCATTGATGTGCAAAGGAATCCGAATGCGATCAACCCATATTGTAATCCCATTTCACCTGCGCCAGCATTTGGGAGATACCAACCCATGTGCGATACTGCAACTGCAATACCAGTCAAAAGTGCTTGCCACAAAAGCATAGCAATGAGGTTAATGTCAATTCTGTTCGTATCGTCTGGCATATATGGAGGGGGATAAAACCCCTGTTGTTTTTCATCAGGTTTATTCATCTGTGTTCACCTTCTCCTTGTTTTGGAAGTAAAAAGCAAGCGCATGATTGACAAAGGATGATTTGGACTCACGCCCTCGTTCTGCTTCCATTTTAGCAAAAAGTTGCTCTCTCATCACAACGGAAACGTGCTTGCCCATTGATACCTCCCATGCTTGACAGGTATATGAACTATGACGGTATAAACAACATGAAATAAGAGGGCAATAGTGGAGATACTATGAGCGCAGTTAATCTTATCGAAGCGGTGCATACCCTCCGTTCTTACAAAATCGCTTTGGATGGACTTGCTCACGACCCTCAAAGTGTATCATCATGGATAACCAGATATGCCGAGAATGAAAACACCGCCCCATATTTTTGTCAAGATGCAGCCATTGGTTTGCTTTGTCATTTAGGCAATCCGATTTATGCTTATGCAAACATTGAGGCAATGCAACAACAGTGGTCGGCCATATTCGGAAGTGCTGAACAGGCTTTAGTTCAAGAAGCAAACTGGCAAAACACCCAACATTCTCAAAACAGCCAAACATCTTATGCTCGATTATTTGGAACTGATAAGGAATGGATTCAACTTTACGCTCAATCCCTGCAATACTCAATGGATATTCCATTCGAGTATTTTGTCAATAAAATTATCTCCGATCTCCGAACCTGTCAAGGCTCAAGTGGTGCTGGTGGAATATCTCATTCCCCAATGACTCCGCCAAGTATGCAACAACCGATGCCTTAGAACAAAGTGCGTTGCGCTGGCCGAGGATTCTTTTGACTCTCCCATGCTGCTTGGAATGCGTCTTGATCAATGTTCGCCATAGCCATAAGTTCTCCAACCGTTCCTCTTGTGTTTGGATCGGAACTTGAAAGGTCTTTTCGACCCAATTCATGAATTGTAAATCCAGCATCACGCAACGGTTCAACAATCGAAGGGTGCATTGAATTGAAAACCGTAGTTGGAATGCCCCTGTTCTTTGCATCAATCATTTGCTGAATAAGCCGTTCCTGTTCATCCTTTCCAAAGAAACCATGTGCGCCCTCTTCACCAAAGTAAGGAGGATCAAATGTCAATAGGTTCTTATCGGCTTTCATTTGGTCTTTGATGTCGTCATAGAACTCAAAGGCATTCCCCGTTCTCCAATCCCAGTCTTTCATAGCATCATGCCAGGGCGTGAAATCATGTTCCCCAACCCCCCCTCGAATTGGAGTTGGTCGGAAAGCGTTGCCTCCTGGTTGAATACGGCCTTTGTATCGGTCTTTTTCAGGGTCGTAAAATCCAGCATCCTTCATTTGTTGGAAAAATGAACCTGCTAATTCTTCATCTTCGGGAATATATTTTTTTGAACGTGTGGTTCCAGGTGGAGTTGAATACGGGTTATCCCATGAAGGCAATTCTCTTCCTTTGCCGTATCGAACCAAACTGTTGAATCCAGTCAATTGAAGCATATAGAAAATCTCAGCCATTTTGTCATACTCTTCGGGAGTTGCAGTTCCCCTTGCTGCTTTTTCCCTCAATCCAGCGTATTGATTGCGGAGATTGTAAAAATGTGCTGGAATAAAGGTGCTATTGCCTTCACCAAAACGATTTTTCATCTCTTCTGTCATTGTTCCAATTTCCATCTGTCCTAATTCGGGATGAGGGATTGTTATTGGGTCGCCAACACCCACATTGTATTGTTCAGGGTCTATTTTCATTGGTTCTCGGATGATTCTTCGCATCAAGTTGCCTATGTCGGGGTTTATGTCGTTAATGATTGCTCTTGATGGCTTAAACCCCAATGAGAGTCCTCCACCACCGCCAAACGTTTCAATCATTTCACGATCACCAAGCGTTTCACGTAATGCGGCCATTATTTGTGAATACATTGGATTGTTTTTGACCCCTTGAAGTCGAAACGCAGTTGGCAATGCTTGTCTTCGGCTAAAATCCCCAGACGACGGATGAGGCATCTTTTCAATACTCATTTCATCTCGTATTTGTATGCTCTCTAACGCCCTGCGGATAACATCGCCAGATAAAGCAGCATCCCACGATTCAAGACCTGCATTTGTTAAATCACGTGGATCAAAATAAATGCCATGTGTTCCTGTGGTGATTCCACGTGATAATGCAGGGCGTAAATCCCCTGTAAGGCTCATTGGAACTGGAACTCCCTCAAATCGGTGTCCTGATGAATCAACATATTCCAAATAACGGCCTCCGCCCTGTTGTATGCTATCTCTCACTCTATCTGGTGCTTCATTTTGAGCAAACTGCAAGGGTATTTTCAACAATGGATCGACTGAACCAGATACTTTGTAATTTAACGGCTCACGCCAGGGATGCCCTGCATCGTCACGATACCTTCTATTATCAAATTGAAACCTCTTTTTTCCAAGAGAACGGTCTATGATGTCATAAACGTCATAACCAAACCGAGGGGCTTCAATCAATTGCCCACCTGCATTCCAAGAAACTTGGGCATCGCCGTATGGATTGCGATCTAAAACAATTTCTTGATTCATACCAAGAATCTCTTGAGGGCTACGCTTTCCTTCTATCAAGTCCATGAGTTCTTGATGTTCTAAATTGCCTCTTGACCATAGATGTTCAGTTCGAGTTGGGTTTTTCCTACTGTCTTTCTCTCTCAAAACATACGCATTTCTTTGGGCGGTTCTATCAACATCAAAATGAGGGTCACGGAGAGGTA
>Ga0099847_1000748_pt1 | contig 11088 bp, 17 predicted proteins | sample CB_VirMetaG_2_FD_78178 | JGI IMG/M metagenome (GOLD analysis project Ga0099847, IMG submission 78178) | Freshwater to marine saline gradient viral communities from Chesapeake Bay - CB_1504_2 Viral MetaG | ecosystem: Environmental > Aquatic > Marine > Coastal | place: USA: Chesapeake Bay...
ACCTTGTTAGGGTTGCTGGAAGAAGAACTCGAACGAGGTACTGAGCCTGAACGGATTGGATTCTTTACGTTTACTAAGCAAGCAGTTAAGGAAGGAAAGACCAGAGCATTAGAGCGTTTTGATATTAGTCAAAAACAATTACCTTATTTTAGGACGCTCCACTCGCTATGTTTTTTACAACTTGGTCTATCTAAGGATAGCGTATTAGGTAGCCAAGACTTTCAGGATTTAAACGATAAGCTGAACTTAAGGTTAGCTGGTTCGATAAATACAGATGACGGTAGTATCTTTAGCGTTTCAAAAGATGACCGTTTATTGTTTATCGAAAACTTAGCGAGGATGCGACAAGTCTCGTTACAGGAACAGTGGCAGGATGTTGATGACGTAGTAGGGTGGTTTGAGCTAGAGCGATTTTCCCGAGGACTAAATTTATTTAAGCGTGACCGTATGCTTCTTGATTATACGGATATGCTCGAATCATTTTTGAAACGGGGCCGCGCACCAACTTTAGATGTAATGTTTGTTGATGAAGCTCAAGATTTATCCCCTTTGCAATGGGCCGTAGTTCGTAAGCTATGTGACCATGCTGATCGGATCTATATCGCAGGAGATGATGATCAGGCGATCTACCGATGGGCAGGGGCCGATGTTGATTATCTAATCCGCAATTCAAAAAACGCGATAATTCTCCAGCAGTCCTATCGGATACCGTCTAGCGTTCATGATATTGCTACTCGGTGTATCGGTCAGGTTGCCTCGAGAGTTTCAAAAAAGTGGGCACCTCGAAAAGAGAAAGGATTAGTGCAGTGGGAAAACTCTTACGAGTCAATTGATATGTCTGAAAGTGATTGGTTAGTTCTTGCGAGGACTAATTACCTACTAGAAGGTGTGGAAACTTACTGTCGTTCGGAAGGTTGGTTTTTTAAAAATAAAAATCGCTCCAGTATTTCAGAGAAAAAGGTTAAGTCAGTTAAGGATTGGGAAACCATAAGAGCAGGGCGCTCTATCCTCGTGACCGAGCTTATCAATATCCTTTCTTACATTAAGATTCGCGTACCTAAGTCCCTCTCGAGTTTAGACTTTGACAGCTTCATCACCTTCGAAACGGCTAAGGTTCACATACCTTCGCTAAAGAATGAATATTGGTACGATATTTTCGACGGGATGTCTGTTAGTGAGCGCAGTTACATTCGGGCGATGCTTCGTCGCGGAGAAAAGATCACTAAAGAACCTAGAATTCGGTTATCGACGATCCACGCTGCTAAAGGTGGTGAGGCGACTAACGTAATTTTGATGACAGATTTATCTAGTCGAGTGTACAACTCTTACCAGAAAAACCCTGACGATGAATCGCGGGTGTTTTATGTCGGGTTAACTCGCGCTAAACAAAATTTGTATTTAATCGAACCTCGCTCGCAAAAGTACTTTCCAATATAAAGTCCTTTACTTTGGTAAAGCTGCTAAAGTAAAATTTAAGTAATTAGTAAAGGAGAAAGACATGGCTTCCATTAGGAAAAATTTAAAGATAAATGAGAACGACAGTAAGAACACTAGAATGGATATTGCTGGTGCTGGAGTTTTAGCCAACTGGCGACCTGACGAGTTAACGCATATTAGTCGGTTCGATAAGATATCTTCGTTGTGTATTGAGGAATCAATTGAGTTGGCAATGCCGCTAGATGTTTTAGAAATCGGTTGCGGCGAGCTGTGGGTTCTACGGAATTTATATAAAGCTTACACTGTGAAAAAATCAGACGTAATCTCTAGCTACCACGGTTTCGATATTGACCCAGCAATTCTACGAGAGATCCCGTGGTGGTCGAACGGCGGCGGCGACATTAACGATTCCCAATGGCTAAAGAATTTTAACGCAACTGTTACGATCCAAGATTTAACGGTAAACCCGATTTTAGATGCACCAGACGCCTCGAAAGATTTTTGCTGGTCTACCGAAGTTATCGAGCATATGAAACCTGAGTTTGTACCAGCTTGGCTCGATGAGGTAGATCGAGTGACCAAGCCCGGAGGTCTACTCTATTTCACAACACCTAACCACGATGGGTCAAATGATAAGTTACCCGAGGATCATGTTTACGAGTGGGGGTTTGAGGAACTTAAAACTGAGCTGGAGAAACGGTGGGAACTTCAGTCGGTTGTAGGGACGTTCATCCAGATTCCTAAATTACGTCGAGCAATGCGTACACATAATATCGACGACTTTGGCCTTCCTAGTTGGAGTCCGAAACAATTCGAGATGCTTAGTGCTCGGTATGGCCGACAGTTTTTAAGAATGGTCGCAGCAGTCTTTTTTCCTCAAGTTTCTAATAACTGCGCATGGACGCTAAGGAAGCCCCGCTAATGGATTTAGTTTTTACACCAACACCTCGTAAAGAAGAAACCGTCACCGGTCTAGACCCTAGTCTACAAAGTGCGATAAAACTCTTAATTGAAAAAGAACTTGATAATATTTTACAAAGCGATTGGTTCATCGATTTAGTCGCTGAAAAAATTAACCAAGCTTTTGAGATAGTAGTGGAAGAAGAATAAGTATGCAGCAATTTATCCCAGAACGTCTTGAGACTTATCTATATTGGATAAAAGAGCGTGAGCTTATTCGATATCGAAAAGAAGAATTAAAGGAAGAGCCACCGTGGACCGAAGATGAAATACTTAAACAATTTAAGTTTTGTCAAGTCTTCCGAGAGGATGACCGCACGACTCGATGGTTTAGGGAGCATATCCGAGATCCATTAAAAGATAGTCCTGACGTAGTTATGGCTACGATTATCTTTAAGTTCTTTAACTTAATTGAAACAGGGCGAACGCTTCTCGACCATAACCTTCATCTCGAATGGGATCGAGAAAAAGCAATCCGAGAGATTAGGAAACAACCTAAATGGGTAACGGGTGCTTATATTGTTAAAACACCTAACCGTATGGACAAAGTAACAGGGGTCGCTGAATGTGTATCTCATATCTGGTTCCATAGGCATGAGCTGATTAAAAAGCTGGAGGAGATAACTACGCTGGAAGAAGCTTGGGCCTTTCTTCTTCAATACCCGTATATCGGACCCTTTGTCTCCTACGAGATTGTTACAGATCTTAGACATACTTATTTGTTACGGGATGCAACTGATATTAAAACTTGGGCGAACGCTGGTCCCGGAGCGATGCGAGGACTAAATAGATTAACAGGAAGACCCTTAGAGTTTTGTCGTAGAAGCCATAACTGGAATGAAGAAATGCAAGAACTTTATTGGATCTGTACGAACAGTTCAAATTCAACTCTATGCGTAGCAGATATTTTCCCAAGAGAATTTGAAATGAGAGAGATCGAAGGAGCTTTATGTGAGTTCGATAAGTATTCTCGAATAAGTAATAAAGAAGGGCGTACACGAAGCGTTTATAACTATAAAGAAAGAAACCGTCCTTTAATCGAGGACCTAGAAAGAGGAGAAAGTAGATGGGTAAACTTAAGGAACACTGTTTAGCGATTCATGACCAATATAGCGATGAGGTGCTTGCACATTACGCTAGGTTTTTAGAATTCGCTTGGCACAACAGAGAAATACCGAACGGTTACGAAGATGCGCTTGACCATATTAACAAGCGCACTGGACTTAAACCGTTTGAAATTGATTTCATAATTAAGCAGCAGATAGAGAGTATTTATGAAGGTTATTAAAGTTAATAATGTTAATGATGCATTTAATGAGGGAGTAGCTCTCTTTCAATTAGCAGGAAACTATCGGAAGCAAGAAAGTCGGAATGGTGTTACGTTAGAAGCTAACGAACCAGTAACTACTGTTTATGCTCGACCTTGGGAAAGAGTCTTATTCGATAAAACTCGAGACGCTAACCCATTCTTCCATCTAATCGAAGCGATTTGGATGATTGCAGGGTCGCACGAACTAGATCCGATTATTAAATTTAACGCAGGAATGGTTCAGTTTTCAGATGACGGTGAGACTTTAAACGGGGCCTACGGTTATAGGTGGATGAATCAATTCGATTTCGACCAGATCCCCTACATTATAAATATTCTTAAACAAGACCCTGATAGCCGTCGAGCGGTTCTTCAAATGTGGGATGCCGTTAATGATTTAGAAAACTCAAGTAAAGACGTTCCCTGTAATACTAATATTTATTTCAAGATTCGAGATAATAAACTTCAGATGACAGTTTGTAATCGCTCGAACGATATGATCTGGGGAGCGTATGGCGCTAACGTAGTTCATATGTCAGTGTTGCAGGAGTATATCGCAGCGGCTCTTGGTGTTGAAATGGGGACTTATTATCAAGTTAGCGATAGCTTTCATATTTATGAAAATTCTCAGTGGGAAAAACTAAAAAATAATGCAAGACTAGGAATACTCACAAAGTTTATGTGGTATCCCTCAACTCTACCCTTAGTTAGCCATCCCGAAAGTTTCGTTTATGAATGCCAGCATTTTATTGAGCGTCTGTGTAAATTGAATTGGAATCTAGATATTAATACGTTTGATAGTGTTTCTTATAGAAATTCATTTTTTAACAAGGTATTAGAACCAATGGTTAATGCCTTTATTTGCCATAAGGAACGGAACTATGTCAAAGCTCAGCAATTTATTTCAGAAATTAAAGCCGACGATTGGGAAGCCGCTTGTACAAACTGGATCCATGCCCGAAGAACTAACTACGAGAATAAAAATGGATAAGAAATGGGAAGAGATGCGTTTCATTGCGCAAAAAGATCTAACGCAGCTAATGACCGCTGAGAAATCTTACGGAAACTCTTGGAGACGTCGAGGAGGCACCGGAGCCTTTATGATGTTAGCTCGGAAGTTCGATAGGATTGAACAACAATCTAAATCGGTAAACTGGGATATTTTCGAAGCTTGTGATAAGTATACCGGAGAGGATGGTTTACTTGACGATATCGGAGATCTCCGTAGGTATTTATTGTTAGTCGAGCATTTTGTACGCCACGGCGAAGAAATGGTTCAACTTATTCAGAAGGATGAGGATGAGTAATCAACTACCTTTGTTTACCCCGGATAGTGACTGGAACGCCCCAGACGTATTACCCAAGTTCGATCCGAAAGAAACGATAGCAATAGACTTAGAAACTTACGACCCATCTCTACTTAGTCGAGGTCCGGGATGGGCAACAGGTGACGGACATATTGTCGGAATCGCGTTAGCTTCTAAATCTTGGTCAGGCTACCTACCTATCCGTCACTCGGGCGGTGGTAATTTGGACGAGGACGTTGTAATCCGCTGGATGAAACGAACGGTAGAGTCTCATTCTGGTTCACTTATTTTCCACAACGCACTCTATGACGCGGGATGGTTAAAGCGAGAAGGGATTAATATAACAACCCAGATGTACGACACTATGTTTGCGGCACCTCTACTCGATGAGAATCGCAGATCGTACTCGCTTAACAATCTAGGGAAAGATTATTGCGCCGAGGTGAAGGATGAGAGTTTATTAGATCAAGCAGCTAAAGCATGGGGTGTTAACGCAAAATCAGGGTTACACCAATTACCGGCTAAGTATGTAGGACCGTATGCCGAGCAAGACGCAGTCCTAACTTTAAAGCTTTGGGATAACCTTTCAGCTCGGATACAAGCAGGTGGGTTACAGAAAATCTTTCAGATGGAATGCGACCTTATTCCACTACTTCTTGAAATGAGATTAAAGGGAGTAAGGATCGATACAAATCGAGCCGAGCAAGTTTGTGAAGAACTATCTAAGCGTGAACAACAGATGTACGTTGAGTTTAAACGTAAGTTTGGAACGACCGTCGAGATCTGGGCTAATGCTTCGATCGAGAAAGCCTTTAAAGAAAACAATATTTGGTATCCTAAAACCGAAAAAGGTATGGCAAGCTTTCAAGCCCCGTGGTTAGAGGCCCATGAGCATGAGCTTCCCCAGACTATTGTACAAATCCGAAAGATTAATAAAGCCCGAACGACTTTTATTGAGAAGATGATTCTAGGGCATACCGTAAACGGAAGAATTCATGCCGAGGCCCATCCCCTTCGCAGTGATGGTGGGGGAACGGTTACTGGACGGTTTAGTTATACCAACCCTAACCTACAACAAGTCCCTGCCCGTGATCCCGAATTAGGTAAAATGATTCGATCACTTTTCTTACCGGAAGAAGGGGCTAAATGGGGCGTATTCGATTACTCCCAGCAAGAGCCTCGTCTAACGGTGCATTACGCCTCGCAACTTGGTCTACGGGGCGCTGAGGATGCGGTTAAGGCTTACTCGGAAGACGGAGCAGATTTCCACCAGATCGTAGCTGATATGGCGGGTATCCCTAGGAAACAAGCTAAGAATATTAATCTCGGTCTGACCTATGGGATGGGTCAAGCTAAATTGATTAAAGAATTAGGATTAGAGCCTGACGAAGCGATGTCGCTAATAAATAGATACCACGAACGAGTTCCATTTGTTCGTGCTCTACAGGCTCAATGTACCAGAATCGCTAACGAACGTGGGTATATTAACACGTTAGGTGGAAGACAATGTCGGTTTGACCATTGGGAAGCTAACTCTGGAGATAGTATACCGCTCCCAGAGGAAGAAGCCCGAGAGCGATATGGACCAGCGATTAAACGCTCTTATACCTATAAGGCACTTAATCGACTGATACAAGGATCCGCTGCAGATATGACTAAGTTGGCTATGTTAAGTCTATGGAAGGAGGGCTTCGTTCCTCATATCCAAATTCACGATGAGCTGGACTACTCTATCTTTAACGATGAGCAATCTAAAGCAGTTGTCGAGCATATGTCGTCGTGTGTAGATTTATCGGTGCCGTTAACGGTGGATTCAGAGTTTGGAGAAACATGGGGAGATGCTAAATAATGACTAGTGGAATTACTGAGCATAGGCAACTAGAAAAGATCGTACTCTACGAGGAAATTTTTAATAAGTACTCTACGACTACCCTCACTCTACAAGAACTTGGGAAAGAGTATGGGCTTACTAAACAAAGAATTTCACAGATAGTGATCCGATGTCAAATGGGGGATGGGGATTACTATCAGGGAGGAGATCTAGCTAAGGAAAATTGGAAACTCTTGTCTCGGAAGTACACTGGAGATGAGTTAGTTGACCAATATAAGAAATGGCTAGAACGATTTCCGATTAAGATTGCTAAGAATAATCGAAAGTTCACTCTACTTATTGGCCGGAATAATGCCTAAAGAAAGCCTCCTCTGGAAACAGTTACGAGTCAACTCTACCGGTATCCATTGGCAGAGGATTGAGTCGGGGGCTACTGCCTCCGGTATCCCTGACGTTAATGGTTGTTTCGAAGGTCGAGAGATCTGGGTCGAGTTAAAAGTCGTTCGAGGTAATCAAATCGGTCTACGGCCTATGCAGCGAGCATGGCTCTACACTCGAGCAAGTCATGGGGGAGAATGCTATGTTCTTGCTAAGAAAGATAAAACGATCAAGGTATTTAAAATTCCCTCAGATATAAAGCATATCGAAGCATTAACTTGGAATAGCGAAGCGGAATATACGACAGACGCACCGTTTAATTGGCCGAAAGTTCTGGCAGCTATGGGCTTTTTTACGGGTATTCTGTTTAATCCCGGCTTCTAAGTTACTGCTTTACTTTCGCTTTACTCCCCGCTAAAGTAGGTAATAGGTAGCGCACACGGCGTTTACCAAAAACCTAGAAAGGAGAACGAAATGGTTGCAGCAGTAGAAAGTATGGCGTGGACCGGAGAGGTTCCTTGGCACCGAGAAGGTGTTAAAGTGGACCCCAACCTCACCCCACAGGAAATGATGATTGCAGCACAACTAGATTGGACAGTTAGTAAACGTCCGGGGTACACGATAACCACCCCTGAGTATGGCGAAGACGGTATGGAGCTAATGCAAACGCCTAGTAGCTTCTTTATTGTACGCGATACGGACAATTCAATACTGTCCCATTGTGGTCCCAAGTACTTACCGGTACAAAACGAGAAGATCTTCCAGTTCTTTTCTGATTTTACTACGGCAGCGCAAATGACAATGGAAACTGCTGGTAGTTTACGTGGCGGTAAAAGTATCTGGGCGCTTGCGAAATTAGCCGATACGTTTGAACTTCCCGGAGAGGATCAAATTGGTGGTTATTTATTGTTACACCAACCTCACGAAGCCGGTCACGCGTTAACCGCTCGGTACACGCAAATAAGAGTAGTTTGTAACAATACTCTCCAACTAGCCTTTTCTAACGGGAAAGCGCACTTTAGTATGTCGCACATTAGAGAGTTTAATGCAGATATGGCGAAGCAAGCTGCTGAAACCCTCGGATTAGCTAACGATACCAGCAAGCTGTTTAGAGAGTCAGCTGAGTTCTTAGCCAAGAAGAAAGCGCCTCATGCTAACGTCCTCGAATATATTGGTCGGATATACCAGCCCGATGTAATCGAGGAGCGGTTAAAGAATGCCCAGCTTAAAGCTGAAGGTAGGAAGATTGGCGAAGAAGGCCCGTTAATTGACCAGTTTAATCGCACAACCCGCAATGTTGTTGAGGCCCTTGAGCGTGCTCCCGGAGCTTTGCTTAAATCTTCAGCAGGAACTTGGTGGGGAGCCTTAAATGCAGTAACTTATGTTGAAGACCATATGCGCGGCGGTGAAAACCGAGTGTATAACTCCCTAATCGGAGATGGTTCAAAACGTAAGGAAAAGGCTTACAAAATGGCAATTGAATACGCAGAGGCGGCATAGACATGGGTGATGTAAAAAGACTACACAATAGTTTAGTTCTGGATGCAGATTTTGTCAGCGAGCTTTGGGCTACCCTTCGAGATAAGGAGGGTAGTTTAAGTCCTGAGAAATTGTCAGAGCTAATCGCCCTTAAAATGTATGATCAGGACTGCGGCTTTTCTAGCGTAGTTCTTGATAATATCGGAGGCCCACAAACTAGTGATGAAATCATCAGCGAGTGGGCTAAACCTATAAAAGACCGGATGAAAGAGTTAGGAGAAGCAAATGGATGAATGGAATGATATAGAGTTAGACGACAATGTTCCTATCCCTACGGATACACGGAACACTATGCGTTACCCATGGCCTAAGTTTAAAGTCAACAATAGCTTGTTTTTCCGCCCAGATGCGGATGAAGATAACGCTAAACGACTAAAGAACAGGCTGGACCAATCTACAAGAACCTTTGGCGCAAAGCAAGAACCGGAATGGAAATTTGTATTGCGGGTACGTCTTGAAAAAGATAGCAAAGGTAAAGAGCAAAGCGGAGTACGAGTCTGGAGGGTCAAGTAATACTGCTTTACTTTCCATTTGCTCTGTAGTAAAGTAATTGTTCTGCTAACAAATTAGTAGGCAAAGAAAGTAGAAACCAATAAAGGAGAAAGTACGATGGCAACAGCCACTAAAAAAGCAGCCCCGACTGCTAAAAAAGCGTCACCTCGAAAAGCAGCTCCTGCGGCCAAACCAGCCCCAGTTGCGAAACTTTCGATTCCTGCCCCTGTACAAAAAAGCAGTAGCCGAGCGCACCGCTTTGAGTATACCGGCAAACTAGCTAGTGAGACTCGGCAAAAAACCCCACAGTTTGTTGCCATGATCTCTGCAATGCAGGATATAGAAGACCCAAAGTTTGACCCGAAAGGTTTTGAGCTTCTAGCCTTGGTGCAATTGGCAGTTAAAGAGGGCCACCTCGCAATGCCAAATACTAAGAACCCTGATAAGCAAATGCGCCGCATCGTGGCGTACTACAAAGCTCGCTTGATTGAAGAGGGATATATCAAGCAAATTTAAACTGATTGGGGGCGCAAGCCCCCTCATTTTCGGAGAAAGAAATGAATTTAGAAATAGTAAAACAAGAACCGTGGAGTTCAAATAATTCTAAAGGCGGCTCGAAATATCAACCAATTTTAGATACGCTTCGAGCGATGGATGTCGGTGATTCTGTTTTTATAAATTTTGGAGAATTTCAGAAATTAGCTGGAGATGTGAGAAAAACAGATGCGTCTTTAGAAGAAATTGAAAAAATATATTTTGAACGAATTAGGTTTTTAATGAATAAAACAAGCAAAAAGCTTGGAAAAGCTTTTGTAATTCGTAGGCAACGTAATATGGAGCCGTGGAACGAACCTGCAGGAGCTTGGATTTTCCGTATTAGTCAGGGGTAATGGTCCCCGTCCCAGTACTGCTTTACTTTCGCGGTACTGGGGCGTAACCTTAAATAGTACGCGCTACCAAGAAAGGAGAAAGCAATGATCGTATACGGTTCGATAAGACACGACTATAGCGGAAAGAAACGTAAAACTTCCCCGCGCAAAGTAAAACCTAAAGCAAAATTTGTAGAGCTTACGAGTCTCCCGACTCCCGCCGCTTACCGACCAGATAATTACCCCTCAAACGACACCCCTGTCGTTAGTAAACCCAAAATTGACCAATCCTACCGAAAAGAAATTAGTTCGCAGTACACTGTTTCGATCCCATACAATAAAGGGGCATACCAAGTGATATCCCGCGAAAATTTAAAGGAAATAGGTAAATGATATTCAAGTTAGAAATTTCTTTCGAGGACGATAATAATAAAGAATTTTTCGGAGTTTGGGAATACGAATGTGTCAGACCGACGAAAGCGAAAAAACTAAAGTGGTTAAACGAAATTGCGGAGGAGCTTGCGAACCGCGTAACTGAGGAGAAAGAAGAATGAAAAACGAAGATTTAACTTTTGAGATCCAAGAGCGTAATCCCGACTATTGCGATAGTTGTCAAGATCTTGATACAGTGGGCGCGGCTGGGATGAAAACCCACCGTAGTATCCCACTTGATACCGTCTCGGTGAAAAGTAAACTACAGGACGATGAAGATTATTTCTTGACTCTATGTGGCGATTGTTTAGCTGTTGCACAAAACCAAGGTGTGACCGTTTTAAAAGATGGCGAGGCGTGGAAGCGTGACGATATGGCTATCATGAGAAAGGAGCTGCGAGCATGAATATCTTTTATATAAGTGACTGCCCCGAATACGCGGCCCAATGGCAATGTGATAAGCACGTTGTGAAAATGTGCCTAGAAACCGCTCAGATGCTCTGTACGGCATATCGGCGGTGGGAAGACCCTTTG
>Ga0099847_1000754_pt1 | contig 11047 bp, 13 predicted proteins | sample CB_VirMetaG_2_FD_78178 | JGI IMG/M metagenome (GOLD analysis project Ga0099847, IMG submission 78178) | Freshwater to marine saline gradient viral communities from Chesapeake Bay - CB_1504_2 Viral MetaG | ecosystem: Environmental > Aquatic > Marine > Coastal | place: USA: Chesapeake Bay...
CCATCCGTAACTGTAATGTCTGTGTATGAATCATTGTTAGGACTCGCAACAACAAAGGCATCGCCTAGGACCGAAACATTTTCACCTTCTAAGTGTTCTAAACCACCAACTGTATTTAAAGCTCTGGCAAAAATAGATGTACCTGAGAAGCGAAAACTTATCGGAACTGCAACTATGGCCTCTACTGTGACGACTGTGGGGCTTGTATATGCTGTGACTCTTACTCTCGCTTGTTCGGTATATGTAGAGTCAATAACTATGGACATCTGAATATCTCTTCCAATATCATCTGCTGTAAAATAATTACCACCTGAGCATGTTAAAGTGAGTGAAGTCCCGGCTACCCACGAACCACCACCGGATAATTGTAGAGATAATGATGTATCTGTATTTCTTCCATCATAAGTTAAGCATGAGTCCATAAACTTATTATCTCTAATATCATTTATCTGTCTTGTACTTAGCTTCTCAATATACCTAACCTGGTTGCCATCAACTTCTCTTAAAACTGAAACATATAAAAAGTCCTGGTTTCCTTCTGGAACTACTGCAACACTCTCACATATTCCACCTAAATCGTGTCTATGCCACGCTCTTATTTGCTGGTCCTTTACATATGTAAGACCTAATAACGCTCCATCTGATCTAACGATCCATAGTATTGAGTTAGGTATTTGCTGATAAGCCCAGTCTGTGATCGTAAAATTATCAAACAGGTGAGCTGAAAATATTGTTAAGTCATTCCCTCTATACCCATCAACTGCAAAGTCAAAGGAAAGATCTCGTATAACTGAACCCCTGGCTTGTTGGTATAGTGCTGATCCATCAATAACAATCGGTGGTAAAGCACCTGATCCGTTATAAGAATATTGTTTTGTATTTATTGCTGTAGGTTCAACAACCCCGGCTTCGTTTCCGGCCGCATTCCACTCACCACCACTTGTTAAAATAACAAAGCTACCAAGATCTAAAAGGTTTTCAACTGAGTTAACTTGCCTTCCTGTCATTTGAAAAGTGATAGCATCATCGGATTGTACAGGACTTGACGTAGAAAAGTTCTTGTAATCTGATGTTTTAGACATGAATATCTTTTCTGTATTGTTATTTGTGTTAGCAAAGCAAAGTCTTTGTTGAATATAATTAACAACTGCTGGATAGTTATTCACTCCCAGGAATGGATACCTTGCTGAAGGATATGTAATGCTATCATCTGTGCCCTGTCCTATGTCTAGGAAGGAAGTATTTGTTGTTGTTCCAAGTAAACCATATGAACCAAAAGACTCCCTATATACTCTAAACTCAACCGCATCTGCTGGTGAAGTCCAGGCTATTGATATTGGTGAAGCTGTAGTCGGAACTGCCTTCGATAATATTTCGGCTACTGTATATTGAGCTAGTGCTGGTCCTGAGAATACACCAAAATTTGTGCTATCTATATTTCTTAGTGAGTATGTACTTGTCGTTATAACATCAATTACAAAGAATTTATTATTAAGCTCTGTCATTCCGGTTGAAAGTCCAACCAATTTAACTGTCTGTCCACTTGTTAAGGCATGTGTCCCGGATACTGTCACAACTGCTGGATTAGCATTTGTTATCCCTGTTATTGAGTCCGATGATAAGTCTAGTCCTGGTAATGACTCATTGTTTTGATCATCAATTGCTGTTACTACATAACGATAATCATTAGCTCCAGCACTTCCACCTGTGGCCGATACTGAAGTTGGTGTCGATACTGTAGGTGCAAAAGTTAACTCGTTAAAGGTCCAATTAATATCACCCAACCTTAAAAGCTCTAAAGGTGGATGTGAGGGATGTGCAATTGTTACTACGTCACCACTTTGGACATACTTAAATTCTTTGGCCTCTGCTGCTGTGTAAACTGTTTGAAGCTCATATATCTTTCTTGCTTCTCCACCACTAACGTATGCATCAAAAGAAGTACTATCTATGTTAGTGTATGGTACATCTGGCAATGATAACTCATATGTGTTTGCTGTCACAGCTCCCACTAGATATCTCTTATTGTTAAGCTCTGTCATCCCAACTACTCCAGTGATCTCTACTATGTCACCATTGGAATAACCATGAGCTGTGGATGTAATCACTACTGGATTGGCTTGTGTTGCACCTGAAATAACCGTTGCTGATTCTTTTTGAAGTACTCCATTTTTATGTATTCTTAAATAATACTGTCCAAATTCTAATATGTAAGTCTGATCATTGCTAAATATAAAGGGTACAAGCCTGACATCATATGCTGCGAACTTGACTGGAGAAATAAACTCCGTGCCAGGTCTGTTAGATACTCCACCATAACGCATAACCATAGCGTTTTTACAAGTCCTTAGACCGGATGCATACTTTGTAACGTCAACCCTGGAGTAAATAGAAGGTGAGACTTCACCACTAGAAAAAGTTCTTTGTGATAGCGTTGTCAACCTTATACCCCGTATATTATTTGTGAGCTATCTGATTGTTTGATAACTTCTTCGGTATCATCTTTTTTAACTTCCATCTCTTTAACCTGTAGTTCAACACGTAAAGATTTTTCATCACTACCCTCTAACTCACTGGATACCTCAACAACTTCAACAACTATTTCCATGTTAAATTTCTGGCCAATTGCCGGTGTACCTTCCAGGTTAAGCTTCTTTAACTCTTCCTTGCCTAGTGACAATTTAAGTCCGTGAGGATACTTAGGTTTGTTAATTGAAGGTGTGCTAAAATCTTTTAGTTCAATTTCTTCATAACTCATATCTATCATAACTGATCCTATCCCTTGCACCGCCTCTAGATCTGATTAGATCAGATTCATTATGACGATCGTGTTGTACTTCGTTCATGTTTTTCTTTTTAGCAAAACCAATTTCCATCTGATAGTGCTGAAGCATTTCGGCTTTAATTCTAAAGTCATCCCCTGCTGTCAATCGTGAGCAAATAAAAGCGGCCAGTCTGTAGGAAAGGGCCATTGCAAACTCACTATCGAAAATTGATGCATCTGTTATATCTGTCGTGTACTCAACAACTGCTGAGTCCTGGTCTGTATATATTTTTCTAGTTCCACCCTCTACTACTATTCTATAGGGTATTCTTGATTGTTGTGTGTCCTGTCTAGATCCTGATAGTATTCTTCTTAGTCTCAAACAATCTGTAGGATATTGGTAAGAATATCTATACTCTGTAGTTGGATCTTCCTCAACTAAACCTAGTGTTGCAAAAGTGCTGGCAAAGTTCCAGTCAAGATCTGATAAAGTTATCTTCTTTGCACTCTCGTAAAAACTACGACAAGCCCTTGCTTCTTGTGATTTCTCAGTATCAACATTAGCTATTTCCTTACCTATTCCCAGGTGTGAGATTGCCATGTTTGCTATTTCTGTCTTACTTGCCATTTTGTTTCCTAGTTAAAGAAAGGAGTGGTCTTTCAACCACCCCGATCTATTAATTAAATAACTTCTGAATTACTGTCTGCATCATCTTGTTCATCATCTGCGTCATCTAGTAAAACATTAGGGATTGGTTCGGGCTTATCCTGGATAAGTACCTCGTCAACTTTTACGTTCTTACTTAGTTTCTCCATCCATTCCTCTGAGAAATGTTCTGAGTCTTTAAGTCTGAATTTTTGTCCCTCTCTGATCCTGATGTCTGCGTAGTATCCAAGACGTTTTGCTTTAACTTTCATTCTAACTCCTATTTATTAACTAACTGTGAATCCATCTGCAAAATAAAAATCATTTTGGATGAACGATTGTGGAATCATGTGACATGAAACAGTAGCCGAGGGAGTTGTACCACCTAGAGTGTAATTAACTCTAAAGTACTGATCACCACGGTTGTCTGCTGGTACAGGTAAAACAAATTTAGATCCTGCTGCTGATCCTCTAGGGATAGAAATTGAACTAAGTTCAACTGCTGATCCAAATCCAACATCTGAGTCTGATTGTAATGCAACTGAATAAGTCTCATCTGCATTAGCGTCATCTGCTTCAACTTCGATAGTGATAACTACGGCCATTGGTTCACCAACTCCTAAGTTTCCATCGATACCAGAATCAATAACATTTGTACTAACTGCTGTAGCTGTTAGAGCTTGACTGTCTGAAAATTGTAATTGCTTATCTATAATCATTTTAATTCTCCTTGTATTATAAATACGTTTTTAATTAAGCTACTGTAGCTTCAGTTTCTAGTAATGCATCTACTGTCTTAAGAGGGATACCTCTAAAATGAGGGATTCTCTTACCATCAACTTCTTGATACGCAAGTGCTGATCCAACCATGTCATCTCTTCTTTGGATGTCTAGGTATTGAACAACTGTACGGTTAGCATAGAAGCATGGTTTACCCATATTAAGGTTAGGGATTCTATGTGTTGCTTTAATCATAAGGTTAACGATATCCGCTGCTGATCCTGTAGCAAGATCTGAAACATCAATGTTAGCGATACGAACAACATATCTCCAGTCCTTAAGTGCAATACCAGTTTTCCACTTAAAGTGATCTTGGTAAGCTCTCATTCTTTCACCAGCGATACCATTAGTAGTCTCGATAGTTTGAAGACCTAAATCTTCATGAGTTAAGCCAGCTTTAGATCCTTTTGGAAAGATACCACAACAAGTCTGCTCACCCCAAACAATCAACCATACAGATGAATTGTCTGATCCTGATCCACCACCGTTAACGATGTTTTGTGCGTTAGGAGCTGATAAGTCAGAGTAACGAACTGAAAGGCCGTTAAATTCCTCTGGTGATAGTGAACTATTCCCATAGAATAAAGTTGAAGCCATTTCTTGGTTCATTGCTTCTAAGAATGCTTGAGCTTCAGATAATCTAAAAGAGTTTACGTTACCGTTAAGTTCCGCTACTTCTTGATCTACTTCACTCCATGCTTCTAACATTCCGCATTGCTCGTCAATTTGAGCTGCGAGTGACTTACTTGGTTGAACACCCTGGTTCAATAATCGCCAATAGACTTGTGGTACTAATTGTTACTCCAGCAAATTGCTGTGGGGTACTCACCTCTTCGGGCTTCCCCTCTCTCATTTCTTTTCTGGTTATCTGAGAGACCAGACTGTCGCATCTAAGAATTTCTCTTCTTAGTCCCTCCGCTCAGTCGTTCACGCTAGCTTTACCCTTGCGCCCTGTCGTCCACCGCTGGACTTCCAAGTCGATAAGGAGGGATTTATACTGGTCTACATCAAACCAGTTCTTACTGTAATTCTGTGTCCTGTTGGTAAGTTACCTTCCATGAATTTCATGTCGTCTAGAATTTCGTTTGTTTGTGCAAGTAGTTCAACGATCTTTGGTGTTTTTCCATCTGGATCGATTCTCTTTGCAAAGTCAATAAGTGTTAATGCGTTTGATGATAATGTTGCCATTTAAAACTCTCCTTAGTTTTTAAATTAGTTTAATTACTTCCATAAAAATAATCTTCTGTTCTTTTTTCGCCACCAAATTCCTTGCCACTAACGAGTGTATCATCACTCATGGCAGCTCCAATGGCCGATACAAATCTGACAAATTCCGGATTATCTCCATAACCTGTCTCACGTAGCATATTAACAAAGTCCTCTGAAGCATATTTGCCGACTACTCTTTTAGCATTCTCAACTGTAGTCTTTAAATTGTCTCCACCCATTACTTTGTCATTTACAACCTGATCTCTCCACTGATCTTTCTCAGCTTCAATAGCTTCAGTTTTTGACTCAACCCACTTCGCAAGCACTTCTTCCTGTTTGTTAAGCATCCCTTTGGCCACATCTTCCGACACGTTATTCTCAATTAAAAAAGATTCAATCTCTTCTAAAAAAGAATTGTCCATCAGGCTATTCTCACTTAACTCCAGCTTATATTGTGCTGTCTCTTTTAGATCCTCGGACTCCTTAACATCGTCACCTGACTCAGTTTCTTCCTTAGACTCTGTGATTTCATCACTGTCTGCGGCTTCTTCTTTTGTCTCGTCAATTGTCTCGTCATTCCCAGGATCAGCTCCATAAAGAGCGTCCTCAACTGTAGTTTCTTTTATTTCGTTCTCTGCTGGTTCTGTAACCACTGTTTCTTTAACTTCCATTTCTGTTTGTTCACTCATTAGTTCTCCTTACCTTTGTTATCTTTCATTAGTTTTAAAAGTAGATTCTCATCTGCTTGTGTAATTTCTGACATAATGAAATGACCTAAGTCTTGTTTACCGGCAAGGTAACTCATGGTTGAATGTTGTTCATTGAATACAGTGTTGAAAGTGTTGCAATGTTCAAGTATTCTCCAAAATAACCTACGTCCACTAATACTAGAAAGTACTGTGCGAATGTCGTTAAGTTGCTGCTTCCTTAAATCTTTTTCTTTCAACTCTGCTTTTTTAACTTGTTTCGGGTCTGCTAAGTTATTCACTTACTGCCCCCATTAGTTCATCCAATGCTGATCCTTCATCCATCTTGGTTTCACTCAAAGTTTTGCCGGCCGCAACTGCTTCCTGTGCTTGCATTGCTTGTTGCTCTGCTTGCTGCTGTGCTGCCCTTTGTTCTTTGATCGCTTCCATTTCTTCTTTACTCGTTATGAGACTTTGTGGAACTCCCACATAATCCCCGTATAAATCAATTGTTTCTTCAGTGTTAAGTTTATCAAGTGCTGTCGGATCATATTGTGCCATCTGTCCAACAAAGCCCGTAAACCTTTCAATATTACCAATACCGGCAAGCCTCTGTGCTTGTGCCATTATTGATATGTACTCAACTTTATAGTCCTGTCCCTTAAGTTCCTCTGGTATTTCTGGCAATAAGTCTTGCTTATCCATTATAGCAAAAGTGTTTTCAATTAAAGGATCTAATAAGTCTTGGTTTATTCTCTCTAAAACTGGCCCTAAAGCCAAGAGTTTTTCTTCATGTCTTTCTTCTATTTCTCTCGCTGTGATCTGTCGTCTATCTGACTGTGCTAACATCAAGAAAAGATCTTCATAATAAGTCCTTGATATTCTCTGTCTTATCTGATCCTGCTTATTCTCAAGCTCCCTTGCATCAAAGTCTATTTCAAACAACCTTCTAAAACCTTTAGATCCTTCCCTTTCATCCAGGTAAGTAATATCACCAGGAAGAATAGATGCCTTTTGGTTTTGAAGTGCAATAGGTCCAACCATTGCCGGCTTGATTTTTTGATCGATTGCTGTAGCTATATTCTTTTCACCAAATTGTAATTGTCTAACGTCACCAATACAAATCATACCAGGACAATTAACTCCATAAGTATCTTCACCAACAACTTCCCAACGTGGTGCTAATACAGGAAAGTAATCAAAGCCTTTTTCACTTAAGAACTTACCTGGATAATCAACTGATAAATTGTTTTGGTTAGACTGATTACTTGCACCTTGCTCATAATATACTGAGCTAAATTTCTTATATTTTGATTCTAAGCTATCCGGTCTATGATCGTCGTTAGGTAAGACCATATGGCCAATGTTAACCATGCTTTCAAGTTGTCCTCTGTCATATTGATATCTTACATTCTCAGATAACTTGCTCCAGTCTATTTGCATCCCATTTTTACCAGGTTTAGGTGATCCAAACTTCTCGATAAGCTGTCTAACTGACATCTGGAACTCTCTATAGAATACTCTAACTCTTCCTTTATGGTCATTAGCTATCATATATGAACCAATAGGAAAGGCAGTAAACCTAACCGTATCATCCATATCTTCTTCCATGAAAAGACAACCCGTTCCAAAAGTTCCCATGTCTCCATATATTGTTGGAAGGACATTATATAAATTACTTCTAAGAAAGATTGATCTCATCTTTTCTGTAGTGTCCTGGAAGTATTTCTTTATATTAGTGTTAGGTGCTTTGTCGCCTGATCCTGGAGCTAAATTGAACCATGATCTGGCCGGTGATGTGATACCCGTCATCATACCACTTGATAATGTTCTAGATGCTAGTGTAGCTGTAGAGTCAATAATATTAAAGTTCCTACGATCACCACGCTTTGCATCTGATATGAAAAACCTTGAACGTCTAGGAAGGATATAATCAGAAAGATCTCTCCAGTATGTCCTAAATGAATCACGGTCTTCACGTAGTTGCTTCTCTACAACATTGTAATACTGTCGCTTTGATAAATAATTATACCCTTTTGGTGACTTATCCTTGTCATTCATATCTATAGTCCTAATAGGTTTTTCTTACCTTGATTTTCTGAACCACCGTTATCACCTAACGAGTCGGTTAAGATAGTCCCTGATCTTCCAGTCTTTCTCTTCTTACTTCCTGTTCTTCCAATTGCTGAGTCTCTCATTCCCTCTGCGTCGGACCTTGCTTCGCCAAGTGCTTTTTCATCTTCTTGTTTCTTTTTGGCTTTAGCTATTTGTTTAGTCTGTGCTTTCTTAGCTTTCTTTTCAGCGGCTTTTTTGTCTCTCTCACCTTGTCCACCAACAACATATACAGTATCCTTTACTGCTTTATCTGTGGCCGTTACGATGTCGTTCACTGGCTTTAAAACCGAGTCAACTATGTCAAAAATTGCATTTCCACCTGAACTCATACCTACTCCCTTAAGTCTTTCATATAAATAGTATCCATCTCTGAATATTCTAACCTTTTTAAAATTAAACTCCAATCATTAAATCTTGTCACTGATCTAAAAATAAAGCTTATACCTTCTCTTTTCAATTGATTCTCGCACCATATTAAAAATTTTATACCATAACCACGCTTGTTACTAGAAATAAATAACACATCCTGGTTAGCTTGTAAGTGATCAACGTGTTGCATATGGTTCTGGATTATAAAGGTCGAGTATCCGATAAGCTCATCATTCTCTCTTATTGTAAACGCTCTTAACCTATTCATCGATATAAGTTTGTGGTATGTGTCAACGTCTAAATTCACGTTCAACCCGAAAAAATCAAGCTCTGTATTGTTCTCTTCAAACAATGGCTTGGCTTCTCTTAAGAATATATTGAAACTATCTACTGTATTTATCTGGTGATACGTTCTCATCGCATAGCCTTGAATGGATCGTACTCTGAATTATAACTCGATACGTTGGATCTTAAGTGTGCATACTTGTCTGCTGTCGGCATGTCTGGATGTGCGAATGTAAGTGCCAATGCATCTGCAATATCTGGTGAAAAGCCTAGTCGTTTCTTGATCTGTTCTTTAGACTCCAGCATGAATTTTCCATTTTTGATGAAATAGTTTACTGAAGTTAACTCTTTCTTAAGCTGATTACATTTAGGTAAACAACCACCTTTTCTTATCCATGCGGCCATTTCTAGCCACATCTCACTTCTCTTGTTAAAATATCTAGGATCAGTAGCTTTAGAACTGAAGTGGATTGGGATAGGTGACTGTCCTGATAGTTGAAGGGAGTCAACGACTGATCCACCAAAACCACCGGTGTCATCAACAAATTCTAATTCACTTTTCCACTTACTCTTTGCCATCAATATACGTGCGGCTACCTCTGGACCGTTGGCTTTTCTCATAGTGGCATATTTAAAACCAGCTAAACCCTGTCTAGGAAAGATAACCGTTGCATCCATTCCACCCCTGGCAACGTCAATGCCTAGTCTCTTTTGAGCGTAATTATAATCTGTGATCTTTATGGTTCGCTCCATTGCCATCTCTACTTCTTGCATTGATAACAGTGAATTGATTGCAGTTTTAGGGAAGTGCCCTAATATATATGATGCAACCCAGGGATCGTCACGGCCATTCTCATCTATTTGTTGTTGTGCCCACTCTTTGTCTATACGTGGTGATCTCTCTGGATCTTCAGGATCGCCAGTGATTCTTATCACGTTCCAATATTTAGAGGTTGATGCCATATAAAGCATTCCTGTAACGCTAATTGGGTTTCCAGCTTGTAATATTTTACAAAAACCACCACGCCCCTTAGTTTCTCCGGCCGCTTGCTCCGCTGCTTTAGCTATCTGGTTAGGTATATCACCCGACTCATCTATTAAAAAAAGGACATACTTACTATGTATTCCTGAAAGTGTCTTACCAATTGTTTCCATATTAGCTGACTGTGGAAATGACCTTGCCGACATAAACCAGGTTTCGGGATGATCATTGGCATATATCCTGGATGCGGTCCACGTAAACGCTGTTCTAAGATACTCGGATCTTTGTTGCCACTTAGATAGCTCAACCCATAAATTATCTCTTAGGTTGTCTGCTGTGATCGATACGGCCGCACCTTTTGGATGTTCACCAGGTTCACCATAGCATGAAAGAAATAACCATCCGCACCATGAAAGGACCGCTGACTTACCAGGACCGGCACATGCTTGTAATGAGATACGCATCATGTCGTAATCTTCATCAATGAAATATTCCAGGGCTTTTACTTGCCACAAGTCCGGTTCTGCTTGGAAATTGTCCCTAACAAAATCAACTGGATTTTCTCTCCAGTGTTTAATTTGCTCATATGCTGTCATCTATTCCTTAGCTTCTAACTGTTCTTTTGCTTGTGTTTGTATCTTAGTGAATACTTCTAAAACCTGGTTCAATGGTCTATCGGATAATGACGACAAGACCAGGTTAACTTCTTCTATAGTTAAATTAAGTTCCATTATGCCACCGCTATAGTTGTTACTGTACCACTTGAACCTTTAAATTTTAAAGCCCCTGCCTCTACGTATAAGACTCCACCACCTGTCGGTGTTCCCGATGGAGCTGTGCCATCCGCAACTGCTATAACATTTACACCTGATGCGTAGTCTGTAGTTCCTAAACCTAGGTTTGTGTTTGCAAAGTCGCCATATAAAAAATCAAACATATTCATATAGTCGTTTGTGTTATTTGCCGGAGCTGAAATACCATTTCCCATGATAAAGTTTCTTGAACCTGTGGAAAGATTGTTCGCTGTACCTGAACCAAATATAAAGTTATCGCTACGAATACCACCACCATTATGACAATTATAACCTATAGCAATATTGTCATTACCAGTGCTTGATTGGTGTGAGTTATACCCCATAGCTACGTTTCGGTTTCCTCCTGTTGTTGCCGATCCTGCGAATACTCCGATAATTGTGTTGTAGTCACCACCG
>Ga0099847_1000759_pt1 | contig 11008 bp, 13 predicted proteins | sample CB_VirMetaG_2_FD_78178 | JGI IMG/M metagenome (GOLD analysis project Ga0099847, IMG submission 78178) | Freshwater to marine saline gradient viral communities from Chesapeake Bay - CB_1504_2 Viral MetaG | ecosystem: Environmental > Aquatic > Marine > Coastal | place: USA: Chesapeake Bay...
ACGAAGTGGATGACGAAGATATACAGGGAAAGATTACAGAGCACCTTGACCCTCTACTTGATTGTTAGATACTATAATAAACTAATGTATGTCTTTCACCTTTAAAAGGTGCAGTTTCGTGCCAGTATTTAGAGCCATTAAATTTATAAAATTTATTCTTAATATCAATTTTTTGTGGAGGGTTATCTTCTCCATCGTAATATATTAATAGTTCCCCGCCCTCATAATCGCCTAAACCGATAATAGATGATTCACCTACATTATTTTTATCAAGATGTTTTGCACATCTGTAATTTTTGTTAAATTGTATTGTTGTATAATTAATTTTGTGTTTTATAGCGATTTGTTTTGCAATTTCATATACTTCTTTAAATTTATCATTATTACTAATTAAACTATCAGTTTTAATTACTCCTGTTTTTTTTACATCTTTATGTGCCCACGATATTATTTTGCCTAAAACGAAACCTCTATAAACTGGTGCATCAGGTCGTTTAATATTTTTTCTGCCTTTATTGACGGGATATTTAAAATTAAATAAGGGTGTTAAATCTATTTCTGGACTGAAAGACTTAATTTCTTTTAATTTAGGATTTAGGCCATCTTTTTTTGTTCTGAATGAAATTAGATTAGGATAATTATTTTTTAGTATACTAAAATCTATTTTTATTTTTGTTTCTCTATCAGGGTCATCTTGTGCTCCGCCTTTATTTTTTTTAAATTTCGTCAAAGCAGCGTAATGATTTAATCTTACTGAACCGCCGTAAATTTTGTATGACCTTATACTGCGCTCATAATCATCAATATTAGATACATTAATTTTATTCATATCAGAACAATTTATGCAACCGAAAAAATTACCGATGATAAATTTATAATCATAACTAATTTCTTTTAGATTATTACAATTTAATGGATTAGATGGAGTAGGACAAAGGCCCCATAATTTTAATGAATTCTTTATGCATTCGTCAAAACCTTTGTCAATAATTTCTTTTAAATTATCAACTGGCCTCAATCTTAATTTATTGTCATCTCTAATATATAATTCACGTATTGCTTCTATATCATCATCAAGACATAATAATTTTTCACCTTGTTCATAGTAATTAAATATAAAATTCCGAACTTGTGTTAATCCTTTAACAGCGATAATTATATTAATACCTTCTGGAACAACTGCTTTGTATTTATTATATTGTTCTTCATCTGCTACAAATAAATCAATTTCATCAGGGAAAAATCCATAGTTTAACAGAAGACCTAATGATTTATCGTTAATACTATCATATCTATCATAAGAAGGAATACAAATTTTCATAATGATAAAAAGTATAAAATAATTTTTCGTAATAAACCAAAGGTAATCTACGATAAACTAAACCTTAAAAATTTGATTTTTATTTAAAGTTTTGATTTGTTGTAATTTTAACAAATAGATAATGTCCTACTACGAAAAAAATCGCGAAAAACTGCTTGTGAAGCGTAAATTATATTATCAGGAAAATAAGGAAAAAGAACGTTTACAAAGGAGAATTCGTTATCAAAATAATAGAGAAACAGAACTTTTACAAAGGAAAATTCATTATCTTAATAATAAGGAAACAGAATTATTAAGGAATAAAGAATATTATGAAAAAACTAAATTTAATCCAGAAGTGCATAAAAGGAACAAAATTAAGGACTGGAAGAGAATAGGAATTATATTCTTTGATTATGATTTACTTTATGAAATTTATGAAAATACATCACATTGTGATTTCTGTAATGTTAAATTAGAAAGAGGAAAAAAATCAAATAGTCGTTGTTTAGACCACGACCATTATATAACTGATTATGATAATGTTCGTAATGTATTATGTATGAAGTGTAATAAGCAATTACCAAAACAACCAGAAATTTGATTTCTATTTAAAATAATAATTTGTAATAACTACAAGACATAGATGGAAGATTTACAATTATCAACTTATTCTAAAACAACAATTAATCGTATGATTCGTGCTGAACTTACACCTGTATTTATGAAATTACAGGCAGATTATAATACTATGTGTGGAGAATTAAGAGCGAATAGGGTTTCACTTGCACAATTAGAGCAAATAGAACAATTTATACATATGAAAGTAGAATATCAAGAGGAAATTGCACAATTAAAAGAGGAATTAGATATAGCACATCACGAGTATGATAAAATCAAAGAAGAAAAATTTAAATTAAAGGATCTTAATGAAACTTTAACAGATAGAATTCACGAATTAAATTATGATGTTAAAAATCTTACAAATCAATTATCTCTTAAAAGTGATAATTATGTGGAGATATTTAACGAACAAACTCATAAATTACAGGAAGAATTAATGCAAACCAAGGATGAAAATATTAATATCAAAAAGGAATTAGAACAATTTAAATATAAGATAAATTCTATGAAAGAAGGATTTAGAAAACTTTTAGATTAAATTATCATACCATACACTTGCATTATTATCATAAAATAGAGCAGTATTAGGATTACCAATATTATAACCTTTCTTAATATTTTTCACATACAGCACATTATGAAAATATTTATCTTTGTTAATTTTATTTTTTTTGATTACTCTTTCTAATGCTGAATGACCTGTTGTCTGAAAGATAAATCTGCCTTTCCAAGTATCATAAGTTTTATTTTTACTTTTTTCATAAAAACTTCTTTTACATTCATTCATAAAATCTAAAAATAATTTTTGATTTTTTGATGAATACATAATTGCATTATATACTTTTCGTTTATCATCACTTTCCCAATGAACAAAATAAAAGGGTTCATTAAAAACTGCATCTAAATTTTTTACAGGGCGAATATCACAATCTAAATATAATCCACCGAATTTATAAAGGATACAATATCTAATGAAATCACATCTTTGTATAGGATATCTAAAATCATTCCAGAGTTCTAAATATTCAGGATAATCTTCTTCTATCAATTTTTCACAATCCTTTAAGTCCCATAATTTATATTCGTAATTATTTTCCTTACAAAATTTTCGTGTTTCATTAATATTATTTGCAAAGGAAGGAATATCACAAAGTGCTTTATCATCAAAAGGCCAAAAGATTTGATGAATCATCTATAACAAAAGAAATAAAATTAAATTAGGTTTTTAATTTACATAGATACGCGAATATTGCCGATAGGGTCAATAAAGTAGAGACTATCAAAGGCAACATAGCAATCAATATTAAATTGTTCGTTTGCAGCTGCCGCGCCTCCACCGATATTTAATACAAGAGAAATAGGGAGCGACCTGTCTGCAGTATTTACTCCACTCTCTAATGCAGTCCTCTGGAAACTTTCTAAATCCATAGCGAATGGTGCAAACTGATACGAAACAACAGGGGCAGCTGCACCTGCATCCTGTGGAAGAGTTGCAACATTACCCTGATTAAGTGCATAATTTAGAGTAGAAAGGGAACCTGTGCCGTGTGCAGAAGATACTGAACCGAAACACTTACTTAATTCGCTTAATGCTTCGCCACGACCGAATGCAGAAGCACCATTAACACCCTGAAACTGGCAATCAACAGGGGTGGGAGGATATACAACAGAACCGATTTTAATCTGATAATCTGTTAATGTCATAGTGCCGCCGTATGATAGATTAAAGGATTCACTATGATTACCTGCACCAGCACCAGCCGCATATTGCTGAGAAGCACCTACAAAGAATAGAGATTTTAATGACTTACGCCTTGCAGGAACATTAATAGTCTGTTGACCAGTTGCCCCTGCTGGAACATTGCCCGAGAAGTGTGTATAATCAACGCCATTAAGCACAAGTTTACCGCCTGAAACTTCCTGAACCATTCTTAACTGGGCATCAACCTCAGGGCCGACTTCTACTAACTGAGCGATATAACGGACATCCTCAATCTGATAAGTAGGAGCGGCAATTGCAGGTGCCCAAACACCGATATCTAAACCATTAGCGAGTTCTATCTCAATAGTGATAGGCGAGCTCCCTAACATCTGCAGGGGCACCATCTTATCCTGTGTTGTGCCGATAAGCCCGTTCATTAATGGAATAGAGAAAGTATACTGACCATTACCTGCTAAATTGGCAACCAAGGCGCCAGAATTAGTAGGAGTATTAACAGCGGCACCTGACATCTCTGCAGCTAAAAGAGGGTTTGTAGATGTGCCAGCGGCCTGTGCATTAGCAAAACGCTGACCTTCTGTAATACTACGATGTCCTACACTATCAATACCGCCCTGACAAGGAAGGATAACACCTGCCATTAAACGATTATAATTATTGCAATCAGATAAAACATTGCCTGCCTGCTCAATACGAAGTCGTTTAATGAAATTGTGCCCGCCACCGAAATCAAAACCACAGGTGGAAGCACTCTGATTTCTAAATCGGAAGCGAAGATACGAATGCTTAGGATCTAAAAAGGCAGATGCCGAAATATCAATACGAATGATATTATTTCCATCACTCGTAAAACGCTGACCATTCACAGGGAAGAAACTCCTACGCCGAGAGCGACTTTCTACTGCAAGCGGTAAAATTTTAGTGTAATCCACATTAGACGGAAGAACTCTATCCATTATTATTTATAATGAATTAAATAAAAAAAATTTTAGAAATTAAACTTTTTAGTTATTAATTATTCTGCATCATAGTTATTGTGAATTGTAATGAATATATACCGACATCAACTGCAGGGAAACCGAATTGAGCAAGTGCTAATTTATCTTGTAAATCGCTTCTTCTTAAATTAATCTCAACCTGTCTACCGAATGGATTTGCACACATTATAGCATCACCGATACCAACTCCTTGCCAAGCACTTGCCCCTGTGCCTACATCATTACCAGCAACTAAACTCTGTGTTGTGCCATCTCCCTTACCGACTTTATTTAATTGTAATAAAACCATCTGATTAAATCTACCGATATTATTTTTACCTGTTCCTGCTTCTGCAAGTGTTAATTGTTTGTTCACAAGAGTGCCTGAAGACGGAGTATCTAAACTGACTTCTAATGCACTTACTTTGCCTAGTGCCGCTCCATTACTCCAAGCTACTTGTTCACCCGCTGCAGGTTTCCCTGTGCAACTTATTCCATCAAGATTGATTGTGCACTGATTATAATGATTACTATTACCGAATGATGAAAGAGGTGGCAATTCTAAAATATAACTACCAAATCTCTGAGGAACAGCATTACCTGCTCCACAATCAAAACCACATAAAACACGAAATTTTAATCTTTCTTCATCAATAGAAATAACATTAACAGAATTTATAGTTTCCATAATTATAATATTTAATTTATTTTATTTTTTAATGCTAAACAGAAATTTTTTATTTTACTTCTTTCTCTATATAGACTTTCTATGCCATAATAGAAATTTAGGAAAAGAGAAATTGCCAACCAAGTCTCAATACTCATCGCTACAAGTTTTATATAATTAAAGAAATATTTTATTTATTTAAATTTATTTTTTGTTTCTTTGTATTGCTTTTGCTCCACTTCTTGCCCCTGCAAACTGAGCACCTGCAGATTTACCTGCCTGAACAGCGCCCATTATATCACCACTACGCGCCTTATCTATTGCAGTTTCTGCAGCGAGAGTGCCACGTGCCGCTGAACCAGCGACCCTTGCACCTGCCGCTAAACCTTTTGCCCCTCCTGCAATTGCAGTTAATCCAGCGGCAACAGGTGCACCGATACCAGTAGCAGCTGCAATTCCAGCACCAACACCTGCAATATCGCCTACTGTGCTAGCGACATCAGCGACACTTCCTGCCTTTTCAGCGATAAATTTAACACCTTTATGAAAAACACTTTCATCCTTTTTACCATAATTTCCAGTAGCGTGAGAAGTCTTTTTGCCGAAAATACTATCAAACATTATTTTATATAATGGATTAAATTTTTTTATTTTTTATTACTCTGTTTATTTCTTTTTAGTGCTTCTTGATTTTCTATAAATTTTTGTATACTTTGTTGCCTACTCATTATATATTCGCCACGTCTATTAGGTGCAGGTGCTAATTCTTTATCTGCAATAAATTCTAATTTTAAAGATACATCAAAAGTTAAACCATTAAGATTAATGACTTGATTTATTTGATTTGTAAGAGTAATTGATATATCTGTAATTGCCTTAACTTTTAAGAGTAATTTATGAACATCGCCATTATTAGGTTCTATTTTAATGATTCCGCCAGGTTCTGCATTAATAGGAACTCTTGTTAAAATATTACTAAACCCTCCACCGATGTGTGAATCTAAAACAGAATTAGTGCTTAAATTTGTTCTTAAAAAAAGACTTCTTATAGAGTTTGTGACGTCAACTACGTCATCTGCATACAAAAAATAAGCAGGAGAAATAAAAAAAGGGCCGTTTATGATTGTATCAGTGCCAGGGCCAGGGATAGGGACAGGAGGGACGCCTCCAAGAGTGGGATTTGAGAAACCATTATACCACTTAACGCCCCCTGCATCTAATTCTACGAAAGGGTCGCCAGTAGTATTAATTAAATCAAAACCGAGTTCTTCGTTCATATCTTCTTTCGTGGATGCTCCATTCTTCATCGCCAAAGTGACGCGCAGATTAGGAATAATACACCGAAAACTAAATTTTAATTTAATAGGGTCATATAAAACTTCTAATGGATTTATAGGGCCGGGAGCCAATACACCCTGACTAATAGTATTTGCAAGTTCTACGGCAGTATAATTTCCTTCTGGAATAATTAAAGATTGTGCCGCCACAGGTGCCAAATCTAAAAAACCATTAGCATCATAATCTGCAACTATACCAAAGGCAGTTACTGCATAATCTAATCTGCAGTTTACACCGACCCGAAAGTTATAAAAACTATAAGGAATTTCTGCACTGAATACACTTAATAGCATACTATGATGTTCTGGAACTACAATAGGTTCTTCTAATGAAAAAACAAAATCGCTTTGATTTTGATTAAAGAATGTAGTAGCATCTTTACTATTTATATAAAGAACTCTACTTGCAGGTGTATCAGTTTCTTTAAACGCTGCCAACATAATTATATTATTCTATTATTTTAATTTGAGAAAATAACTTTGCACGACTTAACGCTGTATAGAGCATTCTTAAACACTTTATTCTATTAATATCAATAAATAAAATTTCTTTACAGGTTTCTCCCTGAATGCTGTGTATAGTGAATGCGTGCTGTAATTCACAATTAACACCATCAGGTTTATTACCGATTACTATTTGCCCATTACTATAATCTCTTGTATTTTCTTTTACAATATATTTATCCATAGCACTATATTTTTCTGTATAATAATCTTTATTCTTGTGAGTTTTTGTAATAATTAAATCATTAACAGAATAATCTATATCTTCTTTTTTGTGAATCTGAAATCCAAAATCAAGTAATATTTTCCTTGTATCAATATCAATTAAATCTTTATCTATTAATTTTCTACAATTCACTAAAACCTTTGCTAAAATAGCACACTGACACCGATAATTTTTCGTGTGTTTAAATATTGGCAAATCTTTTGAGAGGAATTCATAACCTTCTACTGGGGGCAATTGATAACCTAAATCGCCACAGAATATAATTTTATGATGTTTAAATCTTTTGAGAATAAAATTTTTATCTTCCTCATTAAGCATACTGATTTCATCAAAGATAAAAGTATTATAATTTCTGGAATAGTGTGTCCAGACCTCGGGGTCTTTTGTTAATAGATAATGAAATACTGTGCAATCAATATTATATTCTTGTGCTTTGTTTCTCGCTAATTTCCACGAAGGTGCAACATACAGGGGTGAAACTAAACCTTTATCAATTAAATTATTATGAGTTTTTCCTGCCCCGCCTGGCCCAGTATGAACTTCTACTAAATTATGATTTCTGCCTTTAGGCAGTTTAGGTTTATCGTTTTCACAATTTATTACATATTCCCATCCGTGAATATTTTTTATACTTTTGCCAGGTTTTTTAAGAAATAGTTTATTTATTTCTAAATCACCTGTATAAAATATACCATCAACCTGAACTGCAACTATTTGAGAAATATCTTTAAATTTTAATAGTTGTTCTAACATAGTTATTCTTGCATAACTATGAATGAAGGCAGCTATGTGTGCACTATGTGTGCACTTATCTTTTTTGTATTCTATAATGCCTGTGCCTTTGTATTGATTATATCTTATATCACACTTTTCAGAGATATTATTTAATTTAGCAAATTCTATATCTTTGCAATCAAAATTATATCTATCTTTCTCTGTGAGTTTCATAAGGCAACCATACCACTTGCAATAATGTTTTATTCCTTTTTCATCTGTATTAAACATCTCGGGAGTAAAAGTAATATCTGTCTTACTGCCCCAACAACCGCCCCAAATATCAAAAGTAATGCCGAGTGATTTATAGAATTCTAATTCAGGGGAAGGATATGCATTATTTTCGTGAACAACCTTTAAATTTTTGAGCAGAGGAGGAATATTTTTGATATTATAGATAGTGTATATGCCGATGCCCATAATTTTATTACATCTTCTAAAATCAGTAATCTTACCAAGATAACCTTTATAATAAGAACATTCACTGCCTTTCGTGTATGCACTTTTTAAATCTATGTGATTCATATTTTTTAATGAATTGACGAAATCTATAATTTTTTCTTCTCCACTGCCGTTTTCTAAATATTCTCGTAGAATACTATATTTTTCTGTGCCAGGATTATAATCACTATTCATTAAAAGTGCATTAAGGCGATTAACATTATTCAGTAAAAATTTAGAGAGTAATTTATTTGCATTATGTTCTATCTTAAATTCATCTAATCTATTTAAATCAGAAAAATCTTTAACTGCCTTAGAATAACCTTCTTGTTCAGTTAATTTGTAAACATTATTCAGAGTATTTATTTGATATAATCCACCTTCTCTATCGCCCTTCCATAATTTAAATTCAGTATTGTTATCATAAATATTTTGTAGTTCTGTTTGTGAAACTTCTTCATAATTAGTTTTATTTGTAATTTCGTTAAGTTCTATGTGATTAATTCGTGTATTAATAAATTTAAATATTTTGATAGGTTTTTTTTGAGACCGAAATTTAATGAATTCTGTATTTTTATCTAAAAGGGAAGATGGCATATCTATTTCTATACCGATTTGTAAATCATTACAAATACGAGGAATATCTTTTGTAGGCACACCATTATTAAATTCATTAATAAATTTTTGTATTTTTTTCGTTTTAGCATCATATTTTCGTTTTGTGCTTTCTGATTGTGCATTCATACTTAAATCAATCGCCCAATTCATTATAGGAGTGAATACGCAATGTGATGTGCCATCTAAAAAGAATTGTTCGTAATTTGATTGCCCTACTCTATCTGCTGACATTATAGTGAGTTGTGCCTGATTACTCGGTGGCCCCATAGGATTGTATGATTCACCAAAAATCCATTCTTCACTATCAGGAAATAAAAATTGTGTAAATATACGCCACCAACTATTAAATCCTCTGACTGGAACTTGTGTAATTTGATTATCAGTAATAATTGCAGTTTGTGATAAAGATGGATGCCTTTTGCCTATTTCTATTGTTTGACCTCTATATTGTCTAAATATATTTTTCATATAATTTAATTGTAATTCATCATTAGGCAAACCATCTATATCTCTGTATGTGATAATTCTTACATTCGGAGCACGATATTGACTTGCTGGAATTATTGTTGACATTCTAATATATTTAATATTAAAATTTAATCTTTTAAATAGTTTGTTAAAATAACATACATAAGTTTAATTTAAAAATAAAATATATCGTTTATCGTAGATTACCTTCGGTTTAGATTAATGACAAAAGAACAAACACCAGCACCTTTGCCGAAGATTGTAAGAATAGGTAAAAAAAATCCAAAAGTTAGACCTCATAAAAAAGTATACAAGAAAAAATATTATGAATCTTCATACGGAAAACCTGATTGTCCTTATGAAGGCAATAAAAGAGGTAGAAAAAGTTTAGAAGAAAGACAGAGACCTGTTTTAAAAACTGAAAAAAAATCAATTATATTATTTTTTGATTAACGCAGTATACCTTCGGTTTAAGAAGACCAAAACCAGCCTCCATTAGTATTCGCTAAATTCTCGCCCTTTTTTAATTTGCTTTCTATTTGACTTAATTTTGCAATTTCTACTCTAATTTCTGAAACAGCAGATTTTAGTGAACCGATTTCAGTAATAATTTCTTCTAATAATTGTTTGTTATTTTTCTCTGGCATTATATTTTTAATATTATACAAATTTTATAATTTTGTAATTTCTATTTTAGGTGAAAATTTAAATTGTAAATATTTTTTCTTTTCTTTCCTCGTATTTAAATCTGCAACCTGTTGATAAGTCATATCTAATTCTTTTGCCAATTGTTTAAGAGTAGGCACATTAATATTTAAAATATCTACACGAGGGTTATCGTGATATATTAGGCAGTTATACATACTACTGATAATCTTTATAAAGCAATCTTTAAATATTGTTTAAAGAACAATTGATTGATGTAAAACACAATTTTTTAAAATTCCTCGTGGCAAAATTAATCCGTGAAACCAATTAGAGATTATAGGTGCTTCTACATTAAGAACAAAAGCAATATCTTTAATCGTTTTAAATTCCATTATTTTAAAGATTTCAGATTTGTCTTCATCCTCAAATAAATATAAAATCCAATTATTCTTTTTCATTATTAATGATATAATATATTAAGTTTGTAAAACAAACTGATATACCTTGTCTTGCAGAAGAATCTGCCATACAATTTAATATATAGAAACATTATTACCACCATCAATAATTCTCATTATAGCAGGAGCAAAACCATCAGTTGCTCCACTATGTCCAGCATAAATATACACACTTGATAATGAACCCCTAAAATAAGGTGATATATAATAAGTATTACCAGGTGTTAAATTTCTCATCCACCAAGT
>Ga0099847_1000760_pt1 | contig 11006 bp, 12 predicted proteins | sample CB_VirMetaG_2_FD_78178 | JGI IMG/M metagenome (GOLD analysis project Ga0099847, IMG submission 78178) | Freshwater to marine saline gradient viral communities from Chesapeake Bay - CB_1504_2 Viral MetaG | ecosystem: Environmental > Aquatic > Marine > Coastal | place: USA: Chesapeake Bay...
GCTCTTCTAGAAAACTTTAACTTGTTATTCACAGATACGGTCTTAGATGATCGGTATCCTCACGAATTTAGCTAAAAAATTATATTGATGCAGTTCGAAAAATTCCCAAAAACAGAAAGTAATTTTATTACCGAGGAAAGTTTTATAGGTGCTAAGCTTGCTTTGATTACCTCCTTTACTTTCCTGGGCGTCAATTACGGGCTGATCTTTTTGCTTTGGTTCTTTATGGTAAGTGACTCCATACTGGGCGTGTGGAAATCTTACAGCCTCTACGGCTCAGAGGCGCTAACAAAGGCCCGATTTTATATAGGTTTTGGCACCAAAACAGCAATTTTATTTCTACCGCTAAGCCTTGCTTTGATCGGAGCCCTGGCTGGCGTTAACCTTAGTATTTTTGTTTTGACTGCTATTTATACTTTAATAGCTAACGACCTGGCCAGCTGCTACACTAACATTTTAAGCGTTAAGCGTGGCCGGGACATAAAAAATAAAGACCTGGTTGTTATTTTAATTAATACCTTTAGGCAACTAATTTACTCGGGCGTCAAGGAAGCAATTAAAAGGCTAAAAGATTCCGAGGCGCGCCCACCAGACGAAGAGACAAACCAAAAATTAAAAAAATGATAGTTAAAGACTTTCAACGAGCTAACAATCTGCAGGCGGATGGCGTAATAGGTCCCGTAACGTTTGCGGCTTTTTGCATGGCTTATGATTTAACACCCGTACAGGCGACACACTTTCTAGCTCAATGCCACCACGAGAGCGCTGGTTTTACCGCCCTTTCTGAAAACCTAAACTACAGCGCGGAGGGCTTACGCGCTACTTTCCCTAGCCGCTACGACACCGAGCTGGCCCTTAAGCATGAGCGCAAACCCAGCGTTATTGCTAACCATGTTTACGGCGGGCGTATGGGTAACGTGGAGCCAAACGACGGCTGGCGCTTTCGCGGTCGCGGCCCGCTACAGCTTACCGGGCGAAGCAATTACCAGCGCTTTTCTGACGGCTTAGGTTTACCGGCTATAGTCGACGCCCCAGACCTAGTAGCGACTAAATACGCGTTTAGCTCCGCTATTTGGTTTTTTAGGGTTAATAAGATTTTTGATCTGTGCACCGATACTAGCCCGGAAACAGTTCTAAAAGTAAGCCGGGCCGTAAACCTGGGAAACCCTAACAGCACTAAAAAGCCTAACGGTTTGGCAGATAGGGAAAAACAAACTATCTTTTATTCAAAATTCATAACTTAAAAAATGATAGAATTTATGAGCAAACTATTTAAGAAAATCGGAGCTTTTCTAAAAAAGCTTACCGGCAAAGCATTTTTAATTTTAAGGGAGAACGCCGGCCTGGCCGTTACGATTACCGCGAAGTTAAAAGAGATTGTGGAAAGCCCGGCTTTAGATTTTGCCGTATCCATAATACCGGGGGAGCTAGATGATAAAGCGCTCGGCGTTTTAAGGGGCGTTTTGCCCTCAGTAGCTTTTAAAACCGCAGTATTTTTTAATATTTTGCAATCCAGTGATAAAAATTCAGATGCGCTGGGCGAAATTATAGCACACTTAAAGAAAACAAACCCGGACGCCCGAGCGGCTTTCTGGCTAGTTTTTTCAGCTGAACTAAACAGGGCTTTGGCTGATGGGGAAATAAGTCTGGCGGAGGCCTCCGCTTTGGCCCAAATGGTCTATATAGAAAAAAAAGGCGGTTAACTTAAATCTATTTCTTTAATACTAAAGCTACCTTGAATAAAAGGTAGCTTTTCTTTTAGCCCTTTGTGATCTATGCCTATTGATTGGCACAACTTTTTAAGCGTGTAAAAAGCCTCGCTTTTGTTTCCGACCGTTAACAAGTATATTTTTTCCATAATAGTAATAAAAAAGGCGGAACAACCGCCCCGCCTAATTTCCTAAATCCAAATAACCGAACGACAATGTAAAACAAGGGGGGCAAATATCAAAAACTTTTATTTTTTATTTAAAAACTGTTTGGTATTTTATTAAACAATGTTTAACATTGCATCAAATAATTTTAAAAAGATGGACTTACAAAAAATAATTACCGATAGCGGCCTTAAAATGGAGTTTGTGGCTGGGCGTTTATTCCCTCTCAACTTGCACCCTTACAACGCGCTAAACCGTGTTATGTCGAAGGGTGGCAGCCTTAAATCGGAGCAGGTTAAAATACTTTCAGAAATTACCGGGCTAAGCGCGGACACCCTGCTGGGCCTTAGCTGGCACGGCAAACTGGCCCATACTGGTATTATTTTAAGCCGTTCGGGCGTTATTGTTTCCGCGGTTAACCGTTCGCCAGAATATGCTATTTGGGAATTTTGGAGGGATGGCGTAAAGCTCCACGAGATAAGTGTAAACCCTCAAATTTCAGTACGCGATTTTGTGGCCTTACTAGACTATGAAATAAATAAGTTAAACTAAATTTTATTAACCGATGATTAAATTAAAATTCGCCTTAGACCCTAAGGACAAAAACCAGATGTTAGCCCTTTCTAACTTCGCGGGCACGTTAGCCGGCGCGGGCGTTTCTACAGTATTAGCCGCGGCGCCTGCAGCCGTCGAAGCTCCAAAGGTTGAACCGGAAAACGAAGCTAAAAGCGAAGAGCCAGAAGCCGAGGCGCCTAAGCCTACGAAGAAAAGAAGGCGACGCACCCAGGCGGAAATAGCCGCGGACGAAGCTGGCGAAGCAGGCGACGACGCGGTTGACGCGGTTGACGCCGTGAACGGGCACGAAGACGACGACCAAGACCAAGGCGAAGACGCCGAGGAGCAGGACGCCGAGGAGGGTTCAGGCGTAAGCACCGCGGAGCGCAAAGGCAAGCTTATTACCTTAGATGATATTCGCGCCGCCGTGGCCGAGAAGAAAGATAACCACTTTGCAAAAATGAAAGACGAACTTTTGGAGCGTTACGGCGTGGCCTCCACTCCAAAGCTACCAGTGGAGCATTACGCGGCGTTTTTCGACTTTGTTAACGGCTTGAAATAATGGCAGCTAAAAAAGACATAAAGCACTCAGAAAGGGCTCACGCCCTTCTGGGCGCTTCGTCTTCTGGCCGTTGGTTGACCTGTACACCCAGCGCGCGCTTAGAAGAAAATTTTCCGGAAAGCCCCGAAAGCGTTTACGCCGCCGAGGGTACGTTTGCCCATGAGTTGAGCGAGCTAGAGATACGCTACGCGCTTGATTTGCTAACGCTTAACGAGTACGTTTATAGGAAAAATGATCTAATGAAAGCGGACTTTTACACCGAGGAAATGGTGGAAGAGACGGACAAGTACATAGCACACGTTCGCGATAGTTGGAAAGCCGCAAAAGCCGAGGATAAATTCGCCGAGATACTGATCGAAGATAAAATAGACCTTTCTACCTTCATTCCCGAGGGTTTTGGGTCAAATGACATTGTTATACTTTCAGCCGGCACGCTCTACGTTAAAGATTTAAAATTCGGTAAGGGTGTAAAAGTTAGCGCTAAGGATAACAGCCAGCTAAAGCTCTACGCCTTGGGGGCACTTGAAAAGCACGGTTTTAATTTTGAGATTGAAACTATCCATTTGGAGATCAACCAGCCGCGACTTAACAACGTTTCGACGTTTGAACTTGACGCCGTGGAGCTAATAGCCTGGGGCGTCGACTTTGTAACCCCGCGCGCGGCGGAGGCGTTCGAAGGGTTAGGCGCTTTTGTAGCGGGTGACCACTGCCGCTGGTGTAAAGCCGCGGTTAAGTGTAAGACCTACGCGGCCCATAATTTACAGGCGGTTAAGGATGCTTTTACAGACCCGGAACTGCTGACAGACGAGCAATTATTGGACGTATTCGACAAGGCGCCCGCGTTCGTTAAGTGGGTTAACAGCGTCGCGGACTTCGTGAAAAGCGAAGCGTTAGCGGGGCGTAAGTGGGCCGGCTATAAGTTGATCGAAGGGCGAAGCGTTCGCAGCATAGGAGATGAAGACAAGGCAAAAGAAGCGCTGAGCAAAGCAGGCCTTAAGCCAGGCGACTATCTAACCGAAAAGCTTAAAGGTATAACGGAACTAACCAAAACACTGGGTAAAAAAGACTTTGACACGGTGCTGGGTCCCCTCATCATTAAGCCCGCCGGTAAGCCCGCGCTGGTTACAGTCGACGACCCTCGCCCCGAGCTAAACAGCGCCGCGGCGGTCGCGGATCTATTCGAAGATGAAAGCGAAAATATTTAAATAGAGGCAAAAGGTTTTCAGGAAGCGCGCCAGTTTTGAAAATAACGAGCTGCGGAGTGCACGCCGTGAAGAGCAATTTAGTAGAAGCGTAAAAAGCGGGCGGGTTCGAATCCCGTAACCTTTTGACTTTATTTTAAAACATATTTGGTATTTCATTAAACTTTGTTTAATATTGAGTTCTTTAAATTTAACCTAAAAACAAATAAACGGTATGAGTGAAACTAAAATCACCACGGGCTTAGTTAGACTTTCCTTTGTGGAGGTCTGGGCGCCTAAAGCAGACAAGCGAGGCGACAAATTTTATAGCCTTTGCGCTATGGTTCCTAAAAGCGATAAGGCAACCATTAAGAAAATTAACGGCGCCGTCGAGGCTGCAATAGTTGCGAAGTGGGGTAGCAAAAAGCCTAAGGGTTTAAAAATGCCGCTTCGAGATGGAGACGATGAAAAGGACGGCGAGGAGTTTTCCGGAATGATGTTTTTTAACTGCAAGTCAAAAAGCAAGCCGGGACTAATAGACGCGAAGCGCGAGGAGGTCCTGGAAGAAAATAGGATATATAGCGGCGTCTGGGCGAAAGTTAATGTTAACTTTTACGCGTTCGAAGGTGACGAGGCAAAAGGTGTAGCCGTTGGGCTTAACGCGGTGCAGCGATTAAAAGACGACGAAAGCCTAGGCGGCGGAGGTTGGAGCGCGGACGACTTTGAAGAAGAGGACGACTTTGAAGAAGAGGACGATATTTAAAAAATTAGTTGCTTAAATCACCCTTAAAGGCCTGCTAGTTTCTGGCGGGCCTTTTCTACTTTATAACCGAAAAAATGAATATTTTTATTGATGTTGAAACCTACAGCGGAGCGGACATAAAAAAGGGCGGGGCGTACCCCTACACCGAGGCGCCTGACTTCGAAATAATGCTGGTAGGGTATGCCGTTGACCGGGGACCAATTAAAATTTTCGACTTTAGAGATGCTAAAGCTTTTGGTAAATTCTTTACTTATTGTGCAAAGGCTGAAAACCTTATAGCCCATAACGCAACCTTTGAGCGCTTAGCTTTTAGAGCGCACGGCGTCGACTTTCCACGCTGGGTTTGCACTATGGTTAAAGCGGCTTATTGTGGCCTACCTTTGAGCCTTTCGCAGGCGGGCGAAGCTCTTAACCTCTCAACCCAAAAAGACAAGGGAGGCACCGCGCTAATACGTTATTTTTGCATCCCGTGTAAACCAACGAAAACCAACGAAGGGCGGACCCGGAACCGGCCCGAGCACGGCCCGGAAAAGTGGCAGGCTTTTAAAGATTATTTACGCGACGACGTAGAAACAACGCGCGAGCTTTTTTATGCTTTGGAGCCTTACGAATTTACAGAAACGGAAAACTACCAAATAGACCAGACCATTAACGACCGCGGCGTTAGGTTAGAATTAGAACTAATTAAAAACGCCGTGGAGCTTGACCGCGTTAGCAGTCACGCGCTAACCGTGGAGGCCAGAAAGCTAACAGGGTTAACAAACCCTAACAGCCCGGCGCAGCTTCAAAAATGGATTAACGCTCGTACAGGTGGAAATATAAAAGACCTAAAGGCGGAGACGGTTAAAAACCTTTTAGTAAGCGCGTCGGGCGAAGTTAAAAGAGCCTTAGAGCTTCGCCAGCAAATGAGTAATTCAAGCGTTAAGAAGTATGCCGCGGCTCAAAATTACGCGTGCAAGGATGGCAGGGCGCGCGGGCTTTTACAGTTTGGTGGAGCCGGGCGAACTTTCCGCTGGGCCGGGCGCGGCATCCAATTACAAAACATGCCGCGTAATTACATGAAGACGCTAAGCGCGGCGCGGGCGCTACTTTTGGAGGGTGACACCGAGGCGCTGGTCTTCTTATATGAAAATTTGCAAGACGTTCTAAAACAATTAACGCGAACTATGCTGGCACCTAAGCCAGGGCACAAATTTTTGATAGCTGACTACTCAGCCATTGAAGCGCGCGTTTTAGCGTGGATAGCGGGCGAAACGTGGAGGCTTGACGTATTTAACACACACGGGAAAATTTACGAAGCCAGCGCCTCGCTTATGTTTGGGGTGCCTTTTGAGTCCGTGACCAAGGGCTCGGAGTACCGCCAAAAAGGAAAAATAGCGGAGTTGGCGCTCGGCTACCAGGGCGGCGTTAACGCGCTGCTTTCAATGGGTGCCGAGGCTATGGGCTTAAAAGAAGAGGAGTTAAAACCGATAGTAAGCGCCTGGAGGCGGGCAAACCCTAATATAAAAAAGTACTGGTATGAAGTGGAGCAGGCCGCTATTTTAGCAATGAAAAACCCGCTTAAAAGGGTTAGCCGTTGCGGCGTTACTTTCCAATATGATAAAAAAGTTTTACTTTGCTTTTTGCCGTCAGGCCGTCCGCTAATGTATCAAAGCCCCCAACTTACGCCGGACAAATTTGGAGACCAGATAACCTATTTGGGCGTAGATCAATACACCCGAAAATGGGCGCGGCTCAGCACGTACGGCGGAAAGCTTACCGAGAACATAGTTCAAGCTGTAGCGCGCGACCTGCTGGCCTTTTCCATGCTTAACGCGGAGCGCGCCGGCTTTGAGATAGTTTTACACGTTCACGATGAGATAGTAGCCGAGGAGCCTTGCGAAGGCGCGGAGGCTAAATATAACAAGCTAATTAAAACCATAACCAAAAAGCCCGACTGGGCGGAGGGCTTACCGCTGGCCGCGGACGGGTTTATAAGTGACTTCTATTTAAAAGATTAAAATTTATTTGGTATCTTATTAAACTTTGTTTAACATTGTGTCCATCTAAAAACCATAAACGTGATAATCGAAATAAAAAGAAGGTTTAGCGACGAGGTTCTCTTGTCTATAGCGGGCGCCGATTTGCAGGGCGCTTATTTGCAGGGCGCTTATTTGCAGGGCGCCGATTTGCAGGGCGCTTATTTGCGGGACGCCGATTTGCAGGGCGCTTATTTGCGGGGCGCCAATTTGCAGGGCGCCAATTTGCAGGGCGCCGATTTGCAGGGCGCCAATTTGCGGGGCGCCGATTTGCAGGGCGCTTATTTGCGGGACGCCGATTTGCAGGGCGCCAATTTGCGGGGCGTTAATTTGCAGGGCGCCAATTTGCAGGGCGCCAATTTGCGGGGCGCCAATTTGCGGGGCGCCAATTTGCAGGGCGCCGATTTGCAGGGCGCCGATTTGCAGGGCGCTTATTTGCGGGGCGCTTATTTGCGGGACGCCGATTTGCGGGGCGCCAATTTGCAGGGCGCTTATTTGCAGGGCGCTTATTTGCAGGGTGCCAATTTGCGGGGCGTTAATTTGCAGGGCGCTCAGATTCCAATATTTTGTAAATGGGCAGTCACTCAGATAGGGACAACTGATATAATAAAAATAGGCTGCAAGCAGAAATCAATAGCTGAATGGGTTTTATTTTTCGCGGGGAAAGAAGAGTATGACACTAAAAGAGGATCTACAGAATTTAAACAAATAGAGGCTAATTTTAAGGCTTTTGAGGCCTATTACAACCACCTAAACAGCTAACAAAATGAAAAATATATTTGAAAAAATAGTTTTTGCAGTGGGGCTTTTCGCTCTTGTGTTAGCTCTCGCTTTTATTTGGTTTGCCCCGAACGGAATGCTGGATAGCAACCCGGACATTTACGGGATTATAGAATAATTTAAAACCCGCTTAAAAAGTAAAGCCCTCCGGGGCTTTTTTATTACTTTGCCCTTAATCCAATAACCGAAAAAACATGCAAGGCGAATTTATAGAAATAGCGGTAGCCTTTACCGCCCAGGCGAAAGTTTGGAAAAACAAGAAAATAAGCTGGCCCGACTTCGTGCAGAAGTTGAACACGCCGCAAATAAAAGATATTCCATTTAAAAAGTTTAGGGCCCTTTCAAAGGCGGACGCCGGCAAAGTTAAAGACGTGGGCGGCTATGTGGGCGGCTACCTAAGGGCCGGCAAGCGGAGCCCCGCAAACGTAAGTTACCGCCAACTTTTAACCTTAGACATTGATTTTGGAACGCTCGATTTTTGGGAGGGCTTTCAATTTAATTTTGATTGCGAGGCGGTAATCCACGGCACCATGAGCCACGAAGACAGCGCCCCGCGTTATCGGCTACTTATACCACTCTCGCGCGAATGCGCCGCGGACGAGTACACCGCGACCGCCAGAAAAGTTGCTGGGGACATAGGCATAGAGTTTTTTGATAACACGACATTTGAAGTAAACAGGCTAATGTACTGGCCGACAATTTGCAGTGATAAGGATTTTTATATAAAGCACCAAACAGGCGCCTGGTTAGACGTCGACAAGGTTTTAAGCTCTTACCGTAACTGGCGCGACGTTTCCGAATGGCCGACTAATAAACAAAGCAGCGACGACATTTTAACCCGGGCCGACAAGCAAGAAGACCCGTTAGAAAAGCGCGGCGTTATAGGGGCGTTTTGCCGGGCCTACACGGTCGAAGAGGCGCTGGCGGTCTTCTTACCTAAGCAGTATGAAGAGGGCACCGAGGGCCGCTATACCTACACCAAAGGAAGCACGGCAAACGGTCTGGTTATCTACGAGAATAAATACGCCTATAGTCACCACGGGACCGACCCGGCCAGCGGTATGCTTTGCAACGTCTTCGACCTGGTGCGGGTGCATAAATTTGCAGCCTTAGACGCGGCGCCAAATAGTCTAAAATCTTTTAAGGCTATGGAAGCATTCGCAATGGCAGACAAGGCAGTAAAAGCGATTTTAGCGCGAGAATTAAAGGAAGCCTTGGCCTCGGATTTTGAAGACGAAAGCGAGAATTTTGGAACGGATGAAGAGGCGGACGCGAGCTGGCTTGAAGGTATGGACATGGACGGCAAAGGCTCCACGTTTTTAAATACTGAAAAAAACATAGACTTAATACTAGAAAACGACGGAGTGTTAAAGGGCCTTTTTGCCCTTAATGAGTTTAACGGGAAGCCCAGCCTAAAACGTCCAATCCCCTGGAGGAAAACGAAGGAAGGCGACCCGATGAAAAACGTGGATTTTTCAGGGCTCAGAAATTACATTGGTAAGCATTACGGAATACGGGGCAAAGAAATAGTACAGGATAGTTTGAACCTGGAACTATACCGAAACGCCTGGCACCCTATCAAAACTTATTTAAACGGTTTAATTTGGGATCAGACGCCGCGCGTGGATACTCTTTTTATCGAGTACCTCGGCGCTAAAGATTCAGCATATACGCGCGAAGCAGCGCGGAAAACACTTTGTGGAGCCGTCGCACGGGTGTTTAATCCCGGGTGTAAATTTGATCTCATGCCCGTTCTGGTGGGTGAAGAGGGTTTATATAAGTCGACATTTTGGAAACGGCTCGGCAAACAATGGTTTAGCGATACCTTTTTTAAAGTTGACGGAAAAGAGGCGGTTGAGCAAATACAGGGCGCCTGGATCATTGAAGTCGCGGAGCTGGCAGGGATGCGAAAAGGTGAAGCGGAGGCGGTCAAGCATTTTATTACAAAGCAGAAGGACGAATACCGCCCCGCTTACGGGCACGTCCGCGAAGAATACGAGCGCCAAAACATTTTTGTAGGCACCACGAACTTGAGAGATTTTCTAAAGGATCCGACCGGAAATAGGCGCTTTTTGCCTATCGAATGCTGTCTCGCTTATATTTCGCGCTCGGTGGATTTGGAGCTAGTAGGCGAAGAGGTAAACCAGATTTGGGCCGAGGCGGTTTGGTATTTCATGCAAGGCGAAAAGCTTTATTTATCAGATGCGGTGACACTAGAGGCGAGGGCAGTTCAGTCGGACCACATGGAAATAGACGAGCGGGCGGGCCTTGTTTCGGCTTTCTTAGAAATGCCTTTGCCAATGGACTGGGCAAAAATGGCCGCCTTTGACCGCGTAACATTTTTTAACTCTTACGCCCAGGATAAAGACGCGGCGGACCTTGAAGACGAACCGCGGCACGAGGTAACGGTTGCGGAGATTTGGGCGGAGTGCCTGGACAAGCGCCGCGAAGACATGAGCCGATACAATACTAAAGAAGTAAACGAAATTTTAAGAGGTTTAGGCTGGCGTTTTACCGGGTCAGTTAAAAATGTACCTATATACGGGCGCCAAAGAATATTTAAAAAGATATAAATGCAATACATGGGAGGAAAACCGCGGATAGCTAAGGAGCTGGCCGCGGTTATAAACAGCAACTTAGGTGGAAGGTTTAGCAAATACGCCGAGCCATTTTGCGGGGCTTTGAACGTTATTCAATACGTCAACCCCGCGGCGGAGCGACACGCGCGCGACTTTCACCCGGATTTAATAGCGCTTTACTTAAGTATGCAAAAAGGGTTTAACCTTCCCACAAATGTAAGCGAGGAGGATTATCGGGAGATTAAGGCCTCGCCGGGGCCGTCCGCTTTGCGGGGCTTTGTGGGCTTCGCATGCAGCTTCGCAGGAAAATTCTTTGGTGGGTACGCGCGGGGAGGGAAACGTAACTATGTCGAGCAAGCCAGCCGTGCGTTAGCGGTCAAGTTCAAGCGGTGCGAGGGCGTAACGTTCAAGCATGAGGATTTTTTAGCCTCAGAGTATAGCGGGTTCGTGATCTATTGCGACCCGCCGTACAATGATACGACGGCCTACAGTACCGGCGGTTTTGACTCCGCGGCGTTTTGGCAAAAGTGCCGGGACCTAAGCGAGCACAACCTTGTTTTTATATCGGAATACGCCGCGCCGCCTGACTTCGTGGAGATTTGGCGCAAAAATGTTAACCTAGAAGTTAGGAGCGGAAAGCCCGGCGAGCGCCGTATTGAAAAATTATTTACTTTTATTTAAACTTTGTTTGCTA
>Ga0099847_1000762_pt1 | contig 10999 bp, 7 predicted proteins | sample CB_VirMetaG_2_FD_78178 | JGI IMG/M metagenome (GOLD analysis project Ga0099847, IMG submission 78178) | Freshwater to marine saline gradient viral communities from Chesapeake Bay - CB_1504_2 Viral MetaG | ecosystem: Environmental > Aquatic > Marine > Coastal | place: USA: Chesapeake Bay...
AACTAGATGGTCTTGATACAACTATTGACTGGAAAAATACAGGTGATAACTCTTATGATGGTGAAAAGCTAAAGCTATTAGCTCATGATGAAAGTGGTAAATGGGAAAGACCTGATAATATATTAAACAACTGGAGGGTTACAAAAACTACACTACGTCTTGGTTCTAGAATTGTAGGTAAATGTATGATGGGCTCAACTTCAAATGCTTTAGATAAAGGTGGAGAAAACTTTAAAAGACTTTACAACAATTCAGACGTTACTAAAAGAAATAGAAACGGACAAACATCTTCTGGACTCTATAGCTTGTTCGTTCCTATGGAATGGAACTATGAGGGATTCATCGATACTTATGGATTACCTGTCTTCGTTAGAGGCAAAAATCCAATCAAAGGAGCTGATGGTTACGATATTACAACAGGAGTTATCGAGCATTGGGAAAATGAAGTTGACGGTTTAAAGTCTGATCAAGACAGTTTAAATGAATACTACAGGCAATTTCCAAGAACTGAAGCGCATGCTTTTAGAGACGAAACAAAAGAGAGTTTATTTAATTTAATAAAAATCTATGAACAAATAGATTATAATGATGAATTTAATAACAAAGCTAATGTTACTAGAGGTAAATTTATCTGGGAAGGTGGGATTAAAGATACTAGAGTTCAATTTGTTCCTGACAATAATGGAAGATTTAATATAAGTTGGGTACCACCTAGTAATTTGCAAAATAGAGTTATAGTAAAAAATGGTGTTAAATATCCAGGTAACGAGCATATTGGAGCTTTTGGCTGTGATAGTTACGACATTAGCGGTACTGTTGATGGTAAGGGTTCTAATGGAGCTTTACACGGATTAACCAAGTTTTCAATGGAAGACGCTCCACCTAATCATTTCTTTTTAGAATATATAGCTAGACCTGAAACAGCTGATATATTTTTTGAAGAAGTTTTAATGTCTTTAGTATTTTATGGTATGCCAATACTAGCTGAAAACAATAGACCTAGATTGTTATACTATTTAAGAAGAAGAGGTTATAGAGGGTTTAGTATGAATAGACCTGATAAACTTTGGAATAGATTATCTACGACTGAAAAAGAAATAGGTGGAATACCTAATTCAAGTGAAGACATTAAACAAGCACATGCTGCTGCTATAGAAGCTTATATAGAAAACTATGTAGGCATATTAAAAGATTCTTTTGGAGATATGTATCACCAAAAAACATTACAAGACTGGTCTAAGTTTAACATAAACAACAGGACTAAGTTTGATGCTACTATTAGTTCAGGTCTAGCTATAATGGCTTGTAATAAAAATAATTATAGGCCTAATGCAATTAAAAATAAACAACCATTGAATTTAAGTTTTAAAAAATATGATAATGATGGTTTTGTTTCAAAAATACAAAATAAATGATAGAAACTAGTTATGGAAGTTCATTTCCGGATCAGGTAGTGCCTGATGCAGTTAAAGCGTCTTATGACTATGGATTAAAAGTAGGACAAGCAATAGAAGGCGAATGGTTTAGTGGTACTAGAACTGGAGCCGGAGGTTATAGATTTGCAACCAACTACAATAACTTCCATCAATTAAGACTATATGCTAGAGGAGAACAATCGGTTCAGAAATACAAAGATGAACTCTCTATAAATGGGGATTTATCTTACTTAAATCTAGACTGGACACCTGTACCTATTATTTCTAAATTTGTAGACATAGTTGTAAACGGTATGTCTCAAAAAAACTACGATATTAAAGCCTATGCTCAAGATCCTTCTTCTACTGGAAAAAGATCTGCATATGTTCAAGGCTTAATGAAAGATATTTATGCTAGAGAATATATAGCTAAAGCAAAAGCTCAACTAGGTTTAGATGTTTCAACAGGTGGTGGTAAATCTAATATGCCAACTAATCCTGATGAAGTTTCTGTTTACATGCAACTTAATTATAAGCAAGGTGTAGAAATAGCTCAAGAAGAAGCTATTAACTATGTATTAGATTATAATAAATATGATTTAGTTAGAAGAAGATTAAATCATGATTTAACAGTATTAGGTATTGCTTGTTCAAAAACTGAATTTAACTTGCAAGAAGGCGTTGGAGTTAGCTATGTTGATCCAGCTAATTTAGTTTATTCATACACTGAGGACCCAAATTTTGAAGACATATGGTATGTTGGCGAGGTAAAAGGACTTAGCATGGCAGAGCTTAAAAAACAGTTTCCAATGTTAACACCTGAAGAATTAAAGGAAATAGAAAAATATCCAGGTAATTCTAACTACAGGAACGATTGGAACGGTAGGTATTTTGATGATAAAATACAAGTTATGTATTTTGAATACAAAACATTTACTAATCAAGTATTTAAAATTAAAGAAACTCCAAATGGTTTAGAAAAAGCATTAGAAAAAACAGATGCTTTTAATCCACCAGAAGAAGTTAACTTTACTAAAGCTTTTAGATCTATAGAGGTGCTATACAGCGGTGTTAAAATATTAGGCCACCCTAAGATGTTAAGATGGGAAATGGCTCAGAACATGACAAGACCTAACGCTGACACTACTAAGGTTAATATGAATTATAATATATGTGCTCCTAGGATGTATAAAGGACGTATAGATTCATTAGTTAATCGTATAACAGGTTTTGCAGATATGATTCAACTAACGCATCTTAAGCTACAACAAGTATTGTCTAGAGTAGTTCCTGATGGTGTTTATATGGATGTAGATGGTTTAGCTGAGGTAGATTTAGGTAATGGAACTACTTATAATCCACAAGAAGCTTTAAACATGTACTTTCAAACAGGTTCTATTGTTGGTAGATCATTTACTCAAGATGGTGATATGAATCCTGGTAAAGTTCCTATTCAAGAATTACAAAGTGGTAGCGGTGGTGCTAAAATACAAAGTCTTATACAAACTTATCAATATTACTTACAACTTATTAGAGATGTTACCGGACTTAATGAAGCTAGAGATGCTAGTAGCCCTGATAAAAACTCGTTAGTAGGTTTACAAAAAATAGCTGCTGCTAATTCAAATACGGCAACTAGACACATATTACAAGCTAGTTTGTATTTAACACTTAAAAACTGTGAAAACATATCACTTAGAATAGGTGATGCCTTAATGTTTCCACTTACTAGATCAGCTTTACAAAACAGTATAACTAAATTTAATGTTTCTACATTAACAGAGCTTATGGATAAAAATATATATGATTTTGGTATATTTTTAGATCTTGAGCCAGATGATGAAGAAAAAGCTAAACTAGAAGAAAATATACAAATAGCTTTAAAAACCGGTGGTATTGATTTAGAAGACGCTATAGATATTAGAGAGGTTAAAAATTTAACATTAGCTAATCAATTGCTTAAACAACGTAGACAACAAAAGCAAGCAGCTGAACAAGCCATGAAACTTCAGCAAATACAACAGCAAGCTCAATCACAAGCGGAAGCCGCTGAAAAACAAGCACTAGCTGAAACTCAAAAGCAACAAATACTTACAGAGCAAAAAGTACAGTTTGAACAAGCTAAAGTACAGTTTGATGTAGAAAAGTATAAACAAGAGGCGAAAGTTAAAATAATGATCATGAACCAACAACACAAATTTGATTTAGAATTAAAACAAATGGAAGTTGACGGTTTAAAAACCAAAGAAAAAGAAATAGAAGATCGTAAAGATGAAAGAGTGCGTATTGAAGGTACTCAACAATCTCAACTAATAGACCAAAGACAAAACGATTTATTACCAACAAGCTTTGAAACAAGTGCAACTGAAAAAGATCAGCCAACACCTAGTGAAGAGCCTATGCCAATGCTCAATCCTTTTGGAATGGGTTAATTATTAATTATTATATTATATTATGTCAGAAAAAGAAGAAGTAAAAGAGGCTCCTGATGGAACCTTAGAACAAGGTGACTTTAAAATAAAAAAGAAACCTAAAAAATTAGTTAAAACAGAACCAACAACTAAAGTAGATTTAACTAAAAAAGAAGAAGAAACAAAACAACCTGAAGAAACTAAAGAAGTTGTACAAGAAATTGTAGAAGAAAAGGTTGAAGAAAAAGTAGAAACTAAGGAAGAGCCGGTTAAAGAAGAAGAGTTTACTGTTATAAATGAAGTAACAGAAGAAGAAACTCCTGAAGAAAAACCAGTTACAAAAGCACCTGAGCCAGTTGCTGAACAAATGGATTTACCTGAAAACGTAGAAAAACTTGTTAAGTTTATGAAAGAGACTGGTGGTACATTAGAAGATTATGCAAGATTAAGCAGGGATTATACTAATGTTGAAGAAGATGTTTTACTTAGAGAATACTACAAACAGACTAAGCCTCACTTGGATAGAGAAGAAGTAGATTTTATATTAGAAGATAAATTTTACTTTGATCCTGAAGAAGCTGAGGAACGTGAGCAAAAGAAAAAGAAACTTGCTTATAAGGAAGAAATTGCAAAAGCCAAAAACTTTTTGGAGGAAACGAAAAAGAAGTATTACGACGAGATCAAGTTGAGACCGGGCGTTACTCAAGAACAACAAAAAGCAATGGACTTTTTCAATAGATATAACAAAGAACAAGAGGTAGCAAAGCAAAGTCATGAGAGCTTTAAAGCCGCAACTAAAGATTATTTTACTAATGATTTCAAAGGTTTTGATTTCGAAGTTGGTGAAAAGAAATTTAGATATGGCGTTAAAGATGCTAATGAAGTTGCCGAGGCGCAATCTGATCTAACAACATTTATTAAGAAGTTCTTAAATGAAGATGGTACAGTTAGTGATCCAGGTGCATACCACAAAGCTATATATGGAGCTAGAAACATCGACACAATTGCCTCTCATTTTTATGAGCAAGGTAAAAGTGACGCTGTAAAAGATATTACTGCTAAATCAAAAAATATAAGCAAAGATGCTAGAACTGAGGTTCCAGGTGATGTTTATTTAAATGGTTTTAAAGTAAGAGCTATTTCTGGCGATACAAGTTCTAAGTTAAAAATAAATAAAATAAAAAAATAACTTAAACTAAAATATAAAATGGGATTTTTAGACAATTCTGCAGGTGGCGGAGCATTTCCACCATCAATTGTCCCTATGCCGAAACAACAAGCTGTGGTTGATAACTATATCAATTTTCACGACGCTAATTTTTCGACTTGGACACAACAATATCTACCTGAGCTTTACGAAGCTGAAGTAGAAAGATACGGAAACAGAACTTTATCTGCTTTCTTGAGAATGGTAGGCGCTGAAATGCCTATGACATCTGATCAAGTAATTTGGTCTGAGCAAAATAGATTACACATCGCTTATGAAGGTGTAGGTAGAACTGGTGATGTTTTAGCTATAGCTCCTGGGGAAAATAATGCTGTAAGATTAAATCAAACTATTGTTATTGCTGATGGTTTTACTACTGTGAAAGCTTTAGTAACTGTTGTTAGTGGACAAAATATTACCGCTGTACCTTACGAAGCTGCTGACTTAGGAGCTGCTGGATTAGGAACTACTGGATTAAAACTGTTTGTTTATGGTTCAGAGTTTGCTAAAGGAACTAGCCAAATGGCTGGATCTATTGAGCCTACTCCACAAACTTTTTCAAACAACCCAGTTATCATTAAAGATAAATTTGAAGTATCAGGTTCTGATGCTGCTCAAATTGGTTGGATTGAAGTTGCTACTGAAGATGGAACATCAGGTTATATGTGGTATCTAAAAGCTGAGTCTGAAACAAGACTAAGATTTGAAGATTACTTAGAAATGACTTGTGTTGAAGGTGTTAAAGCCGCTGCTGGTTCAGGTGTAACTGCTGCTGATTATACAGGTGGTGCTACTCAGTTTACTAGTGATGGTACTACTGGTGTTGCTCCAATAGGTACTCAAGGTTTATTTGATGCTATTGAAACAAGAGGTAATGTATGGCAAAATTTTGCTGGTGCTGCTGCTCCTGGAGCTGGTGCATTAGGTGATTTTGATGCTATTCTTAAGCAACTTGACAAGCAAGGAGCTATTGAAGAAAACATGTTATTCTTAAACAGAGCTACTGCTCTTGATTTTGATGATATGATTGCTGCTATGGCTGGCGGAGGTTATGCTGGTACACAAGCTGCTTCTTATGGTTTATTTGACAATGAGTCAGAAATGGCACTTAACTTTGGTTTTTCAGGATTTAGAAGAGGTTCTTATGACTTCTACAAAACTGACTGGAAATACTTAAACGATGCTACTACTAGAGGTTTAACACAAGATATTGACGGTGTTATGGTTCCTGCTGGTACTACTACTGTTTATGATCAAATGTTAGGATCAAACATTAGACGTCCTTTCTTACACGTAAGATATAGAGCTTCTCAAACTGATGACAGACGATATAAAAACTGGATTACAGGTTCTGTAGGTGGTGCTTATACTTCTGCTCTTGATGCTATGGAAGTTCACTTCTTATCTGAAAGATGTTTAGTTACTCAAGCTGCGAATAACTTCGTATTGTTTAAGTCAACTATATAATTATTAACATTTAAAAGATAAAGAAAATGGGATATATAAAATTTGCAAAAGTTGCGACTGCTAACGGTGGAAAAGCTGATTTACTACCTTGTGATAATATAGTGCATGTTGGTGTTCCAACTGCTACTTCTATTATCTTAAAGCTAGACGCTAACGTTTCCACTGTAGACGTGGCTACTATAACTTACCCTACTCAAAGTGATTTTAGTAAAATCAGAGATGCGGTAAATGATGCTATCGAAAAAGGTAATGGCGCTGCTGGCCCTGCTATCTTAGTAGATATGCCTGCAATTACATCAATTGCTATTGGATAAAAAACAATAATAAGATCCCGCTTCGGCGGGGTCTTTTTTAATTATTATATTATATTATATTATGGAAACAAAAGAAAAGAAAAAGCCTGTGGCTAAAGCCCCAGCAACTCCTGAAGTAAAAAAAGATACTTGGGAATATAAAGATAGAACTTATTTTTTAAGAGGTTCAAAAGAACCATTAACATTTAAAATTCCTTCAAGACACACTCCTAGGCATCCAATGTTTTGGTTTGATCCTGTAAAAGGCTACAACAGAGAGTTAAGATATGCGACTAATCAAAAGTCTGTGTTTGTTGATGAACAACAAGGGCCAGTTACTTTAGAGCATATTGTTTTTGAAGATGGAACTTTATATGTACCAAAAGAAAAAGTTCAATTACAAAAACTATTATCTATATACCATCCAGCTAAAGGAAAAGTTTATAATGAATTTGACAAAAAAGCTGTAGCTGTTGATGAATTAGATATGATAGAATTTGAAATTAAAGCATTAAACGCTGCTTCAGTAATGGATATTGAACAAGCAGAAGCAATATTAAGAGTTGAAAATGGCTCAGCTGTATCTGGTTTAAGTTCTAAAGAACTAAAAAGAGATATATTAATATTTGCTAAAAGAAACCCTAAATTGTTTTTAGATTTAGCAGAAGATGAAAATGTAGTACTTAGAAACTTTGCTATTAACGCAACTGAGTCAGGTATTGTTAAATTGTCTCAAGATCAAAGAACGTTTACTTGGGGTACTAACGGTAGAAAATTAATGACAGTTCCTTTTGATGAGAACCCGTATTCAGCAATGGCTGCTTGGTTCCAAACAGATGAAGGACTTGAAGTTTATAAGTCTATCGATAAAAAACTTAAATAACAAGTGATTATAAATAAGGGTGGTTTTATCGCCACCCTTTTTTTTTAAAAATATTAAAATGGCAATAAACGTAAATGAAGTTTATAAAACGGTTTTATTAATATTAAACAAGGAACAAAGAGGTTATATAACTCCTGACGAATTTAATAAGACAGGCACACAAGTTCAGTTAGAAATATTTGAAAAGTATTTTGAAGACTTGAACCAGAATTTACGCGTACGCCAAGATGAAACAGAATACGCCGATAGAGTAAAAAACATAGATGACAAAATATCTATATTTAAAACTCAAGGTAACTGCACTTGGGATGGTGCTAATAAACTTTTTACACCACCTACCAACGTACATAGAATAGGTACTGTTATATATAAAGATTCCACAGAGGTTGAAAGAGTTCAAAGAAATGATTTATTGTATTTAAAACTTTCACCTTTGACAAAGCCTTCTGTATCTTTTCCTGTATACTCATACGAGGATAAACTAACTACTACTCCAGATCCAAAAATATATATAGAGCCATCATCTATACAATCGGATATTTCAGTAACATACATAAGAAAACCTAGTAACGTAAGATTTGGATATACTGTAGGCGCTTTAGGGCAGTATATATACGATAGCAATGCATATATTCCAACAGGTTTACCAATAATAAACAACGGATTATTTAGTTTTTTAACTACTAATTTTGTAGCAACATCTAGTCAACCAACCACTATATCTTGGTCTGGCTTAACTGTTTCTTCTAATGGCATAACATATGAAGGAAATGGTACTGGGTTAAAGTTTACAATGACAATGAATTCAAATGGTATTATTACAGGTTTAAATGTAGATGAATCCGGAACTGGTTTTGCTGCTGGTGATACACTAACATTTGACTCAAGCGTGTTTCAAGCAGGTGGCGGTGGTGGCGGCGGAACCAATGCTGTTATAACATTAGCTAGTAATAGTATATATAGTGGAACAACTTTTGGTTCAACTCAATTTGAAATAGACAATACAGATCAAACAGAAGTAATACTTAATATATTAAAATATTCAGGTATAGTTATAAGAGATCCACAAATAATACAGTCAGCACAGCAGATGGCTATGACAGAAGATCAAAACGAAAAAAGTTAATAAATGGGACTAATTACAGAAACTAACGAAGAATATTACGCTGGCGAAAAAGTATTTTTAATAGCGGCAGCTACAACTCAAAGTTCTTTTGAAACAACTTTTAATACTGAATTAGTTTTAAGTTCTTCTTCTGCTGACGCTAATTTTATATTTGAAATAAGCATAGACGGTGGAGCTACTTACAATGAATACTCAGCGGGTACTATATCACTAAGTAACAACAATAAAACAATAGATGTAAGTGTTGCTGTTACTGGACCAGCTATAGCTAGAGTTACTTTAAAAATAGCTGCTGTTCAAAATAATTATGGAGGCTACTCTTATGTAAAGCTAAACGATATTATAAACACTTTTATAGCTACATACGTTGGTACAGGAAAATTAATACCAAGTGTTAAAAGAACTGACGTTGTATTTCATGCTAAACGCGGCTTACAGGAGTTTAGCTATGATACTTTAAAAAGTATTAAATCACAAGAAGTTTCTATAACTCCTAGTTTGTCTATGATAATTCCACAAGATTATGTTAATTATGTGAGACTATCGTGGACTGATGCTTATGGTATTAAACACATTATTTATCCATCTGACAATTTAACTATAAAACCAACAGATGTGCCATTACAAACTGTTAATGGAGATTTTATACAAGATCAATATGGCTCAAACACTCAAGGAACTTCTAACACTTCAAGAAACTGGGATAATTTAAACCAAAGAAGATTGAGTGGAGGTTTTGATGCTTATCAAAATGGAGTTGAAAACTACTATGGCGATAATTATATGTTTGGACCACAACAATTAGGTATGAGATATGGAGCTTTGCCTGAAACTACTCAAGTAAATGGTTATTTTACTATGAACCCAGCTAGAGGTACTATATCTTTTTCTAGTGATATGAATGGTAGAACAGTTGTTCTAGAATACATATCAGATGGTTTAGCTTATGACACTGATTCTAAGGTGCCTAAGATGGCCGAGGAGGCAATGTATATGCATATAGCTTATTCTATACTAGCTGGAAGATCTGGAGTACAAGAATACATTGTTCAGAGATTTAAAAAAGATAGAAGAGCACAGCTAAGAAATGCTAAAATAAGATTATCAGATATTAAACTAGATCAAATAGTTAGAATAATGAGAAACAAATCTAAACAGATTAAACATTAATATGGCTCAAGTTAAAAACACATTTGTAAAATCTAAAATGAATAGGGATTCAGACGCTAGACTGATTCCTAATGGCGAATATAGAGAAGGCAGAAATATAAATGTTAGTAGATCTGAAGGCGCAGATGTAGGCGCTTTAGAAAATGTTAAGGGAAATGCTAGCGTTTTGCCAGGTTTTATAAATAAACTAAATCAAGGATTAACACCTAACGAAAAGCCTTTAGAAGTTATAGGTATGTTTACACATGAAGATAGTAGTTCTATATACATGTTCTTAACTACTTTTTCAGACGCGTCAAAAACACAACTTGATAATCATGCTAAATTATTTAACTCTCATTGTTATATAACTAGAATAAAGTACAATGGTAATTTAGAAATTCCTGAAGAGAACAGATATGAATCTTCTATACTTGTTGAGGGTAGTTTTTTAAACTTTTCAAAAACACATCCTATTTTAGGTTTTAATATAGTAGAAGATTTAATGTTTTGGACTGATAATAGAAACCAGCCTAGAAAAATAAATATTGAAAAAGCTTCAGAAAGAGCTCCTGGCAATAGTTCACTTCCATATTATTACAGTGAAGACCAAATATCAGTAGCTAAATACTATCCTTACAATTCTATTTCTTTAATGAGAAAAGATGGTGGCAACTGGAGTTCTACTGTAAAAGCTACAACTACTGAGTGGTTACCAATATCTTTGTCTGCCCCTTTAGATTCTATAAAAACAGTTGGATCAAATGATGTTTTAAGCTTTCTAGACACTGCTCAACCACAGCCCGCGCCTCCCGTAGATAAACCCAACTGGGCAGGTACTGGAGCATCTAATAGCTCTATAGCTAATTTCTTTAGCAAATCAGGTTCATCAACAAGTCCTGTAGTTAGAGTTAAAAATGCTAGCGCACCTGGTAAAGTTGATTTATTTATATACTCTGTAATAGGAAATGAAGTCAACGTTGCAGCGGATAAATCATCTGTAGACACTCAAATAAGTGTTCCAGCAGGCTGGGCATCGCCAGGTGAT
>Ga0099847_1000774_pt1 | contig 10939 bp, 7 predicted proteins | sample CB_VirMetaG_2_FD_78178 | JGI IMG/M metagenome (GOLD analysis project Ga0099847, IMG submission 78178) | Freshwater to marine saline gradient viral communities from Chesapeake Bay - CB_1504_2 Viral MetaG | ecosystem: Environmental > Aquatic > Marine > Coastal | place: USA: Chesapeake Bay...
AAAAATAACAAAAAATAATTTACCCTAAGCCATCGGGGGAAGGAAAGAGAGGACCCTATACCTATATTACATTATCCCTTTAAGTGCTTTATAAAAGGGGGAAGGAAAAAAAGGACTTAAAAACACCGCACAGTATATAGTATACCAGTATGAGCGCAGTAGTCGGAGTTCCCGTAGCACAAACAACCCCAACCGTTCTCGGCGTCGAGGTGGAAGACGACGAGCGGTACCTTGAACTCGCCACTGAACTTCGCCTCAAAAATGAACTCGTCATGAACCTTCAACGTACCATATGCAAAAATACCACCGATTTTACAAACCTTCTTGACCGCACTAATCAAAAAGACAAACTCATTAATGACCTTCAAAATATCATTATGAAACTTCAATTAAATTAACAACATTATTTTAAACACCATAGGAATTTTACTATATGTATATATATATAAATAAACATAAATACTATATATATATATAAATATTTTAAAGATGTTGTTGGTGTTTTTTTGTATAATAGTATATATGAGGATTTACGAAATGAATTATTTGATTATATAAACCCCCACGTAATAAAAAAAATAGTGTTATTTTGATAAAATGTTGTTATATATTATGATTTACTTGCCATATTTGGCGGACGCGTTAGAAATTTCTTGTCGTTTCATCATCGCATTTCGCTGGGACATTTCAGAATTCTTTTGTACCAGTTGACTTCGCATTTTAGCAGACATAACTGGTGGCGCAACACGTGGTCGTGGCGGTGGTCGTGGCGGTGGTCGTGGCGGAGGTCGACGTGCGACTGGGCGCGGCGCTGATTTACGTGTGGGGGCGGTTTTTTTAGCAGGTGGGGCAGTTCTAGTTGCTTTTGCACGCATCGCGGATGCCCGAGCCTGCGCTAATCTTTTTGCTAATTCTTTTTTCTTTTTTTCGTCCTTCTGGTCCTTGCCGTCCTTCTTTTTTTCACCTTTTCTTTCAGCCATTGATATATATATATATTATAATATTTTTTATTTTATTTTTTTTAAGGAACTGTTGGTTGGGTAACTGCTCTTATTTCACCGGTAGTTGGGTTATAAACTAACACTTGGGTAAATCCGGTTGCGGTAGTTGGAAGATTTACATGGTTCTCTAAATTTACAGTCGCTTCAACGGCAATGGGTTTAATGACTAACCCACTTGCTACAGCAGCAAGATTAGCACCAGTTGCATTAATACAAATTGCTTGCTCGGTTGAATTACTGGAATTAGCAAATGCCCCAATTATTACATTATCTCCCCCTGCTCCACTTAAAGCACAACTTTCACCAATTACAACTGCCCCCTCACCAACAGCACCATTTAACGCCGTTCCATCACCGATTACAATACTTTTAGTTCCAAGTTCACCATATGGGGCTCCGCCATTATATCGACCTCCAATTCCAATAGAACCAGTTGCTACGGCACGAGCACCTGCACCGATTGCTATTGCCGAAATACCACTTGATAAAGCATTAACCCCGTATGCCTGTGAATAATCGCCTTCGGAATTAGAGTTATACCCAACCGCGCAAGATTGTAACCCTGACCCAGCAATATTCGCCGTGTCTCCGATTTGAACCGATTTTGATTTAACTGATGCTGATGTTCCTGAACCAGCATTGTGTCCAATTGAGACTGTTCCTTCGGCTGGAGGATTTGTGCTACCAGCTAAAGCTCCTATGGAAACTGCATTGTATCCGGTTCCATTATAACAACATGCCCCACCAATCATAACACTTAAATCTCCTCTTTTTGGGGTGGAATTAGCAACACCATTACAACTTGTTCCAATAGCAATTGAACCGTAACCAATACCTTCATCACTCGTAGCATTATTAAATCCACTATTAATTTCCTTTGAACCGATACTAATACTTTTAGATTTCATATCAGGTGCCTGTCCAACCTCATTGCCTAAACAAATAAAATCGTTTCCTTGTAGTGTTCCTACAACAGAACTTCTACCAGCATTTTCTCCAACGCAAATACTTTGTGTAGAAGTAGAATTAAAATTAGCAGTTTTACCGATAGAAATATTACGGTCACCCTTTGCACTTGCGGCATCGCCAATTGCAATGGAACTCGCCCCAGTTCCACTACTTCCGGCATCACTTCCAATAACAATACAATCATCATTATATGTTCCACTAAATCCATTACAGGCTCTTGCACCAATCATCACCGAATTATCAGCGTCTTTCGCATTTACACCGTGTCCTGCCGAGCGTCCAACGCAAACGGTACTTTCTCCACAACCTAATCCTCCGGCTAAATAACCAACCATGACAGCTTCATCCTTTACGTCCGCGCCAGCATTACCGGCTAAATCACCAATTGCGACCACGTTAGAGGCAGTTGTACCAACCAAAACACCAGTTCCGATTCCAACATTTTCATTAGACGTAATTACGTCTGATAATTGTGATAAATTTGTAGTTCTTCTAACATTTAATTCAGAGAATGGTCCTGATAGAAATATATTTTGCGACATTTATAATATATCATAATATTTTATTTTTATTTTAATCAACAAAGTTTTAACAACATTATATTAAACATCATAGGAATTTTACTATATGTATATATATATAAATAAACATAAATACTATATATATATATAAATATTTTAAAGATGTTGGTGTTGTTTTTTTTGTTATATATAGTATATATGGGGATTTACGAAATGAATTATTTGATAATATAAATCTCACGTAATAAAAAAAATGTTGTTAATTTGATAAAAATGTTGTTAATTTGGTCTATCATAAAATTTATCTACCATCTGTTTTCTGTAATCTGTTGCTAGTAAATAAGCAAATAAATATCCGTATTGATTTACACTAAAACTTTTAGATTTGCGTTTATCTTCGCGCCAAGTGGCAACAAACGAATTCTTGCAATTATCAAAATGGATTCCGTTTTTTTTTAATATATTTTTATTATTTTGACTTACCGTAACCATTCGTAAATTTGATAAATTATTATTTGTTTTATTATTGTCTTTATGATCCACGTGTAAATCCTCCGAATAATCCAGTAAAAAAGTTCTACATACAAGTCTATGAACTTTGGGCGCTTTTCGTATACCATTATTGTTACGGATGGAAATTATTTGATAACCGCGACCATTTGAGGACGGTCTCATTATTTTTTTCGTATTTCGTTTTATGCTTAAAATCTGCCCACATTTTGATATATAATATTTGTCATAACCTGGGATTTCAAAAAACTCAATATTGTTATAAATCATAATATATTAATCTCTTTTATATCTTTAAGTGCCTGTGTTATTTGTATCTGTTGTATCAGTTGTATCAGTAGTATCTGTGCCAGGGTTTATATCCTCAGTTTGTGTGGTGCTTTGCTCATCAATATACGTCTGCGTCATGGCATCCGAAATTCCCTTATAACTTTGCGATAAATCCATATTATTTAAACTTTCTGTTCGCGCATTTATTATATTCGTAAATTTATTTACAACCGTCGGATCGACATCAGGTTTAGGGACCGTTGATGCAAATATAGAATCAACGGTTAAACATTTTTCCGAATCCGCTAAATCAGGATTGAGACCAAGCGCAAGCAAGGCTTGCTCATTATAGCCGTTATATCTACTTTTATTTTCATTATACAGAGCTTGGTAGTGAGACGCCTGTACGCTATTTAAATCAAGTGTCATAGCCCCATCTGACAAAGTATAGTCTGGGTTTGATTCTGAATAAAAATTTACACCACTATCATTATCAATTGCTAATTGTAATTTACTCATCACGGTTCCTATTGCCGCTTTATAACTGTCACCACTTACGCCTTCCAATTCGTACTGTTTTTTATACGCAGTTATTACATCATTAATCTCAACTTGGTTAGATTGATACGTATAATTTCCATCAATAGATAATTGTATTGATGCCATTAAACTCTGGAGGGCATTATTATCAATTCGCGACATTCTAATAATATTGTCTGCGTTAAATTCTTTTCCGCCTTCGCTACCTAATACGGCAAGGTTATAATCAAAAACTCCTAATTGTTTCATTAAACTTGCATTTGAAGCAAGCATGTCATTATTACTTGACGTTAAACCAGGAACGAGTGGCATAGAATCAAAAGAAAACCAGCTTGGTAAATGAAGTTCGGCATCATCTGCAAAATCGGAAATATTTACAAATTCGTCCACTTGCGCATCCCAAGCACTTTGAATAGAATAATAGTAAGGCGACGATAAAGCGCTTAATTGTAACTCACCTGCCTGATCATTTGTGGGCGTTCCTTGAACAATTAATTTATTTTTATCACTCAAATAAGTAAAAATATTTGGATTATTTTTTAATACATTTAGTTGATGCAAATAATACGTTTTTGTTGCTGGTTCAGAACCTGGTATATTACTTATTAATTTTTCGTAAGAATCAACTGTTGCATTTGCTACCGCCTGTTTATGCGATGTCTGTACGACACCTAATTGCGCAGAATAAAAAGTATTATTTTGAGTTGTGGTTAACCATGTATCCGCGTTAGTTTCAATAAAATTAGGATTTTGGAACATATCCATTGGAAGACCCATGAATTCTAACGCTTCTTTGGGTAAATCATAATAAATATACGGATTAATAGTGTACAAAGCTAATGCATTAGCGGTTTGTTCTTCCGAAAAGGCAACCATCGCAGAGTATTGTAAATTGCCGTTTGTTTCTGGACTTTGAGATTGTGAGAGATAAAGTGGTCTATCAGTCGTAATTGCTTTATCCACTAAACCCTTACCATAATTTTGTGCGTCTAAAGCTGCCGTTTGTTTATCAGAACCACCGGCGATATTTTGCTCATATTTTTTTTGTAAAGTATTGTAAAAAAGTTTAAAAATATTGTATGCTTTTACAGCGGTGGGATTATCTGGGTTTGGAGTTTTTTGATTTAAATTTCCAATACCTCGTAAAGTTTGTGCCGACCAATGTGAGAAATCGCTGCCCCAATATGCCTCTGCAAATGTCCTATCATTTTCTAAATATGTTTTAAAATTAGTTGTATTAGTCAAATAGTATTTAAAATAATTAAGATATCCACTTGTATCTTGCCGCGAATATTCGTCGTGGGTTGTATCTCGATATTCTTCACCTGACCCTTCCGGTTGCGGAAAATAACTATTGTCGCGTGTGTTATTTGTAATAGTAAAACCCATATTTGCCCCATAACTTTGTTCATTACTTTTAATCGACATGTACGCTCCAAAACCAATCATAAATCCTTGAGCTAACATACCTAAAGGACCTTGAGCGAGACTATTTAATTTCGCAACGATCGAGCTCGTAGCTTTTGCTGCTTTTACAATTGTGAGCAATGAAAGAATTTGCGCACCGCGTCCTAAAAATTTACCACCATTAATTACACTTTTTAATACTGTTGCAACTTCAACGTCTGCGTCTATACCTTGTTCCGCACTAAACATATCCGAAAATTTTATACCAGTAAAAACAGAAGTTGCTTTTTTAAATAAGTTAGACCCTAACTTTGCGATACTATTTGTAGCGTTTCTGTTTAATAAACTTACTCTTACCGAATCTGGTATTTCGGATAACTCTGCTGGGTCATCACCTACACTAATTGATATATCGCTTAAATCGTCATCTAACTCATTATTTATTTGATTTAAACTTGGCGGTAGACTACTTGGCGCAGTCTTAAAAATGTTTTGTGAAGCAGTATTTACGCGATCCATTGCGGCATCTATAACTTCTTGTCGTGAATTTACACCCTTTGCCCAATTGGCGAGAGCAGTATTTTTTAAATCTCTATTATAATCTAATGTTCTTGATGCCATATTTTGCTGTTGGATTAAATTTAGTTTTTCGTCTTCGGTTAAACTTTGGAAACTATCATTAGCGATTTTTCTTTTTATCGCATTAAAATCTCTTAATGCAGTTTTATAATCGGCATTCTTGTCATTAAAATCATTTCGTAAAAATTGTAATTTATTAACGTTCGAATAATTACTCTCACCAATTACATCCTCTGCTTGATCATAAATTGCTTTTTCCCATCCGTCGACCTGTTTTTTATATGTTGCGTTCGCCGCATTAAACGTTTTATATTGATCTACTTGAAATGTTATCGACCGATTATTTAATTTATCAACTTGTTCTTCTGTTCCTTGTACGGTTTGAAATGCTGGACCATCATTATAATCATTTATTGCTGTGTTTAAATCGGCAACGGCAATTTTGTAATCATTCAATTTACTTCCAACAATAGATAATTGGACACGTACTTTACCAAGTTGCGCTTCAGACTGTTCCATAAAAATCGGTGTTAATTCTAAATCATTTAAATCAGACGCGTCAGTTTCAACATCCGAAACTAATTTTGTAACCTCTTCTTTTAATGTGTCAACGTCTGCGGTTTTTGAATCTATAATTGCTAACTTATTTTTTAAATCTTCACTTGCATTTGCTGTAATTTGGTCTTGAATAATTCTTGCTTGTGTTGCCCTTGAAAGACCTAAATTATCTTCACCAACTTCTTCAAAATTATTTATTGAAAAGTTCGCGTCGTCAATTTGCGTTTGTATTGTTCCTTTTACATTTAATAATTGCGTATTTTGTAAAGCAGAAAATTTCATTAAATTAGAACTGGTAATCGAAGGATTAAGAACTTTTAATTCTTTATTTGCAGATGCGATCGCAATCCTATAACTCGCAATATTTGTATTATACTCTTGCGTGTACGCGTCCGCAATATCTAATTTATCTGTTAATAGAGTTTTATTTGCTTTAACTTGTTGTATGATGTCCCACCGGTCTTCGTCGGGCATTGGTACTTTTAATTTATTTAGTAATGTGTATGTATCATCTTTTAGTTTTGTAATAACACCAGTGAGATCATCTAAATTTTTATAATTTAATCCAATTTTGTCGCTCAATTGATTAGCGGTATTTTGTATTTTTTGAACAGATAAAGAATATGTATTACTAATATAAAATCTCATTTCTTCCGGCGTTGCGTCTGGATAGTCAGACATTATTTTATTCATTTCGGCAACGGTTGGTTTATATGCACCGCGACCCTCTTGTGATGTATATTCCGCTAAACCTTCCTCATACGCGGTTTTAGTCGCAAGATTTTTTAATGTAATTTTAGCGTTTGATTCGGATACGGCAAATTTTATTAGATCGTCTGCACTATTTACGCCTGCATCAAATTTTGCCTTTGAAACAACTATATCTGTTTCATAAGACGTTTGATTTGTTTCTATCTTTGAGGTTATACTTACTTTTGGGGCATTAAAATTCATACCAACACCAAATTTACTATTATACGCTTTTATCTTACTCACGTACGCTGTATACGCTTTTTGATATGCTTTTTGTAATACGGTCATTTCTTCTAATTGTGTGTTCATTTTACTTTTGATTAAATTTGCTTCAGTTGTCGCGGTTGTTTGTCCGGTTAATGTATCACTATCTTTTATGTCTGTAATTTTATATGCTCCCTCGGTATTTAATAAACTTAATGAAAATATTTTATCCGATACTTTATTATATGAGTCTAAAACGGTTTGTTCCGCGGTTGCCAAAGTATCATCATACCACCCTTTCATATTACTATACCGCGTTGTTATTTCACTTAACATTTTTTCTTGCGACCCACCACTTGATTCTATTATTGCGAGTCGTTGCTTCGCTGGTAAATTCATATTTGCACCGTATTTTGCATCATATTCTTTAATTGCTGCCGTAAATTTTTGTTCCAAGGTCAATCCACTCGCGATTGGTTTTTTAACAACTGGATCAGGGTCTGGATCTGTAACTACTGGGTCAGGGTCTGTTACAACTGGGTCTGGATCTGTAACTACTGGGTCTGGGTCTGTAACTATGGGGTCAGTAGAACTTGACGGTCCACCTGGGTCTTTAATGGTTGGGGCGGGGTCAATTTTTGCTGGTTGTTTTCCAATCCTATTTGATATAAGACTTTTCATTTTCGCTTGTTCTTGTTGAAAAATCTGTTTTTCTCTAAATTCCGCACTAAATTTGTTATCTGACGCAAAAAAATTATCATCTAATCTCGTTGTTTGTAATTCAATGCCTCCGGTTACTTCTCCGCGTAAACCAGAAACGAGCGGTTTTGCTTGATTAAAACGATCCAACATACTTCCGCCATAACCTTGTTTTTTTGCGAGTGCGTTTGCATATCCCTTCGCAATATTAAATTCAGGGTCAAATGGGCTAAATTTCATATTTAAATCTTTAAAAGTTTTTCCTACATCTTTCGGTAAAAGTTCTCGAGTTCTTGGATCTAATAACTTATCTTTATTTGGTATTCTAAACTGTTGTCGTGCTTGATTTACATAATGTAATGTTTGAAGTATTGGGTGTATAATATTTATTTGTTGTTGGGTAACACCCATACGCATTAATAATCGGTCCATAAGATTATGATAGGGGTCAACGTGTATTGCTAAATTAAAATCAACTTCGCTCATAATTTGCTTTACGGTCGATAAAGGGTATTCGGATAATAATTGTTTATATATATCACTTGCGTCATTTACGTCTATTAATATATTTCCGGTTAAATTTTTTACCTCTGGTTTTTCTGGTTCTGGATCTGGATCTGGATCTGGATCTGGATCTGGATCTGGTTCCGGTTCTGGTTCTGGTTCCGGTTCTGGACCTGGTACAAAATCTGGTTCGTCAAATCCAAAATCTGCTTCACCGATTCCAAAAAAACTTTCATACATTAATATAAATTTTTTACATTCAGGTTTATTCCTGTTTTCTTTTAACCGACACTTTTTATATTTTTCTTTTAGACTTGTCATATAATATAAATAATTATTTTAATATGGTAAATTTTACGAATTTAAAAAAGGGGTCAAGTCCCCTTAAATCACCTTTTAAAAAAGCTGAACCAAAAGGAAAGGTTCGGAACCTAGGTTCTGATATTTATGACTGATAATTTTTTGTAATAGGAATAGGTAGACGATTTAAAATGGGGAATTGTGTCATAATACCAGCGCGCTGACCACGAGCAAAACCGGTTGGGACTTGCATACCATTTTCGGAACGCACTGGCGGAGGTCGTATAACTCTGAAACTATTATATCCTGGCTCACAGGGTAATACCTTTCTTGCCGCAGAACTATTTGGGAATAAATCAACAGGGTATCTTTTTTGTTTTAGTGCTTGGTGGTCTAACTGGTTAATATTACGATTACCTTCAAGAGTAAAACGATTAGCGTTAGATTGACCGACGTTTTTAAATAGCGTAGTAACAGTTTTTGCTTCAACAATGGGGTTTTTACCAACCCCAGCGGATCTTGTAACACCTGCTTTTATCATTTGTATATTATATAATAAACATTTAAAATTTATAATAAATTATTTACTTATTGTATAATATAATGTTGTTTTGTGTTCATAACCAAATAGAGTATTACAATATACCAGGGTATAAAAACTATTATTTGTCCGAGTGCGGAAAATGTATTAGATTTATAAAAAGCCCAACGGCGTTAAAAAAAATACTTGTTCCGGATGAGGGTAAAAGAATTTATATATTGAATGAAGACGTTTGTTATATACATACAATACTTGCTAAAACTTTTTTAAAAAATTATTACGAAGGTTGTACCGTAAATTTTATTGACGGCAATACTTTACATTATAGATTACAAAATTTACAAATTGTTTAGGCAACCACGGAAATTGCGCGCCCAGCCTCAATGCGTAGAGTGCTCGTGCATTCCAGTGCGATCCACGAGTTAAAGTCCGTAACGGTAACGTTAGAAGTTTCCATAAGGCCACTCAAATTTGAAGATCTGGTATCTAGCCCTGAAATTATACGTGATTTCTCCGAATCCTTGAAATTAAGACGAACGCAAGATACGAAATTGTGGCGGAGATACTGTGCCATGGTTAGCGAGTCGTTTTGGTAATCCATTGGCGGTAAATTGTCGCGCGTAAATGGGAATAGTTCAGAAGATGACATTGGGGCCTGGGGAATAAATGCTCCATTTAACTGCCACTGCATATTCATGTCGGCGACAGGAACTTGGAAATTGAACTGTGCGGTGGTGTATTTTTCAAGAGTATCAGGGATGCGAGTCTCAATTGCGTCATTGGGATGGTATCCAAGCACGGGGATAGGAGGACCACCAGAGCCAAACGGATACTGGCGACCACCCGCAGCACCACTAACAACAGGATCGCCGGAAAAGCGGAATGTTGTCCAGATGCGGTCTAGGGACTGGGTGCTTACTTGGAAACGAGATGTTCCGGTGTGTTCCTGCTGAAAAATGTAATAAGACTTAAATGGAACTTCGAGGAACTGTTGCGATGCAAGCATGTCAGCGATCATTTCATCGTACGAAGAATCAGAAAGTGATACACACTCGATGGTGGCGAATAGGTTGGTTACCGCATAGGTGCGTGTTAGAGCAGCCGGTGTACCAGTGAAAGCGGAACCCTCTGCCGCAGTTAAAGCCTCACCCGGTCCATTAGTATCCGAGCAGGTGACAACATTTTCCGACGCGAAATAAAGACGAACCTGAAGATCAGGTAATAAAGAAAGATCGAGGAAACGTGGTTCCGCGGTTCCTAAAAACCCCTCCCAATAATCAATACAGTAGGCGGATTCACCGGTGCCGATGTACTGGGAAGCAGATGCAAGAGGTTCGGCGGTTGCGTTATCAGCGCCAATAGTTACGTCGTCTAAATCACGAACCGCACGAATGAGTTCAGGATGCCCAGATACCGGATTAGTTTTGGAATCACATAGCGAATCTTTTACGTGACGCAGGACATTGTAGAAATTAGTACCCTGCGCTAACTGGATTCCACCACATAGAACCTCAACACGCTGGAGTAGAGAATCAATTTTGGGCGGTAGGCGCGCAGTAGTTCCGGTTACACTGGCATCGAAA
>Ga0099847_1000784_pt1 | contig 10822 bp, 16 predicted proteins | sample CB_VirMetaG_2_FD_78178 | JGI IMG/M metagenome (GOLD analysis project Ga0099847, IMG submission 78178) | Freshwater to marine saline gradient viral communities from Chesapeake Bay - CB_1504_2 Viral MetaG | ecosystem: Environmental > Aquatic > Marine > Coastal | place: USA: Chesapeake Bay...
CTTCACTGGCAACCTGTTCCTTAGCATTAAACTTAAGCGATAAATATTTAGAACCATTTTTCGATTCGTTAATCCAACCGCTAACCCAATAATCTACTCCATTAACAACAGCACTGCCTTTTCGGTCAGGGTGTTTCTCTGACTCTTTTTTGTCATTAACAAACATAGCACCGCTATTATCTTTTTGTTCGTAGTTACTCATTACCTTCTCCTATTGTGGTCGTGGGCAAAATGCCATGCCGCTAGTTGTTGTGTGTACTGCTTGAGTTCCAAACCCACATCTCCATGTGCAAATAACTCCACCCTGTCCTTTAATCTCGGCAATCTTAGTCCAAAAACATGAACTATAAACTGCTGTACTCATTGATAATAAGGTCAAACTAATTATTAGCTTTTTCATATACACTCCTATATTGCTTCTCTAAATTCAGACGATTTCATAACCGCCCGTTCTTGTGTTGAAAAACAGCCCCCACGAGAGGGTGCTTTCCATAATTGCATTTTTTCATCATCTGTTAATTCACGCCATGCCTCATTAGCAGTGCAGTAGTCACCTGTAGCAATTCCATCTTTAATCGCATCGATGCTATCACGAAGATTAGAAACTAAGTCTTTATATTTTTCTTCTTCGGATTTTTCACCCCTAAGCATTGCTGATTCTGCATCATCGTCTGCTGTCGGAATACCTGCAATAGATTGCAAAGCATATCTTCGAGCATAAGTAATAGCACTACCTGATGCTTGTGGGTCTTTTTTTACAATAGGCAACAAACAATCTGCTTCTAACCATTGCCCAGATATATGCATCAGTCTAGTTACTACACCTACTCCGCCATCACCATTTATTGGGAACTGGGTATAGCTTAGACCATTGTCTGCGAATGGTTGTTTAATTGCTTTAATAACAGATGTTAAATCTGCATAGCTTGATTTAAAAAATGGGTTGGCACTGTCTTTAACAGCACCGCCCATCTGAGTTTGTGCGTTACATAACGCATTAGCTAACTTATCGATAGATTCGCTAGATTTCATTTTGCTCTCCTATGTTTGCGTATTTTTTATACATATACAATAACTGCTCATCACTTCTTGCAGTTTCATTTTGCTGTCTGGCATATTCATCGCCATAGCCGAAATAATACTCATCGCTTTGGTCTAACTTTGCCTTGTAACCGATATAAGCATCATATTCGCCTTTTTCATAATCAGATAGATTATCCATTAGTCTACCCTCATAATTTTGTCATCTTGCATTGTTACCTTTGCAAAAAATTCTCTACCCTGCCCTGTAATGTGCGGGCGGTTAGCACCAACCAATGTGCCAGTGCTTACATATTCATCACCAAAAATACTGGTTTCGATATAAAATAATTTCTTGCCGATTTGTTCTTTAAGAACTTTTTTAGATGGGTAATCAAAAATTATCATTTTGCTTCTCCTTGTGATTTCATTTCTGCATCTACCAAATCCATTAACCAAAAGATTGTGTAGATGTTGTATTCTGCTACTTCAAGTGCTTTTTTGCAGTCATTGCGGGTAAAGCCTTTGCGTAACATTGAGACCATTTTGTTAACGATTAATTTTGTTGCAAATTCTGTATTGTTTGTCATTTTTTTTATTCCTTCATTTGATTAATGTAAATGTATCTTATTACATTGCAGGTAATGTGTCAACGCATTAATTCACAAATAATGAAAAAAACGTATCAACATTTGTGCTGATACACCTTCGGACACAAAGTCGCACCTTTTGTCCGCAGAGATAAAAGAGAGATGTGTCTCTGATGTACAACTTTAAAAAAAGTTAAATAAATGGTTGACCAATATGGGGGTGTCTAATAAGATGCTTCCATATTAATCAAACAACGGAGCAAAACAATGTTTAATGTTTTTCAAAACCAAATTAAAGAAAACTACACAGATGCACAACTTCATGCAAAAAGAGAAATTTCTTGCTTTGGTTCATCTGAATGGGAAAAAGAATATTTTAATTTTTATACTAAAACAGCAGTTTGCGATGCTGAACATTGCGAAGAAGTTTTTGAACTTATGAATGCTTGGAATGACCGCGAAAAAGTTTATTTTTGGAACGGAGAACGCCCATACTCATTGTCTGTAGGTGATATAATTCAACATACAGAATCTAAAGAATTTTACATGGTTGAAGATTTTGGATTTAAAATCGTCAAAGTAAACTAATTCCTCAAAGTGTGTAGCTTGCCCCCGAAAGGGGGCTTTTTTAGTACGACCAAATTGCAGTTTCAGGAAATGATTTTCTATCTGGGAAATCTTCTGCTGTGCATATATCTAGGTGGATAAACCGACCAGAGCCTCTTTGATTTACTCCGATACGTTTAACTCCATGCTTTTGAGCAACTTCAATTAGTTTTAGTGCTTTTTGCCCACCTACTGCGACATCGACGGCTTTACCAGTGCAATGTGCGCCTGTAGCAGTTTTGCGTGACTCCAGTGGGTGAGTAGGACTTCTGTAACCGCTAGATATAGGCAAAGCAAATTCGCATTCTTCTCTGATAGCATTTAGAATTTCTAAAAAGCCTTCATCGAAAACGTATTCGCCTGTATGTTTGCACTTTAGTTCTCTTTCAGAAAAATAATTTTTCTTTTCTGCTTTAGGTTTTGTTTCTGTTTTTTTCTTAGTCATAATTACCTCTAAGGATTCTTAACTAATACAGCTTCAATAAATATTGAAACCTCATTCTCACTCGAACTACTTTTAGCTTCAAAGTGAAAGTCTGATTTTTCGCCAATTTTAAATGGCACTTGTCGGTCAAAGCTAACTTGGCTTGTTGCAAATGTTGCTTCTGCTACTCGTAAAGTCCGACCTGTACTAGTAGATACAACATTTCTAAAAGTTAAATATTTTTGACCATTATTAGTGCCAGACGTTACATCAATTCTAAACAAATACAGACTATAGCCTGCAGGAACAGTATAAACACTAGATTGCGTAGTTCCTAATGTCGCACCAATAAAGCCGTAAGTTGTTCCGCCATTTGCGATTGTTATGCTTCCTACGTTAGAACCTGCCAAAATAATGGCTGAATTAATGCGTAGGAATGATGCGGTAGTAGTCACTGCTACTGTGCCTGTCAGGGTTACAGTTTCACTAATCTCATTGTAGTTAGCATCTAATCCACTTATTAATACATCCATCGTATCACTTGCAGATGTTGATACTGCTATCATCTGTACTGCTGATGGAAGGAATGTATAGTTCCCGCCATCATCCCAAATAGTCTCGAATGTTGTGCCAATCGTGCGGTTGAAACCAAAAATATTTACAGCTTTAGAACCTGAGATATTACCTTTAGCAACATCAAATGGAAAATGCGGTGTCGGTGTAGTTATATCATAACTATACATTTTATTTCCTCATGCTCATTATTTTGCTTGCGCCTTTAATGCCGAAACTCGAACTAATTGCTATAAATAATAAATACTGATACCACTCAGGCAAATTTGCTAATGCATCAAACCCTGCTTGCACTCTGTCAATAACAGTTACATCATTGACTACTATAGCATATCCTACCATAAACACAGGCGTGGCTAAAACCAAAGTCCAAAATTCGTCTTTCCAAGAATTAGCCGAAGCATCGACCATTTTAGATTCCCACTCAGCATCGGTTTTTATAACCTTCATTTTTGCTTTGTGTACTGCCTGTTTTTCTTCTGCTTTGTTTTTTAAATAACCGCCTGCTAAATTAGCAACAGGTGCAATTAGAGTTTGCCACATAATCACCTCAGTGGATTGCTTAGGTAGTCAATCGCCTGCCATAAGTCATCAGTTTCTTGTTTAATAATATTTAGCCTATCAGATACATCTTCACTGTCTGCTGTAAGAATTTCTGCCTTAGCTACTGTTGCCTTCATCGCCTCAATCTCATTAGATAGCGTAGAAAGCTCAGATTTCAATTCTAAGAGCTTTTGTTGTTGTCCGAGTATAGTTTCAAGGTTAGTGCCTAAAGTCGCTAATTTCGTCTGTAATTGCGAAATATCGTTATCTAATAGTTGTTGTTTAATTATTTGTAGTTCTTCATGCATAGGCTGAACATCTGGAATAGTTATTGATTCTACAGCTTCTAATCTACTATATAGGCTACTAGCTGTCCATACACCCCCACCGATAGTTGAACCTATCGCAAAAACCACCGCAATCCATGCTCCTTTAAATGTTTGCCCGCCTAATTTTAATTCGCTATCTTCTATCATTACTCACAATCCAAATTGAAAAAACAATTATAGCCTTGTGCTACTGGCGATGTTTTATAAAACTCTGATTCTGTTCCAAGCGCAAGAATATCTGCTTCGCTGTAGTACAAATCTAAACCAAAAGCATCATTACCATTTAAGTATACAGCAGTAAGGTTTCTAGTTGTATTGTACCCCATCGCTACCCATTGCTGATTAGAATCATAAAAAATATTAACGTCAGCAGATGTGGTGTTGTTGTCTTCTATAGATTGTTGCAGGTAATCTGCCGCTTCACTATTAGCGACAGCAAGGTACGCTGATGCTTCATTAGCATTTGTTTCGATATCATCTACTGCTTGGTTATACGTTTCTACGTCTTGTTGTTCTATTTTTAGCATTTCTTCATTTTGAGCAACAAATGTCTGCAATTCTTCTTGTTCTTTTGGTGTTGTTGCTGTTTCTGCTTTTTCTGCAACTTGTTGTACTGAAATCATATCTACTACGACTTCGGTAAATGTATCGATAGCTGTATCCATTTGCTCTAGTGATTCCATTGCCATATCATTGAGCACTTGACGAACATCACCGTAGGGCTGATAACCAGAATAATTACTCAATGCTGTGTTGTAAGCATCAACTTGTTCTGTGCTTATGTGAGCAGTGCTAGACAATGTGCCATCAGATAAACCGCCACCAGTGTGCGCGTAATCGGTAGCCGCACCAGTTAATTTTATGCCAGTTTCAATTTGGTTTACTATGTTTGTGCTACTATCTAAAAGTTCATTCAGTTCGTTGCTTTGTGCTACGGAACTTATCGCTAATAGAACTATTATCTTCTTCCACATTTTCGCTCACCTCGCCTATCTGTAGGATACCGTTATAATATTCTTGGTTTCCTTTGTAATCAGGAATATATAAATTAGGATTCTGTTTAATCAACATCAACCCGCGTTTCCCCGCTACTAAGCGCCCATTGTTTATTATCGGACATGGACTGCCTGCCAAAAGCATTGAGCGAAAAACATCTACGCTTTGGCATAGCATTGATACAGATGCGACCTTTAATCCTAATGTAGATAGCATCCTTGAATATTTTAATCTTGTGCAGTCTACGTCTAAAGTATAACCGCCTGAACTAAACCCAATAGCCACTGTCTGAACTGAACCTGCTGTGCCTTTCAAACAAGTGTCTGAACCGTTAGACATAAAGGTTGGGCTTATTGCAGAACCTACAGGGATTTCACTAGAAGAACCTGCGCCATTGTATGTGTTGCTAGTCGATGTGTCTGTGGTTTGATTGTTTGAATTTGTAGTGCTATTTTCGCCATGATAGGTATTTAGCGACCCATCTTGTTGGTTAGCAAATGCAGGCAATGCCAAAAAAAATAATAAAAATAATTTCTTCACTTTCTAAAAACAATTTTTTGCACTGTGTCAGATTCGTAAATTCTAATACCTAACCAAATGATAGTGAATAAACTAGCCAAAGGTGGCAACCAAGCCGCTAAAGACATTATGCCAGTGGATGCCGCGATTACGTCTAGGCTTTGTTTTGTTTCTTCGGCTAACATGGTAATTCCTTCAAATAGCGGCAATAATAAATGCCAAAAGTTCATTATAGCGAACAGCGTATGTAGTTTCTACAACACCATCAACTTCTGTTTCTTCTTTGATAAATATTCCGTAATCACTCGCATCTAAACCGCCATCAGAAAATGCTGTCTGTAAGTCTTGAGCCATGATTCCAAAATGCCATCGAGCATCATTGCCCTTTTCTTCAACGGCTGTTTTCCATTTATACTTTCTAAGCAACCCCTTACAAGCTAAAGCCACATTATTTTCAGATTCACTCAGTTCTTCTATGTTTTGTTTCTTTGTTTTATCTGATGTGGATACTGTGCCATCTTGTGAATATATATCCACAAATGGAATGCCAGCCGCACCTAATTGGGCATTATAATTATTATTTCCTTGTTCATCACAAGGAAGAATAAAACTTGTGCCGTAGGCGGATGTGAAATGCAATCCAACATTAACTGCGCCAATAAACAGGCTACTGGCAGGTATATTAGTTCTCATCCCAATGCCACCTGTTCTATCCCAAGTGCCACCAGTAGTACTGTCTCTAAACTGTATAAACTGCCCTGCATTGTTTCTGTTTGTAGTTGCTAATCTTAATAAGCCTCTGCTTATGTCATTATAAACACCATCTGTTTGACCATCTGCCTTGTCTAATTCGATGTAAAGCGTGCCTTGTTCGATTCTCTGATTGCCGCTTGTTCCAATAAAATCACTTGTGACATTTATTCCAGTATCTGTGCTAGTAACATTAATAGCTGTTGTGTTACCTGTTACAGATACAGATGTTGCAGATGGCTGAACAGTAAGAGTAGCTGTGTTATCAGACACCGCAACACTGGTGGTGTTTTCTGTAATCTCTACAGTTACATCACCTGTCGCTGTTACAGTCGTTACATTTTCAGTAACTGAGACACCCACTATCTAGTCACCTCTCTTGTGACCTTTGCCTTGCCTTGTAATATTCGCTCTACTGTCGCATCACTAGCAGTGTATATTTCGACATCGTAAAAATAGTTTCCCTCTGACAGTACAGTAGATGCATCATCAGCAACCACATCATTCGCCATCTTCATTACTAGTGTTCCACTGCTGTCGTAACTGCTGTCGCTAAAATCGAAAGCCCAATATCGGCTAGAATCTTTAGACTCGCGCAAATGCCCTCTGGCTAAATGCCCATCTAAGTCTCTAACTGCACCGCCATCTTTAATAACCAAAGTCAGTTTAAAGTCTGAACCTTGGTCTATCGTTATATCGTAGTTTCCTGCTGACATTGTATTGCCTCTATTCTGGGTCTATAACTAAATTTATTTTGTACTCTGAATCGCTTGTTGCTACTCCGTAAAAGTATAACAGCAAATCAGCATTGTTTGCTTGTGCGGTTTGCACATCTGCCATAGCAGTTTCAGCATCTTCTTTTGTGCTGTGTCTGCTCACCTCTATATATTCGTGATACGGCTCAGCAGTTATCTTTTGTTCATATCCTATAACTATCATGACTCGTGTTGCTCCCCTGTCATTCTTGATTCAACATTAACAACACCATCTTGAGTTGTAATTGTATCACCACTGAAAAAGTGTCTAGCCCTTATTCTGCATTTCAAATTAATACGCTCAATGCCTAAGTAAGCATCTGCCCTCATATTAAAATAACTAGTATATGGGTTAGACCTAAAACTCATTATTCTTTGAGTAACGACAGCCCAAGTGCCACCAGATGCACTGCCGAAAGGATGATGGTAAATCTGTGTCGGGTTTGATGTAGATACAACAGCACCGCCACTTGTTGAAATATCAACATAAGTTTTATTGATTAATTTTTTTAGACTAAAGTTATCAAAAGAATGCTGGTCACCATCGGTTGTAGATGTAACCTCGCCCATCACGTAAACAGTCGTAGTGCCTGATGGGATTGTGATTATTTTTTTATCTGTAGCACTACTAGAACTGCTGTAATCAACTGAAGAATAAATAGCATCTTCAATGTCTGTGCTTGTAGAAATGTGTAATTTTCCAGATGCAGTGCTGTAGCTACTGTTATTCGCACTGAACAGATAGCGTTGACCTGCTTCAACTGTTACTGCTTGGTAAAAATACGCCCTGTCTGAATTGTCATCTTGTTCAATCAAGGCTAGTGAGCCAAACTGGTTAACCAGTGAGCCGCCAACAGCAGTCCAGTTAGTAGATATAGAACCACTAAAAGTACCATTTACTACGAGTTGAGCTTGTTCTTCATTTTCCACATAGTGCAAGTTTCTGTAGGTTCTATAAGTAGATGAACCCCCAACCTGACCTACACCAAATCTGTTCAAAACCTGACCTTCAACCCATACTCTTTGGAAACCAGATACAGGGTAACTATCGTGAGTTGCTATACCTATGCCTCTAAAGCTAGGTGTATCAGTAGGCACTTGCACTTCAATATATAAATAGATTGTGCTTCCTACTGTTGACGAAGTGCCTGTGATTAACAATCCATACCAATCAACTGCTATATGTCGACCTTTAACTAGGTCTAATTCAGTAGAAGGAATCTCAAACTCATGCAAAGTAACGTAGGTATTAAAGCCGATTGATTGAGCATCAAAATAGTTGTAGTAGCTTTCTTGTGTAGCACCAGTAAATTTATTAGCAGTCAGCGAGTTGGTTTTGATTTGGTCAGCAGTCAATGTGCCATCAATGACCATGTTTCCTGATATGTGTTTATCTCTTTCAATAAAAGGCATTTTATGTATCCATCTGCATTGCTACAAACAAAGAAAGTTCTTCTGTGTGCGTTTGATTATCCCATGATGCTGTTATTTCAATTGTGCCAGTTTCGTAATAAACTGGATGGTCATAGCTTAGGCTTGCGGCTACTCTTGCATCAGCAACAGTTGGTGTAAGTGTAAGCCTAACCCTTGCTTGACTACCCGAAGCATTATTATCAATCATCTCTGTTATAGATAAATTTGAAAAAGTCGTGACACTTGGGTCAGAACAAACAAAACTACCAAACTTCACGGCAACAGACCAAGTGACATCTTCAAAAGCTACAGTAGCAGTTACTAATGACGTAAAAACAGAATTGACATTTTCACTTCTATTTGGAAAATTGCCGAACTTACCAGCTTGTGTGTAACCAGTAATATCACTGTATCTAAATACAGGTTGGAAAACATACGTTCTTGAATCCACTATTTGTTCCGTAACTTCATCAATTTGCAGGACTGTTAGTTGGTCGCCTGATTGTGCAAATTTACCAAAATAACTTTGAAAATCACTTTCAGTCATTTCCGCAACAGTGTTGCTAGAGGTATAGCTGTAAGTGCCGCCACCTATATCTGTACTACGACCAGTTCTGTGTGTTTCTGTATATCTAATACTTGGATATTGATATCTGAAAGCTATTATTTCTATTTCATATTCTGTATTTTGTTCCAAATCTTTTATATCAACAAAATTTTCATACGGAAGACGAGTGGTAGCCGTACTGCCTCGACCATTTGCATATGCTTGTACTTGGTATCTAGTATGTTCATCGGCAAAAGCATCCCAAGAAACCCTGAACCCCACGAGCGGCACAAGATAACCAACATCATCAAAACCTCTAAAATGAACTGGCAAAACCCTCATAGCAGTAACAGGGGGAGAATAATTTGGGTCATAAAGTTGGATTGTATTGCCAGAATCATAAGCATCTGCATAACTGCTTTGCCAATCAAATATAGACTCTTGCGTTTCTCTACCTTCAATGTCAACAACAATTCCATTTTCTATGTCAGGTTTTATAGACAACCTTGTAATTTCAAATTCTTTTTCGACAATACCAAATTTAGTATTACTTACCTTAATATTATCACCAACTCTATACTGCAGACCTTTCATGTTTAACTGCATCTTTAGAGTATCTTGCATTCGGGAACGCAATAAAGTTAATCTTGCTAATCTCTGGGCGGCTTCTACATCAGTAGTCATGTTTAATTTCATTTCAAGTTCTAAAACTTCTCCATCATCAGCAACATACTGACTGACTTTTTTTGTGGGAAATTCAGACATTTGGAAATTATCTAATGAAGACATAAAAGTTCCGCGCACTTGATTATAAGTATCACGTTTACTTTGTTTTGTTCTTATCGTAAAACTACCGAGCATCATATCTTCATCAACTACTACGCTATGCGGAGTTTTATAAGCATAGGCGTCGATAAAAAATTGACCGCCAGAAAAAGTAATCTTTCCATTCATGCTAGAAAGTATAGATGCGACATTATTTCTCAGGCTTGAGGCAGTATCTATAATGCCATCGCAAGTGTATCGTTTTTGCGTGCCATCTGCAGTAGTTACATTCTCATCGCATATATCAAGTGCGATTTCTAAAGCAGGGTAATTTATATCATCATGCGATATATTTGCGCCATATTCACTGTCAGTTAGATAATCAAGAATAACTAGTGCTGAGTTGTTTGAATATTCCCAAGTTGATGGGTTATCAGGTCGGTGACTGCCAGAACCACCAATAGAAGATGTGCTATCTTTTCTAGGGTCGTATAATTTACGCCCTTTTATTCGAGCAGTTACATTAGGCTGACCATTGTAAGGATGCCCTTCATCTAAATCAAATCTAGTGTATGCGTAACAGATATCTAACAATCTATGGCTTAATGTCCATTGGCTAGGCAATTCTTTACCAGTTTCAGTTGAGCCTGTTACAGCAGTTTGGCTGTCAGTACCTGTCCTAGTTTTAATATAAGTAAATTTAGGTGTGGTTGATGGGCTACTGCCGTTGCTCCATTCATCATAATATTTAGGCGTGCCAGAATCTAGCTTCATTACCATCTTGTCGCCATACCAAATTTCTTCTATGCTTTCGCATTCACCAACAGCGAAACAAGTCATTTGGTGTAGGTATTCATCACTTCCACCACTATTAGCTAAATAAACAATAGTGCCACCAGTTCGACATTCTCCATACGCTATTTTTCTTGATGCTGTCGGGTCACGACCAGTTACTGTTCTGCCACTCATAGTGTCAGCTTGTGCATCCTCAA
>Ga0099847_1000788_pt1 | contig 10807 bp, 13 predicted proteins | sample CB_VirMetaG_2_FD_78178 | JGI IMG/M metagenome (GOLD analysis project Ga0099847, IMG submission 78178) | Freshwater to marine saline gradient viral communities from Chesapeake Bay - CB_1504_2 Viral MetaG | ecosystem: Environmental > Aquatic > Marine > Coastal | place: USA: Chesapeake Bay...
ACAGGTACAGAACAAGGTGGAAAAGGTGTTTATAGAAATTTAAATAATGGCCAAATATTAGGCTTTAGTAAAGATGATTTTGATATATTTAGAAAACATTTAAGTAATCATTTCGACATAAGTGAATCTCTAGATGAAGCTAAAAAGAAAAAAGCTAAGAAAAAAGATAATAGACCAATAGGAAAACCAATGCGTTCATCATCAGGTGGAAAAGCGTATAAAGTATACGTTAAGGATCCTAAAACTAAAAAAATTAAAACTGTTAGATTTGGATCTGGTGGTTTAAGAGCTAAAATAAATGACTCAAAAGCACGTGCTGCATTTGCTGCAAGACATAAATGCTCACAGAAAAAAGATAGAACAAAAGCAGGCTATTGGAGCTGTAGATTACCTAGATATGCAAAATTACTCGGACTTAAATCAAGTTTCTCTGGATTCTGGTAAACCATATATTGACTTAGAAGTTACAGATGATTATATTCTAAGACAATTTGATGAATCAATTGATCCTATAGAATTACTTTGGCATCGTGATGATGAAGATAGAGTAGTTGAAATTATAGGAGAAACTGATTGGAGTTTACAACTTGATAATTCTTTACCAACTTCACTTCAGGAACGTATATTTATAGCCAGACATCAATGGCATAGAGTAATCAAAGGCACTGGAAATCTAAAACTTAAAATATATAAAAATGAAAAAATTAATTTGTAATATAATATATTATATAACTTTCAAGCAAGTTTGTTTAGGTTATTGTATAAAATAAAAATAAAATGGATAATTTCGATTTAACAAAATATTTAGCAGAAGGTAGGCTAAATGAATTCGTAGGTAAAGCCTTAGAAGATAGAAATCAACCTCTTTATGATAAATTAGTAGCAGGATCTGGCAAATCAGATACTATGGAAGGTGAAATGTTAAGAGCTATTAATAGAATTGTTTATCGTTATTATAATGATGGAGATGAATATCATACAGGATATGGTACTGAAACAGCAGGACCAGCTCATTCATTTTTGGTTAATGCTAACACAGGTGTAAGATCAGCAATGAATATGATATTTAGAAATGGAACTAATTATGAAGAAACTATTGAGGATGCTTTAGAGCATATTTTATCTCACATTGAAGCTAAACAAGGTAAATACACCCCTAATACAGTAGGTGATATGTTTGATTATGAAGCTGAATTTGAAGATGACACATATGAAGAAGAAGATTATGATGATTATGATGATGATTATGATTATTAATTAAAATAATATATTTATAAATAAAATACAATACAATGGCAGCACCAAGAGCAATATTTGCAGGGTTAAATAAAAATGAACCTAACTTTACTACTAACATAGGTATTAAATGTTGGAGTGTATATAGTGTACTAACTGACACATATGTACAAGATATAGCACGATCATTAGTAATTAACACCCCAAATGCTACCACAGGGCAAGGAGCATCAGCAGTAGCAACAAATGGTCAACTTTGTGGAAGTGGACCAGCATTACAAGAAGCAGGAGGTGGACCAGCAAATAGTAGAATTTATGGCCCTGCAAAAAATGTTGGTAATGCACAGAATTTTGTAGGTGATCCCGCTTATTATTTATTAGGTCAAGTAAATATAGATGATTATATGACACAAGGTCCTAATGGTATAGCTGGATTTGAGGCAAATAACTTTTCAGATGCTATGGGAGATGGTTTATATCAATATGATATGACAGGAGGAGGATCACAGGCATTAACACCAGGTAATGTAATATCAGACCCCGATCTTTATAATGTTATAATACCTTCATATTTAAGATTAGGAGCTCCTACAAATGAAACAGGAAGAAGAGTTCATTATAATGTATCTGTTAACTCTTTAAATTCATTATGTTTAAAACTTCAAAGCCAAACCCAGTTTGGTAGAATACAGGTAGGTTTTGGTGGATTGATTGGAGTTGGTGGTAGTTGGAATGATGAGCTAACGGCATCTGTTTGGCTTAGTAATGGATATGGAATTTTGAAAAATGGTAATTTAGTATTTGCTACTGAATAAACAATAAAACTTACAGCTCGATTCATAGCCGAGCGATTATATAAAATAAATTTTGAGATCTGTGGCCTCCTATTTGGAGGTCACATTTTTTTTTCGTATATTAATAACATATAAAATAAAAGTCTAGATGAATAAAAATGTAGTAATGGTTGGAGCAGGAGTAGCTAATGTAAATGCTGCTACTAAGCTAGTTGACAATGGGTTTGATGGTAAAATTACCATAATTGATATGGGTAAAAACCCATACGATAGAAAATATAGTGAAGTAATGGAAGGTTTCCTAGGAGCAGGTGGTTGGTCTGATGGTAAATTAACTTACCATACTTCAATTGGTGGTCAATTATCTAAATATTGTGGTGAAGAAAAAGCAATGGAATTATTTGATCAGGTGATAGATAATTTTAAACGCTTCCACCCTAAACCAGAAGAGGTACAATGTTCAAATCCTATTGCAGAACCAGATTTTATTAAACCATATTTTGGATTAAGATTATTCCCAGTATGGCACGTTGGTACTGATTATTTACATGAAATAGGTAAAAATTGGTATGATTATTTAGTTAAGGGCGGTGTTGAATTTATTTGGGAAACTAAGGTAGAGAATATTAATTTTAAAGAAAATTATGTTTCATGGAAAAAAGGGCTAGCTAATATAAGTCAATACTATGATAAACTTATATTTGGTGTTGGCAAGTCAGGAATTGACTTTGGTAAACAATTAGCTGAAAAATATGAACTACCAACTGAACCAAAACCAGTACAAATTGGTGTTCGATTTGAAGCACCACAAAAACACTTCCAAAAATTAATTGATATATCTTATGATTTCAAATTATATCGTAAATTCGAAGACGAAGGCGTATCATTACGTTCATTCTGTACAAACAACAACGCAGCTTATGTTGCCGTTGAAGAAACGTATGGAGATGTTAGCTACAATGGACATGCTAAAAAAGGAGAAGAACATAGAAATAATATGACCAATTTTGGTATTTTAATGGAAATCCAAGGTATAGATGAACCCTTTACTTGGTCAAGAGAATTAGTTAAAGCTGTAAATGAAACTTGGTTTGATAATAGTAAAGGTCAAGGTAGATTTGCTCGTAAAACCCATACGGGTTTATATTATTCACCTACTCGTGAAGCCGGAATGACAAGTGAAGGTATAAAAGTTGATGCTATGCCTATTGAATCATTAGATCAAGTTAAAAATGCATTTCAAGGTTATTACAGTTATATAGAAGATTTTATTGAAGATATGAAAAAAATATTCCCAACACTTAAAGATGATTGGGGTATTTATGTACCTGAAGTAAAATATCTTTCACCTGAACCCTTAGTTGATTATGATACATTAGCATTAATTGATTATAATAATGTTCATTTTGTAGGGGATGCATTAAGTGCAAGAGGTATTACAGTATCAGGAGCACAAGGAACATATGTTGCAGAATGGATATTACAATGTATAGAAGATGAAAATCCATTTGAAGACCCAGAAGTACAGGCATTCTTGGAACAAGTAGATAAACCTGGGCCTTGGCCTGAAGAATATGATAAAATACATACTATAGGAGGATTAACAATGCCTAAAGAAAATACTAATAAATTAAATAAATAAAGATTATGAGCGATAAATTTTATGAAGAAAAAGTAATTAAATCTAAAGGAGCTAGACATTATTTAATTAAAATGGAGGGTGAAGATCATTTTAAACATCACAGATATGATGCACCTGCTATAGTTCCCTTAAACAAACAATCAGAATTTAAAAAAGGATATTTTTTAAGTGGAATTGAATATACTGAAGAAGAATTTAAGGATATAATGAAAGAAAGAGAAGGTCTACCTTGGTATAAAACATCAGCAGGTAAAGGAACATCAAGACATTAATATGAGAGATCACACATTAGAGGCAATACCTTATAAAGGAGAACGACATGAAAAGGCATGGGGTCATGAGTTATGGATTATCAATAACGAATTATATTGTGGTAAGCTTTTAGTCTTTAAAAAAGATAAATCATTTTCAATGCATTACCATTTATTAAAGGATGAAGCTTGGTATATTTCTAAAGGAAAATTTTTATACAAATATATTGATACTGAAGATGCTGAACAAAAATCAATAGAAGTAACAGAAGGAGACTGTATTCACCTCCTCCCAGGCCAACCACACCAAATGTTGGCTCTTGAAGAAGGAAGTTGTATATTTGAAGTATCAACACAACACTTTGACAGCGATAGCTACAGAATAGGAATGGGATCCTCACAATTGGATCCAAAAGATTTACCCTTTTAATTATGATTAGAAAAAAATATAAAAAAGAAGAACAAGAAATATCATCTTCATTAATAGAAGTAGGTATTAAAACTGCTGTATTAGAAATAAAATTAGTAGGCTTATCTAAAATTAAAGATAATTTATTATATGAATGTAGATATATAGATAGTGGTACTATTAAAAATGTAGCAATTATAGCACAAGATGTAACACAGGCTTTAGCTAAGTTAGACCCTTATGTAAATTCTGCAATACCAGAAAACGTTTTAAAAATAATGCTCGGTAACGAGAGATATACTATATAATATGAAAATAGGTTTATGCGGCACTATGAGTGTGGGTAAAACAACACTTGTTAATGCTTTAAAAGATGTTCCTGAATTTAAGGAATATGTTACTAGGACAGAACGTTCTAAAGAACTAATGGCAATGGGCATTCCATTAAACACAGACAGCACAGTAAAAGGTCAAGCAGTATTTTTATCAGAAAGAGCTAGTGAGTTAATGGTAGAAAACATTATTACAGATAGAACAATTATTGATGTAATGGCTTTTGCTAAATGTTCAAAATCAATGTATTACTTTGAAGCTGACGATTTTTGTAGTTTTGCTTCCCATATGTTAAGTGAGTATGATTATATATTTTATGTATCTCCTGAGGGTGTAGAAATTGAAGACAATGGAGTTAGAGAAACCAATGCAGATTATAGAAAAATAATTGATTCATCAATTCAACTTTTACTTATTAAATATAGACATAAAATTAAAAATTTAGTTGAAATTAAAGGATCAACAGAAGAACGTATAAAATTAATTAAACAAGCAATTTCTTTGTGATATTTATAATAAAATACTCTAATGAAAAGATCAGAATTAAAAATAGCTATAAAAGAAGAAATCCTTGAATTATTAGAAGCAGAGTCTGCTGATGATATTAATGCTAAGACTAAGGCACAGGCTGACTTAAATAAGGAATTAGCAAAAACTCAAGATCTTATGAAAGAAGAAGACGATGATGAGGATGAAATGGATAAAAAAGCCATGAAAGGAGCTAAAAAAGGAGATTCGGTATCTAAACTAGCATCAAAACTCCAACAAACATCAGCTGAAATGAAACGAGTAGTAAAAAAATGGAAAAATGCTGAAGGTTCTGAAAAGCAAAAACTTACAGACCGTTTAAGAGAATTAACTAAAATTAAAAAAGAGCTTGAAGGTCTTCTTTAAAAATATCCAATTTCTACTTATTGTAGTTTTAGTCGTACTCCTTTTATTACAAAGGAGTTGTTCTTCTAACTCTACTATTAGTGAACCTACAATTATAACGAAGGTTGAAACTAAATGGGATACTATTACTATTAACAAGATAGAATATGTACCTAAATGGGTAGAAAAAATAGTAACAGTATATAAAAATGATACTATTACAATAAATACTCCTATAGATACATTAGAGGTATTAAAAGAATACTATGCTAAAAATGTTTATGTAGATAAAATTGTATTAGATTCTTTAGGGGTTGTAACTGTAACAGATACAATTTCACAAAATAAAATATTTTCAAGACAAATAAAATCAGATATCCTAATCCCAACAACAACGCTAACTCAAGAGATTTATTTAAATAATAGAGAATTTTATTGGGGTTTAAATGTAGCAGGTAATAAAACACAAATTAATTATTTAGGTGGAGGAATATTATATAAATCAAAAAGTAAAAATATATATGGTTTAGGAATTGGGGTTAATGAAAACTTTCAACCAATTATATCCGGTAGTTATTATATGAAAATAGGTAAAAAGTAATGGCGGAAGATTTAAAAAAAATAATAAGACAAGAATATTTAAAATGCGCTCAAGACCCAGCTCATTTTATGAAAAAGTACTGTTTTATCCAACACCCACAAAGAGGTAGAATCCAATTTAACCTATACCCATTCCAAGAAAAAGCTTTACATTTAGTTAGAGACAATCCTTATTCAATTATATTAAAATCAAGACAATTAGGTATATCTACCCTATCAGCAGGTTATTCTTTGTGGTTAATGTTGTTCCATAAGGATAAAAATGTGTTATGTATTGCTACTAAACAAGAGACAGCGCGTAACATGGTTACTAAGGTAAAATTCATGTATGACAACTTACCATCATGGTTATCAATTAAAGCAGAAGAAAACAATAAACTATCATTACGACTTAGTAATGGATCAATTATAAAAGCAACATCCGCAAGTAGTGATGCTGGTAGATCAGAAGCAGTATCTTTACTATTAGTTGATGAGGCTGCTTTTATTGATAACATTGGAGAAATTTGGGCGTCGGCTCAACAAACACTAGCAACTGGTGGTGGTGCTATAGTATTAAGTACACCTTATGGTACTGGAAATTGGTTCCATAAAACATGGGTTAATGCTGAATCTCAAGATAATCAATTTTTACCTATTAAATTACCTTGGTGGGTTCATCCTGAAAGGGATCAATCATGGAGAGATTCACAAGATGATTTATTAGGTGACCCTAGATTAGCAGCACAAGAATGTGATTGTGATTTTAGTACATCAGGTGATATTGTTTTTTATTCTGAATGGATTGATTTTTTAAATGAAACAACAATTAAAGACCCAATGGAAAGAAGGGGTGTAGACCAAAATCTATGGATTTGGGAATCTGCAGATTATTCTAGAGAATATATGGTTGTAGCGGACGTAGCAAGAGGCGATGGTAAAGATTACTCAGCCTGTCATGTAATGGATATAGCAACAAACACACAAGTAGCTGAGTATAAAGGGCAAATGCCACCTAAAGAATTTGGATATTTTCTAACAGGGTTAGCTACAGAATATAATAATGCAATGTTAGTAGTTGAAAACGCTAATATTGGTTGGGCCACTTTAGATGCAATTATAGAAAGAGGATATAAAAATTTATACCAATCTCCTAAATCAGACCAACTTACAGCTGAATCATATTTAAGAGTATTTGAAGGTAATTCAGAAATGGTACCTGGTTTTACAATGTCAATGAGAACTAGACCTCTTTGTATTAATAAATTTAGAGAATTTGTTGGTGATAGATCGGTAACAATCCGCTCAAAACGACTAATTGAAGAAATGAAGGTATTTATTTGGAAAAATGGAAGACCAGAAGCTCAAACAGGCTACAACGATGACTTGGTTATGTCATTTGGGATTGGTATGTTCCTACGAGATACTTCATTGAAGTTTCAACAACAAAGTTTAGATATGACAAGAGCAACATTAGGTAGTGTAAAATCTAATAAAGTAACATATAGTGGTGGACACTCAGCAAATAGTTCAATACAAAATCCATATGAGATGAAAATAGATGGTAAATCTCATGATATAGGATGGTTATTATAATATTTATAAATAAATAAAAATGGCAGATACAGGCTTATTTCCAAGATTGAGAAGATTATTTTCTACAGACGTAATAATTCGTAATGTAGGGGGTAATGAACTTAAAGTTTTTGATGTAAATAAAATTCAACAAACAGGTGAAATCGAAACAAACTCTTTAGTAGATAGATTTAATAGAATTTATTCAAATTCCTCTACTTCATTATATGGTCAACAAGCTGGGTTTAACTATCAATATTTAAGACCAATGCTTTACTCAGAATATGATGCCATGGATACAGATGCTATTGTAGCATCAGCTTTGGATATTATAGCTGATGAGTCAACATTAAAAAATGATATGGGAGAGGTATTAGCTATCAAATCATCAGATGAAGACATACAAAAGATTTTATATAATTTATTTTATGATGTTTTAAATATTGAATTTAATTTATGGCCTTGGGTAAGAAATTTAGCTAAATATGGAGATTTTTTCTTAAAATTAGAAATAGCAGAAAAATATGGTGTGTACAATGTAATACCATATACAGCCTTTCATATTGAAAGATTAGAGGGAGAGTTAGGAGCTAAGGATGTTGATAATCCATCTGAAGTACGTTTCCGTTTTGACCCTGATGGGGTATCTGTTTCAGATACAGGATATTATAATGTCCCAGGAAATAATACAATATCACCATCCTCAATTATATTTGATAATTATGAAATGGCTCATTTCCGTCTATTAACAGATATGAATTTTTTACCTTATGGTAGATCTTACATAGAACCAGCTCGTAAATTGTTTAAACAATATGTACTAATGGAGGATGCTATGCTTATTCATAGAATTGTTCGTGCCCCTGAAAAACGTATATTTTACATGAATGTAGGTTCAATACCTCCAAATGAAGTAGATGCGTTTATGGAAAAAACATTAAGTAAATTAAAACGTACTCCTCACATTGATGAAAAAACAGGAGAATACAATTTAAGATATAATATGCAAAATCTTCTTGAAGATTATTATATTCCAGTTAGAGGTAATGATGCTAGTACTAAAATTGAAAGTGCAAATGGCTTACAGTGGGACGGTATTGCGGATGTTGAGTATTTAAGAGATAAATTATTTGCAGCTTTAAAAGTCCCAAAGGCTTTTATGGGTTATGACGAAAATACAGATGGTAAAGCTACATTAGCAGCTCAAGATATTAGATTTGCACGTACTATTGAACGTATTCAAAGAATTGTAGTATCTGAATTGTATAAAATAGCATTAGTTCATTTATACACTCAAGGGTATAGAGATGAACAACTAGCTAATTTTGAATTAGCATTAACAACTCCTTCAATAATATATGATCAAGAAAGAGTAGCATTGATGAAAGAAAAAATGGATTTAGCAGCTCAAATGACTGAAACTAATCTATTCCCATCTGATTTTGTTTATGATCATTTATTCCATTTAAGTGAAGATCAATACGATGACTTTAGGGATTTAATTAGAGAAGATGCTAAGCGTAAATTTAGAATTGACCAAATAGAAGCAGAGGGTAATGACCCTGTTGAAACAGGTCAATCATATGGTACACCCCATGATTTAGCTTCATTATATGGTAAAGGTAGAATGTACTCAGATCCAGGTGGGGTGCCTAAACCTGAAGAATACGCTAAAGATGATAAAACCGTTTTAGGTAGACCAAAGGAAAAAGCATCAAAAAGAAATACACAAGATGATAACTTTGGTAAAGATCGTCTAGGTTCTAAAGGTATGAAAAAAGATTATAATGATACTGGTAAAAGTGCTTTAAATTTAGAGAATAGTACTCAATATTTAAAACATCAATCTATGTTAAAATCTATCCCTCATCAGGGAAAAAAATTAGTATTTGAAAAAAAATCAACAAAGAATTCGCTTCTTGACGAATCAAATATTAAGGAACAATAATTTTAGTATATTTATAAAAAAATAAGTATTGATGTATATAAAACATTCGAAATTTAAGAACACAGGGATATTATTTGAGGTGATAGTAAGAAAAATTACGTCTGAAACTCTGTCAGGAAAAGACTCTCCAGCTATAAACATTCTCAAAACATACTTCGTTAATACCGAATTAGGAAAAGAATATAAACTATATGAAACAGTATTTAAATCCAAGGGATTAAATTCTTCAAAAGCTAAAACAGTATTAGATGCTGTGTTAGAATCATCAAAACGATTAAATAGAACTAATATTAGAAAAGAAAAATATAGTTTGATAAAAGCCTTAAAGGAACACTATGATGTAGAAGGATTATTTAAAACAAAACTAAATGATTATAAGGCCCAAGCTTCATTATATACTTTATTAGAAACATATAATACTAATAAGCTTATAGATCCTAATCAAATTATAGATAATAAAGTAACCTTATTAGAACATTTAACATCTAAGGGAATAGATAGAAATAATGTTAAAGAAACTGTAATTGAAGAATTTAAATCACAAGATAAAGATATTCGCACTTTAACTTATTATGTTTTATTAGAAAAATTTAATGATAAATATTCTTCATTAAATAATAGACAAAAATATATTTTAAAAGAATTTATCGAATCAGTAGATAACACCCCATCACTAAAAGCTTTTTATAATAAAGAAGTAGAATACATTATAGAAACTATTAATTCTCAAATTAGTAAAACTAAAAGTGAAGTTATTAAAATAAAACTAAATGAAGTATCTTCTTTAATTAAAAGTTTAGATAAAAAAACAACAATTAAAAGTGATCATTTGGTTAATCTATTACAATATCATTCATTATTAGAAGAATTAACAAAATCAAATGGGTAGTATAGTAAATAAAATAGTTAGTTTAATTAAAGAAGCTAAAAGAAAAGATATTGATCCAAAATTATTAACTTGGATTGAAGATAGATATGGTCCTTGGGATGATAGAGATTTTATATCTGATGAGGGTGATACTTATTTTAAAACAGACCCGAATCATGAATCTGAAGGAGGTGGAATTTCACATAAAATAGTTAAATTGCCTTCATTTTCAGTATTAATCAAACAATTAAAAGCAACTAGGGATGCTGCTAATGAATTAGTTAAAGGTGAATCTGTAA
>Ga0099847_1000789_pt1 | contig 10803 bp, 11 predicted proteins | sample CB_VirMetaG_2_FD_78178 | JGI IMG/M metagenome (GOLD analysis project Ga0099847, IMG submission 78178) | Freshwater to marine saline gradient viral communities from Chesapeake Bay - CB_1504_2 Viral MetaG | ecosystem: Environmental > Aquatic > Marine > Coastal | place: USA: Chesapeake Bay...
AGGCGCAGAAGAGACCATCTTGAGAGCGGTCGCCGCTAACGCTTTAGACCAGACACCTGACGGCCCTCGGCTCAACCCTGCTCGATTGAAGACTTTTTTACGACAAAAAGGCGGCTTTATACAGGAGCGGTATCCTAATCTGTACCAAGAGCTGCAAGACGCCAACACCGCAGAAGTCCTGCTTCGAAGCACACAAGAAGGGCTTGAAAGAGCGGACAAGCAACTAGATAAAATGGCCTCTTTCCGGGCTTTCTTGGGCAAAGATACTAACCCGACGGCGGAAATAGACCGCTTGGTGGGCTCTCCCGGTGTCAAGGTTAATCCTAATGCAGAGAAGAATTTAAACCGTCTGATTGCTTTTGCTAGAAAGTCTAAAGACGAAAACGTGATGGAAGGTTTGAAGCTTGCCATTTACGACGCTGCGTATAACCACGCCAAACGAAGCGATGGCTCTATAGATTTCAACAAGCTAAACCGCTACCTCTTTGAGCCAATGGCTCGAAAGCAAAGCTCGGTTATGGATGTTTTGCAACGTAAGGGTCTTCTTGCGGACGCAGATGGAGCTAATGAGTTCAAGAGCATGAAAGAACTGATTACTCGTGGACGAAGGTTTCAAGAAACTTTAGAAAGTGGAAGGCTTGGCGTTGAAGGTGTCGATGATGCCGAACTAATTACGCCAACCGGTGTTTTTGAGTCATTTGCTGCTCGCTTGATTGGTGCTAATGCCGCTAGTGCGTTGGCTCGTAGACTGGGATTTAGCGGTGGCGAAATCGCTGTACCCGCAGCCGGGGCCCAGGCCGCACAAACTATATTAACTAGAATGCCGCAAGGCCGTGCTTGGGAGACGCTGACCGAAGCGGTCAAAGACCCTAAGCTTATGGCAGAGCTTCTAGCTAAAGCAGAGACGCGCCGAGAAACAGAACAACTTGCCCGCAGCCCACGGCTAAAAGCTGTTCTGACAACAGCCGGTGGACGTGCCCTGGCGGACATCTTAGAGCCTTCCAAGTACCGTGGAACACCGACCGGTGCAGATAGGCAGCCCGCAGCGGTAGAGCAAACCACACGTCCCGTTCCTATCAGTCAGACCATCCAGGGAGAGACCCGACGTCCTGTTGCTCCCATGGCTCGGCAGGTAGCACCACAACCACAGCCCGCGGCCCCCAGGCCACAAGCGGCTGCACCGCAATCTAATCTACAGCAAAGTCGTAGGCAGTTTGCAGAGTTGTTTCCCACAGATATAACAAGCGGAATAATACGCGGACAGGGCTAACGCAGCCACTCACCGAAGTCTTCATTCAGAACTGTACTCGCCAGATTAATCTTCTGGCGTAGCGCGTTCAGTATCACTTCGTCTATTGTTTCACGTGAAACTAAATCAATATACGTGACCCTATTTTCTTGGCCGATACGGTGCGCTCTGTCTTCAGACTGTAGCCTAAGTTCCAGGTCATAAGAATTAGAATAGTAAACCACCGTGTCCGCAGCAGTAAGAGTGATACCGTACCCGCCTGTCTTGGGCTGACCAACAAAGAATCTAAGCGGAGACTCGGTGTCTTGGAATTTATCCACAATGTCCTGCCGCTCATCCTGTGGCGTGCTTCCGTAGTAAATAGCAACAGAGTCCTCTCCGTACACCTCGGACAACGCCTCTTGGATATTCAGCAAGTCCTGCGTAAACGTCGCCCAGATAATTACTTTGCCCTGCGCCTCTTCCACGACGTTCATCAGTTCAGGCAGGCGGTTGTTCTTAATGCTCTGTATCTCACCGTCGTCCGTTCGTAAGTGCCCACAAACAATAGACTGCAAGCGCATGATCTGTGTAAGCACCGACGCGGTGGTGGCTAACTCGCCACCCTCCATCTGGGCCAGGGCCAGTTCTTTCATCTGCCCGTATACCTTCACCTGCTCCGTGGTCAACGGCACGTTGCGCGCCATATATACCTTGTCCGGCAAGTCTAAGCAGTCACGCTTCAACACTCGGGCGCTGAACTGGTCTAGCTTGTCGGTAAGCTCTTCAAGACGTCTAAAGCCAACAATCTTCTGAAAACTGCGGTGGCCCATGCTCCGCTGCTGCGTCACGGCGTAGCGATTTTGAAAAGCATAGTAGTTGGTGTAGCCCAGAGCATCGTCGCCCAGGTAAGCACACTGACTAAACAAATCCATGGGCGTTTTGGTAATGGGGCTACCGGTCAAGATGCGTCGGTATTTTGACGCTCGGCCGATCTCAAGCACCGTTTTAGTCCGCTGCGCCTTGCGGTTTTTGATCGTGGTGCTTTCATCAACGATAGATATGTTGTCTGGGTTTAGCTGCAAAAATTTAATCGCAGAGGCCGCCCCTTTCTTCGTGGACAACGCTTCTATGTTCATAATCAGGATGTGCAACGTCCCCGGCTCACGGTTCTCTCTCAAAGCTATGTCTTTGATTTCTTGGGTAAATTTCTTTGTAAAGTTGGGCTGCCAACGCACTATCCGAGTGGGTATGTCGTCGGGCAGATGTGCCGGTATTTCTTTCCTGACCCAGTTATCGTAGACGCCTTTGGGTGCCAGGATAAGAGCCGTATCTATGTCTTTGCGCTTGAACAGAGCGCCCATGGTATCTATCGCTACCTTGGATTTACCCGTGCCCATTTCCATAAACAGCGCATACATGCTAGACGTCCAAGACTGGTCAAAGACAGTTTTTTGGTGTTCGTAAGGTGTTGTTTTGAATTTATACATGGCTTTCTATTTACACTTGACTTCTGAGATTATATGGGACTATTATCCTCCTCCGCAAGGGCAAAACATGTCCTTTAATCACGAAAGGAGAAAAACGATGGTCGATGACCTCTTTGCAGAAATGGAAGCAGATCAGTCCGGTGGGTCTGCCGTAGAATCCCTCGATACCGGTGGCGTGGCCAGCATTGCTGAAGTTGCAAGAGCTGTCCGAAACAAGCAAGACGAAATAGAACTCTTAGACAGTAAGCTCAAACAGAGCAAGAAAGATTTGCTGAAGCTGACCGACGAAGACCTTCCCGCTTTGCTACACGAAGTCGGCGTATCCAAAATGGAACTAGAAGACGGTTCCAAAGTCGAACTAAAACCAACGTATGGCGCTTATATCAAGGTTGAAAACCGAGATTCTGCCTATGGTTGGCTGCAAGAAAATGGGTATGACGATATCATCAAGAATGTTATTAGTTGTCAATTTGGTCGCGGCGAAGACCAAATGGCTAATGACCTCATGTCCTCTCTTGCTGGTCAGGGCTACCCTGCCGCACAGAAGCGGGACATCCATCCACAGACCCTGAAAGCATTTGTAAAAGACCAGGTTGAATCGGGCAAGCAGTTTCCGATGGACTTGTTCGGAGCTTATGTGGGTCAACGCGCAAACATTAAAAAAGGTTAACGAAAAATGGCAGAAGCAAAGAAAAAAGAAGTGGCCGAAAAGGCTAGTACGGAGTTGGCGGCAGTCTCGCTATTTGAGGCCGATGCTGAGACTATGGGTGAGACTCTTGATCAAGATGACGTCAAGATTCCATTCCTTAAAATTGATAAGGATAACGGCACGATATTGCAGGAAGTAACAGGGCAGCAGTGGAAACCGGAAGACGGTGTCACTGTTATTCCTTGTGCATATCAGCGTGTGTTTATCGAATGGGCTCCGCGTGGATCAGGTCCTGGGGCTCCCGTTAACATTTATCAGAAGGATGATAAACGCCCTGAAACAGAGCGTGATCCGTCCACCAACAAAGACGTGATTGTAGGCGGTAGTGGTAATTACATCGAAGAGACGCACCAGCATTTTGTTCTTATAAAACAAGAGGATGGGACTCTGGAAGCGGCTTTGATACCGATGAAATCTACACAGCTCAAGAAGTCCAGAGCGTGGAACACGGTGGTTAGCAGTCGCACGATGCAAGGTGCGAACGGCATATTCAAGCCGCCACGTTTTGCGTACACATATAAGCTTACGACACAGCACGAGAACAACAACAAAGGCGATTGGTGGGGTTGGAGTGTTGAGCTTGAGGAGTCGTTGGCTGAAACAAATCAGGTCGATGCGTATCAACACGCACGCGAGTTTGCCAAGAGCATCCGCGCAGGCGACGTAGTTGTTAAGCACGAGCAGGAGGGTGACGACGGCAGTAATTCTGACGACGTTCCGTGGTAATTAATACGGGGCCGAAAGGCCCCGTTTTTCGGGTGAAACATGATTGATAACGCTAAGAAATTTGCGGCTATCTTTGACGGACTAAAGCAAGCTTACGGCACATATCGGATAGATCGCAAAGCGCAAAATGGAAAGAATACCGGTAAGGCAACCGTTGTTAAAACGCCACGAACAAAGGACACCTGGCTCGGTCATTTAAGCGGAGAGGGTGAAGCAATTGGAATTATACCGATCAACGAAGACAACCAGTGTAAGTGGGGTTGTGTCGACGTTGATCAGTACCCGTTAGATCACAAAGAGCTAGTAGACAAAGTGCGTAGCATGAAGCTGCCGCTTGTCGTGTGCCGTTCTAAGTCAGGAGGCGCTCACTGTTTTTTGTTTACAAAGGAATGGGTTACTGCAAAGAAGATGCAGGAGACCTTACAAACTATTGCTGCAAGCTTAGGCTACGGCGGTAGTGAAATATTTCCTAAACAAGTCAAGTTGTTCCTGGACCGGGGTGACGTAGGTAATTTCTTAAACCTTCCGTATTATGATGCGGAGGAAGGGTTGCGCTATGTCATTAAAGATGATGGGCAGTCCGGTACAATCGAAGAATTCTTTGGGTTGTACGATCAATACGCTCAAGAACCGGAGCAGCTTGACAGCATAACCATAGAAGAAGCGGACACTAACATCATTGTCAAAGATGGTCCGCCCTGTTTACAAACGCTTTGCACGCAGAAAATAAGCGAAGGTGGACGGAATAATGGGCTCTTCAACGTTGGTGTGTACTTACGCAAAGCTTTCCCAGATAGTTGGGAATCTGAGATTTTAACGTATAATACGCGCTACTTCGAACCTCCACTTCCTCTCTCCGAAGTTAATCTTGTAGCGAAACAGCTTCAGAAGAAAGATTACGCTTACAAGTGCAAAGACGCCCCGATCTGTGATTACTGCAATGCCGAGGTCTGTAAGACGAGGAAGTACGGCATTGAAGCCGCAGTATCGGGTGCGACCATTGCGAATCTTCGCAAGTACAACTCTACTCCCCCTGTGTGGTTTATGGATGTTAACGGCTTTCCGTTAGAGCTAGATACAGACGCTCTGATGAACCAGACGGCGTTTCAACGTGCCTGTGTCGAACAGCTAAACTTCATGCCGCAGAGTGTCAAGAAAGACATGTGGGAGGCCCGTATAAACGGGTTGCTGTCAGAGATGAGCGATACAGACGGTGCCATCATTGAAGTGTCGCAGGACGCCTCTATCAACGGTCAGTTCTACGATTTATTAGAAGAGTTTTGCACAGTCATGCAGCAAGCAGACAACAGGGAAGAGATTCTGCTGCGCCGCCCATACACTAATGAAGACGATGAGCGAACTTACTTTCGCATTAAAGATTTTACCGCGTATCTGCACAAGCATCGTTTCTTTGAATACAAAAGTCATAAGATTGCCCAGCGTTTACGAGACATAAACGGCGAATCAACTTCTTTAAAGATTAGCGGAAAAGCAGTGAGGGTGTGGAGCATACCCGCATACGCTGCTCCCATTGGCGCTATAAAGCCCAACGGAATTTCTTCTGCTCATCCGCAGCCGTTTTAATGTTTCGTATATTTGGTCCTCCCGGGACTGGGAAGACAACTACGCTTCTTAACTATGTCGACCAGGCATTAGAAGCAGGTATGTCGTCACAAGACATTGCATTTTTTGCGTTCACCCGGAAAGCGGCGGGCGAGGCGAGGGAACGCGCCGCCCGTCGTTTTCAACTTAATGAAAAGGCTGACCTGCCGCATTTTAGAACGTTGCATAGCTTTGCTTACCGCGCACTTGGTATACGCGATCACGATCTAATGAAGAAAGAAAACTTCGATGATCTTTCTAAAAAAATAAAAATACCTCTTAGTATTAAACCGCACTACGATTTTGAACAAGAGTCTTCATCTAATCTTTTAGAACACCCGGTGTTAGGACTTATTAACCTGTCTCGCCTTAAAAAGACTACGTTGCGTTCAGAGTACAACCAAACTTCATTAGACGAATCGTGGCCCGAGGTTGAATACATTGCTGCGGCCTACGCAGAGTACAAGCAGTTCCACGGTTTATTGGACTATACGGACATGCTTGAGCTATTTGTAAAGGATGCAGCCAGGGTGTGTCCTCACTTCAAGCTTTGTTTTTTGGATGAAGCCCAGGACCTTTCACCCTTACAGTGGGATATCGCTCATGCCATCGACAAAAAAGCAGAACGCATGTACTGCGCCGGAGACGACGATCAGGCTATCTATAGATGGGCAGGTGCAGATGTTGATCAGTTCATCAACCTGCCCGGCGGAAGTGAGGTATTGGAACAATCCTATCGAATCCCACAAGCTGTCCATCGACTTGCAGAAAGTATTGTTTCGAGAATACATAGACGATTCCCAAAAAAATATAATCCTAAACCCCAAGAAGGCAGCGTCAGAAGACTGACCAGTTTGGAAGAGCTAGACATGTCGGAAGGCGAGTGGCTAGTCATGGCCCAAGCCAACTACATGCTGTCCCCTATTGCCGAGCAACTGAAGACAGGCGGATACCTGTTCGAGCGCAACGGCTCACGGTCCATCTCCGAGCGTCTGTCGATTGCAGTGAACGGTTGGGAATCCATGCGTAAAGGACGCCCTGTGTCCCTCAAGACCGCCGAAACAATATATAGCTACATGTCCGGCAACGGCGTTCGCGTCGCACGTGGGAAGAAAAAGATAGTGGCTCCTGACGATCAGTTATTCACTCTTGAACTATTGCAGAAAGAACACGGTCTAATCGCTGATGACAGCATGATATGGCATGTCGCAATGGACAAAATTCCTGCGGTAGACCGCGCCTACATCACATCATTATTGAGACGAGGAGAAAAGTTTAATGCATTACCCCGTATCAAATTGTCCACGATCCACGGCACAAAGGGAGGAGAAGCAGAGAACGTTGTTCTACTGCTTGATCTGAGCCCCGCGGCCCTACGAACCCCTCCCGACGATTTGCACCGCGTTTTTTATGTTGGTGTCACTAGAACAATAGAAAATTTATTTATCGTCGATCCTGAGAATTATGAAAGAGCTTACAACTTATGAAAAAAGACGAGATTGACCCTTTGCACTACAACAAATGCGATGCCTGCGGTAGCACCGCCACAGCCGTTGTGGATGTGGAAAACAACGTCAGGAAAGGTTGGTACTGCCAACACTGCACACACTTTAGTAAAGCAATAGGCCGAGAAACTATTTGGAGAGTAGAAGAAAATGCCCGGTAACTTACAGATGGCGATGTTCGCTCAGAAGACAGATTGGCTGCCCCCAGAGCATCCTTTTCCAGAAGAAATTTTAAACGCTAAAGAAATAGCAATTGACGTTGAGACACGCGATCCACACATCAAGTCGAACGGCCCGGGCTGGGCCACAAAGAACGGCGAGGTGGTGGGCTATGCCATAGCGGTCCCTGGGTGGAAGGGTTACTTCCCTGTAGGTCACCTGGGTGGCGGCAACATGGACCAGCGCATCATCAATAAATATTTAAAAAAGGTGTTTGAGTCTCCGGCAGACAAGATCATGCACAACGCTCAATATGACCTGGGCTGGATACGTGCGATGGGTTTTGAGGTTAAAGGCCGTGTGATCGACACGATGATGACCGCTGCGCTTGTAGACGAGAACCGATTTTCCTACAGCCTGAACGCCCTGTGTTACGACTACCTGGGCAAGACCAAGTCTGAGAAGACCCTGACAGAAGCAGCACGCGAGTTTGGCGTGGACCCCAAGGGTGAGATGTGGAAGCTGCCCGCGATGTATGTGGGGCCTTACGCGGAGGTTGACGCTGAGATTACCCTAGAGCTTTGGTCACATCTCAAGACCCTATTGAACCGAGAAGACCTATGGCAAATCTGGGAATTGGAAACTAACTTGCTGCCGTGCCTCGTAGACATGACTTATCGAGGTATCCGAGTCGATACAGACCAGGCGGAGCGCACCAAGCAAGAACTTCTAAAACGTGAGAAGGCCGCCCGCAAACGGCTCAAGGAAATCAACGGCGCTGATGTGGAAATCTGGGCGGCTGCTTCTATCGCTAAGGCGTTTGATAAACAGAACATTAAATACGCAAGGACAGAAAAAGGCGCGCCAAGCTTCACTAAAGCGTTTCTCTCGGAACACCCCTCCGAACTGGCTAAGTTAATCATGGAAGCGCGTAACCTGAACAAAATACAGGGCACTTTCATAGATTCCATATTGAAGTTTGTGGGTAGGGATGGCCGCGTGCATGGGCATATCAACCAACTGCGATCAGACAGCGGGGGCACCGTTTCCGGCCGTCTATCAATGAGCAACCCAAACCTTCAACAAATCCCGGCTCGCGACCCGGAGCTAGGACCTATGATCCGTAGATTGTTTTTACCAGAGGAAGGCGAGCAGTGGGCTGCAATAGACTTCAGTCAGCAAGAGCCACGCATACTGACGCACTACGCGCACGCATTCTCGGAGTACAAGAACATGGACCTGCCGGGCGTCAAAGAGTTTGTCGAAGCCTACAACGAAAACCCGAATATGGATTTTCACAGCATGGTTGCAGATATGGCCGAAATCCCCCGCAAACAGGCGAAAGTCATAAATTTGGCAATGATGTACGGGATGGGCGTCAATAAATTGTCGCAGCAGCTAGACATTACCCTTCCAGAGGCCAAGGAGCTTACCACGCAGTACCACGACCGCGTCCCGTTCGTTCGAGGATTGATGCAAGGGGTACAACGCTCCCTGGACGATAAACGCTCTAGCGGCTCCATACGCTCCCTGGGAGGCCGTAAGTGCCGGTTTGATTTATGGGAACCGGACGCCTTTGAAATGAATAAGGCTCTGCCCTACCAGGACGCAATAAACGAATATGGGCCGACGACCCGTCTTCGCAGGGCGTACACCTATAAATCATTGAACCGTTTAATCCAGGCGGCGGCCGCAGATATGACCAAACAGGCTATGGTGGACGTCTACAAGGCCGGTACGGTGCCTTTGCTCCAGGTGCATGATGAGTTGGCTTTCAGCGTAAAGTCCGTGGAACAGGCTCGTGAGCTGTCTGAAACTATGAAAAACGCCATACCGCTAGTGGTCCCGAACAAGTGTGACATTGAAATGGGCCCAAACTGGGGAGATTTTGAATCTGTCGATTAATCTTATATAATCGCAGATATTAGCCTTGGAGAAACCGATGGATACAAACAAGTGGAAAAGCGTCCTGCTTCCAAAAGACGTCTACGAAGAGATCGTAGTCATTGCTGACGTGGAGGGACGCACCATTAGCGGCCAACTGCGCGTGGTATTTGAAGCGTGGAAAAACGAAAACCTTTCGGATAGAGACCGACGCTACATTAAGGATCGTTTAATCGAACACCGAGAGAAGAATAAACCCGATCCAAAAGAAGAAGACACCATCTTTTCGGTCAAGGATTATTATAATGTTCGCGATTGAACAAAAGTTTAAACAAGCCTTTGAAAAAGTAGAGCGACAAATCCACGAAAAAGGCGCGGCTAACACCGAAGACGTCAAGAAACTTCAGATGTGGCAAGCGTTACTAGGCGTGAAGCACGAGGCCAACCGACCAAATAAGGCGATTGAAGTTGGGAACAAAAGTAACGATTAAATTTACCGAAGAGGAAGCGGACAAGGTCTTTGAGGCCATTGAACGGTTTAACGAGAGCGTGGCAGAGCTAAAAGAACTCGTGGACCTCGCCTACCGGCTCAATGATAAATTGGAAACTCAAGATCGCCATTAACCATTTCTAACTGTCCCAGGCACGCATAACACAGGATAGACTCTACTTGCGCCCCGGATTCAACCAAGAACTGGTAGATAATTGGTTCTAAGGAAAACATTTCCTTACATCTAGAACACTGGTACTCACTGTCGGGCTTCTTCATATGGCGTAGCTCGCTTTCCTCGATATACCCAGTCTCGCACCGTATCTATGGGTACACCATATTTTTCCGCAATCCAATCAACTTTGCGGTTCTCTACGTTTCTCGCTTGTCTAACCTTATCCACAAGTTCTTGTGGCCATTTAGCTGGTCTACCCGCCATATGTTGTGTCTCCCGAAAAAACATAAATTTATACGATTTTCTTGGGTAAAACAAGTTGAATATGGGTATTTTATGTGTGTATACTGGCCGTCCATTTAACGAAGGAGGTCCTATGGAGACTGAAACAGTAGAGAAAGAAGACATAAGCTACAGCGCCATGCGCCACGCGCAGCTTAACCGAGACTTCGAAGAAGTTTTGAGCTTTGCTAAAAATATCCTCGACGATACCGACCATTTAAGAAAGCACATCGATAGACTAACCCGGTATATCGATGACGTGCGAAGGGGGTCAAATTAATGAACGAGAAAACCGCAGAAAAAATCTTCGACACCTTGGATGACGTAGAAGCCTCTATAATGGACGTGTTTTATGCCAGGCACTACGATGTCCCTTTAAGCTACGCCATGATTGCCTGCCAACGGCTCGCGGCCCGCATGTCCTCTGACATAGGCGTCAATCCCTCCGATTACGTCAAATGTTCTGAGCAAATGATCAAACAAGTTCAACGAGAAAAGAAAGAAAATTCGGATGAAGCTTTTTCTGAACCTTAAAAAGTCAGTCTGCGCCGAC
>Ga0099847_1000793_pt1 | contig 10789 bp, 18 predicted proteins | sample CB_VirMetaG_2_FD_78178 | JGI IMG/M metagenome (GOLD analysis project Ga0099847, IMG submission 78178) | Freshwater to marine saline gradient viral communities from Chesapeake Bay - CB_1504_2 Viral MetaG | ecosystem: Environmental > Aquatic > Marine > Coastal | place: USA: Chesapeake Bay...
TACCTAGCGCAAGCTAGACACAACCTTGGCTACCGCACGTGCCTTGAGTGCGGAGAGGAGCAAGCCCGACAAGACCGCAAGCTGTGGTGCGTCGTGCCCATGCACAAGAGCAATTACTTCTACTGCACCGACCCGTTGGACTTGCAGGGCATCAACAACAAAGGAGGGCTAGTGCGATGAACGAACGAATCCGAGAACTTGCTGAACAGGCCCAAGACTGGGCAGATGCTCAAGCACCTCTTGCCAGTGAAGAACATGAATACTTCTACGAAAAGTTTGCCGAGTTGATCGTCGAGGAGTGTGCTCGTATAGTCACCCGCGATGCAGCATTGGTTATCTTTGAACATTTTGATTTGGAGTACTGATGAGATGAGTGAGATGACTGACCGTTGGTCTGTTGTGGTTAGCGAAGTAAGCCGAGAGTACCTTGGGGTTGCTACTGATAAGGGCTTCTGGGTCTCTTACATTGTGCTCGACGGTAACTTTCCCGACTACCACGGACACAGGCTAGTTGTGGCACAAGATGAACTTGAGGTGTACACAAGGTTCCCGCTAATGATGCTCAAGCGTCACGGGGCTAACAATGTTAGGTGGTCACTAAAGGAGGTGGTGTGATGACTAAAGATCAAGAAGTGCTGATGGCTGTGCTGCTGGACTACCTACAAACGTCGCAGAAGGATGCAAGGCAAAGCAAAGCCTGTTGCAACGCAATCCTGCATTTGGTCAACAGCCTAAGCACAGACCAGTTGCAAGCGTTGGTAACAAAACTTAAGGGAGAAGAGAAATGAAATGGCTTCTTGATTTCTTTTACTGCCGGTCATGGCGTGAGTTTTTTGTCTTGGCTGTGCTTGCGTCAATGGGGTTCATTGTTTTTTGGGCGCTACTGGTCTTTGTCTTTGTACTATTTGGATAGGGGCATACATATGAAGCAATCCACAACAAGTTTAGTAAATGAATGCCGTCTGCGAAACCGGCAGGTGGGCGATGTTGTGCATATGGATAAGAAACCGTTTTATATCTACGAGATCAAGCCCGACTGCATAACTTTCGTTTCAATGACGGACAACAAGACTTTCACAACCGTATGGGATGTACAAAATGCACAAGAACAAACCAAACAAACATCAACCGCTACTGCCCAAGAAGCGTAACCCTGTGGTGGCGGCACTGCTAAAGAACCCCAAGCGCAATGCGGGTGCGCACAAGGTGAAAGCGCAGCGGGACCTAACAATGTTAGATACAACAGACAAGGAGTAAGTCATGTACTCATGCCGGTTTAACTTTTCCAGTCTTTATAACTGGATGGATGCCAAAGCGCACCACGACAGCATTGTTCCCATGCGTACGGACGGAGTGCGGCCCATCGGTAAACGACGTAAAAAAGAAGCCAATATTAGAGAAGAGGCAGATGCAATAATTTGCAGGCTCTATGAAACGGACGTGGTGACTTACCACAAGGACGGACGCATTGAGGTGCGGCTTGATGGGTGGGTGAGCCAGTCTACTGCGGCATTCATTAGTGCGGCTTTGGAACCAACAAGCTTGAGGCACAACCAGATGTGGATAACAGCAACCACGGGTGATACTTATACCGGCGGGTGGTTAGCCTTGGACCCAAACGGGGTCAATACATTCGTGCGCATTGGTTCGGGCGACCTTAAGTTTTTAAACCCTACAACCACTAAAGTGCATACCGTCAACCGAGCAAGGACTAACAATGTTAGGCGGCAATACAAGCCGTTCCTAGACTACATCAAAAACGTAATCAAACTACGTGGTGAATTTGAAGGCACTAACTTCAAACGGATAACTTGTTCAACGCAAGAATACAAAGATGTGTTCGGTACGAGGACTAACTTCATTGGCCCTGCATATCCCTACCCTGCCTATGTGCCAAGCAAACGCTATGTGCCAGACATGGAACCAGTAGAGCAGTTGTTGGACTTGGCAACATCAACCAAGAACGAGGACCACTACAAAGCGTTCCTGTGGTTGGTGCGGTCTGCCGGTTACCCCACTGTGAACGATAAAGTGCAAGCCTTTTGGAGCTATGCAAACTATCTTACTGAACACTTCAATAACTTGATGCTATTCAAGCATCGAGATGAGTGCTTCGATGAAACCGATGCGCCGGTTGGCAAGGTGGCTAGGGATAACTACGCTAACTTTTTCTACAAGTACCGCTAGTCACAGCGGTGACCAAAGTACTTGACTTTCAGTGGTACAATGTTATATAATATACATATTACAGTAGAAGTTCGGCTGTAAGGCACGGCACCTAACAATGTTAGGTATTTTCAACAACAAGAAGGAAGTAAACCAATGAGCGAAATCAGTTTTGGTACACAGGTATCTTTGAAGCAAGCCGCAAGCATCATTCTTGCAACCCCCATGAACCGCTACCTGTTACAAGGTGAGCCTGGCATTGGTAAGTCATCTCTGCTTAAGACGCTAGCTGCAAGTCTGCCCGAGCATGAAGTGGCTTACATCGACGTGCCAAACATGGACCTCGGTGACATTGCCATGCCGGTGATCGACCACGAGACACGCACCACAAGATACTACCCCAACAGTCGGTTCAAGATTCACTTGGGCAAACCCGTCATAACAATGTTAGATGAGTACACCAAGGGTGCTGAGCCCATCAAGAATATGCTTCATCCCATGCTTGAGGTATCTAATCCTCGGCTTGGTGATATACCCCTGCTTGAGCAGTCAATCACTTTCCTGACCGGTAACTTGAGTTCGGATGCGGTGGGTGACAACCTGAAAGCGCACAGCCGCAACCGCATCATCCCTCTTACGGTGCGCAAGCCCGATGCAGACGAGTGGCTTGAGTGGGCCATCAACAACGACATTGAGCCGTTGATCATGGCGTGGGTGCGTCAGTATCCGCAAGCATTGCAGAGTTACTTGGATGACCCAAGTAATGCGAACGAGTTCATCTACAACCCCAAGAAGGTGATGACTTCCTTTGTTTCACCTCGCTCATTGGAGAGGGCATCTAACATTGTTAGGGTCCGATCAAAGATTGATAACGACACCTTGATTGCGGCAATGAGCGGTGCGGTGGGCGAGGCGGCATCTAGGTCTATTCAAGCATACGTAGAGTATCAAGATCAGTTACCCACTTGGGAAGCCATCATCAAGAACCCCAAGGATACGGTTGTGCCTGAGTCTGGTGGTGCTTGCGCAGTGCTTGTGTTCGGCGCTATCGCTAAGGTTACCAAGGACACAATCGGTCCATTCATGAAGTACTTGGAGCGGTTTGAACCTGAGTGGCAAGCGTGCTTTGCCATCAACGTGGCTAAGTCTCCGACTAAGCAAAGCATTGCATTTAGTTCGTCGGCTTTTGCAGACTGGGTTGCTAAGAACGAGGACTTGCTATGAGGCACACGCCACAGGTTAGGCCCAAGGACGTGATGACTAACGAAGGGGTGAGGTTAATTCAGAACCGAGCCTTGAACAAAGCCCGCGAGCTGTTACAGGCTAAGGGCTACAAGAGTAGGGATTTCTTTTCAGACGTACATTACACAGGAGCTAACAATGTTAGACAGAGAAGAACGGAGATTGAAGAAGGTGAAGATCAGCCTTATGCGCAACCCGAAGTTTGCGCTATGGTCTGGAATATTGATGGTTGGAAGAACTACGATCAGCGAGACCTTTCCGACGGCTTGCACGGATGGGAGGAACGAGATCTACGGCAGGGAGTTCGTCAAGGGGCTTGATGACAAAGAGCTAGCCTTTGTTGTTCTCCACGAGAATCTTCACAAGGCACTGCGGCATCTGTTCATTTGGAAGAAGCTGGATGCAATTAATCGGCAGCTCACCAATGCGTCTTGTGACTACGTTATTAACCTGATGATTCACAAGATGGATCCGCAAGAAGTCTACGTTGCAATGCCTCGCAAGGACGGCAAGATATTCGGCCTGTTCGATAAGCGGTTCGACGGAATGAATACCAAGCAGGTCTTTGATCTTCTGATGCAAGAAGGTGAAGGCGGTGGTGGTGGTGAAGGCTTTGATGAACACGACTGGGACGGGGCTAAAGATTTGTCCGAAGAGGACAAGAAGGTGCTTGAGAAGGAGATCGACCAAGCGTTACGTCAAGGGCAGATTACCCACGAGAAGCTCAACGGTAAGGGTGCAGGTGGCTTGAACCGTGAGTTGAATGACTTGCTCAACCCCAAGGTGGACTGGCGTGAGGTGATGCGTGAGTTCGTTAAGAGTATTTGCGCAGGTAAAGACGCATCTTCATGGCGCCGTGTTAATCGTCGGTTCTTATCGGGTGACATTTACATGCCTACCTTGGTAGGCGAGCGAGTTGGGCGTATTGCTATTGGCGTAGATACATCGGGTTCTATCGGTGGGCCTGAGCTTGATCGGTTCTTATCCGAGGTGAAGTCTATTGCCGAGGACGTGAAGCCATCCTTTGTTGACCTGATCTACTGGGACAGCGAGGTGGCGGCTCACGAAGAGTACGACGAGTCATCAGTACCTAACATTGTTAGCTCTACTAAACCAATGGGAGGCGGTGGCACTGACCCTGTTGCAATGCAGAACTACTTGAAGGAAAAGAACATCAAGCCGGAGTGCATTGTGATGCTTACTGATGGTCACGTAGGGGAGTGGGGCAATGAGTGGGAAGTACCTGTGCTTTGGACTATTTGTGGGGGTAACAAAGTTATTGCCCCTGTGGGTAAAACTATTCACATTGAGGACTAGGCTTATGAACAAAGCAATCTTTCAGATCGGATACAACAATTACGTTCTTGATACTGAGAAAGCCCTAAAACTTTTATCTCTCCTAGAAGAAGCGGAGAGGTACGAGCATAAGTGGCGCAAAGAAGAAGAGGGAGGTACTACGTACCATGTTTGGAACCCCAACGAATCTCCCGCAGATGGCTTGCGTGAGTTGAAGTTAATGCCTGAGCAGTTGTATCGCATGGCAAAGATGGCAGGTAAACCTGAGCAGTAAACCGAGCCTAACAATGTTAGGCAGTCAACAACAAGGAGCGAACCAATGAGCATCACATCAAGCACATTGCTGGTCGAGCTAAACATCTCGGTATGGACAGCAAACAAGTTGGATAAGGAAACAACCAACAAGGTAACTGCGGATAACAACGCAGTTGCAGGATCAGGGCAGTTTCGCAAGAACCTCATGGCTGGCACAAGCCTAAGGAAAGAGATCGCAGACTATGCGGCAGGATGTCGGCTGTGGCACAACAGCAGGACTTTGCCTTGGTCTGACAAGGGGCCACGGCTATTGGCTACAAGTTTGTTCTTGGACTACAAGAGCGAGTTGAATATCCGTAGGGCAACCTTTGACAAGATGGTGATTAATTTCATGACGAACTACCCGTCATTGGTAAGCACCGCACATAACTACTTGGGCACGTTGTTCAATTCCGACGACTACCCAAGCGAGGATGCAGTACGAGCTAAGTTTGGTTTCCGATTCAGTGCATCGCAGTTGCCCGAGTCTGGTGATATTCGGGTGGACCTACCCAAGCAGGACCTAGATGAACTGCGGCGTGAGAACGAGGAAATTTTTGAGTCAAGGCTAGGCGAAGCTATGCGTGAGCCTTGGGATAAGTTGCACAAGCTGATCGCTGACACGTCGAAGAAGTTGACCGATGCAGATAACGAAGAAGATCAAAACAAACGCAGGTATCACGATACCCTCATTACTAATGCGCAATCGTTGTGCGGTCTACTCACACACCTAAACATTACGAAAGACCCGAAGCTAGAGCAAGCAAGGCGTGACCTTGAGCTAACAATGTTAGGTGCTGACATTGACGTGATCAAAGAAAGCCCTGAGGTTCGTAAGAGTCTCAAGACAAAACTCGATGCAATCCTCGGTCAATACGAGTGGTAAGAAAGGAAAATTATGTTCGACCCTACAATTAACGAAATGAAGTTCGAGTACGAAGAAGCGTTTCTACCTAACGTGCTAATAGAATGGATAAAGCCCGACCCAAACGAAAGACCACGTGAAGGTAGAATGACCAACGACAAGTGGCCTATCGAAGTTGATGACATGCTAAAAAAGCTACTCATTGTACTAGCAACCAAGAATCCAGCTTGGAAGTTTGTATTCAAAAGCAACAGGCACAGTGCTTCTACGCGATGGGTTAGAGAAAACAACAACGCAGAGAATACAGTACCCCACAAATACCTTTCACTTTCAAGTGCGTACATATTCGATGGTAAGGAGTGGTTGGGTGCAGTAAGTAAAGTACGTGGTCGAAGTTCCGTAGATGCTTATTACATTGAAAACGAGCGGGTTAGCAGAGAACGTTCACGTGGAAGTGGTGCGACAACTAAGGACATGAAGAAGGCCATACGTCTAGTAGAGAAGATGTTTGGTTCTAAGACTGTCGAAGAAAGGATAGATGCGGTGCGGGAGGACTTGGGTAATATTGTCGATCATGTAAACAAAGACCGAAGCAGGAGGTACGAAGATACTTTTAGAAGAGCTACCAAAGGCATGAGAATGTACATGCTCAAAAACTGGGGCACTTTGAGTAAGATCGCACTTGAAAATGGTGGTGACCCACAGGCTATTGATAGCCTACTAACTGTACGTAACGAGGCAGTGCTGGCGAAAGGAATGTACAAATGTTGGGAAAACGAGAGCGGGCGTGTTGTACTAATTCATGGAAACGATTATGTTGTACGAAGCAAACAAGAAGGCGAAGAGAAACGGACTCACATCTATTCTCAAACAGACGTGCCAGAAGATATTAAGCGTGGCATTGGTATGCTTAAACTAGTAGACGTTAAGTTTTACATTGAGAACGTAGGCATTAGAATTTCTGAGAATGCGTTCTTCCTACCCACGGCACAGGAGGTTGATGATGAGTGAAGTAACAAATACAGTGCGGCGGAGAGTTAGGGGTAAAAGTAAAATACCCGCTCTAGTACATGTAAACATCAGACTACCTATCGAGGTTCTCAAATTTTACAAACGCTACCCCAGTTACACTGGAAAGATGCGAGAGGTGTTAACAGAGTACAAGCAACAAATAGAATCTTCAGATCCCCAAACCTAACCTAACATTGTTAGGCTGTGTTTAACCCGTCCATGTGGCGGGTTTTTTATTGTCCACACTTTGACAAAGTCCGATAACGTGATATACTTGTCTCTATGGCAAGCACACCGGAAAAGAAAGTAAAAGACAAAGTAGTAAAGCTCTTGAAGGAAGAGGGCATCTACTACTTCTACGCATCCACACATGGCTTCGGACGTTCGGGTATTCCCGATCTAGTCTGTTGTGTTAACGGTTTATTTCTAGGGATAGAATGTAAGGCCGGTGACAACAAACCTACTGCGCTGCAACAACGAGAACTAGCTGCTATACAAGCGGCTGGTGGTAGCGCAATAGTCATTAACGAGGAAAACCTAAGCGCACTACCTAACATTGTTAGGCTATTGAAAGAGGCTAAATGAACAGAGGCGTTCAAATGTTAATAGCAAGAACAAAGAGCAACCCTGAAGAGTTTGATTGCTTTGATACTAATAAGAAGAAGGGTAGATGGAACTGGGTCATTGACGCTGTGTACGACCGGACTATTCGTTGGGATGTTAGTAGCAAGATGAAAGACTTACCCCTACCCTTTCTTGATCACGAAGAAGTGGAAGACCTTTACAGGGCCATTGCAGGTGTGCAAGGCCAAGCGTTTACGAAGAGAGTCATGGCAGAACTCCTTGCCGCCGACGAGGACCGCGAGGACCGATGATAGTGACCAAAGAAGAAGTGGGAAGTTTTGTCGTGGTTCTAAACAACAGGGTAGTGGGAGCGTAATGGATATTTTAACAATCGACTTTGAGACGTACTACGACAGAGAGTTTTCTCTCTCCAAAATAACAACAGAAGAATACGTACGTAGCAAACAGTTTGAGACTATTGGCGTAGCAGTTAAAGTCAATGGTGGTAAAACTGAGTGGTACAGCGGCACCAAAGAACAAGTTAAGTTTTGGTTGGGTAAATTTAAGTGGCATGAATCAATTGCCCTAGCCCACAACGCCATGTTCGATATGGCTATCCTTAACTGGCAGTTTGGATACAGACCCAAGAAGATTGCAGATACTTTATCAATGGCTCGTGCGATACACGGCACAGAAGTTGGTGGCAGTCTTGGCGCACTGGTGCAACACTACCAGCTAGGTGAAAAAGGTACAGAGGTTGTTAACGCATTGGGTAAACGCAGGGCAGACTTCACGGACGAAGAGTTGGCCCGTTATGCCTCTTACTGCATTAATGACGTGGACCTGACGTACGAGCTATTTAAGTGTTTGGCTGGTGACTTTCCGATACCGGAGCTGGAGCTAATTGACTTAACCATACGTATGTTTACAGAGCCGGTGCTTAAGTTGGATAAGACAGTGCTGGCTAATCACTTGGTTGAGATTAGATCAAGCAAAGACATGTTGCTTAGGAACATCACTGAGAACAAAGAAGAACTCATGAGCAACCCCAAGTTTGCGGAAATATTGCGCAAGTGCGGTGTTGAACCCCCCATGAAGGTTAGTCCTACGACCGGCAAAGATACGTATGCGTTTTCTAAAACAGACGAAGAGTTTAAGGCATTGCTTGAACATGAGAATGTTAATGTGCAAGCAGTTGTTGCGGCTCGGCTTGGTATGAGGTCAACGATTGAAGAGACTCGTACTGAACGTTTTATTGAAATTGGGCAGCGGGGTTTGTTACCTATACCCCTGCGCTACTATGCGGCACACACTGGGCGGTGGGGCGGTGATGACAAAGTAAACATGCAAAACCTACCAAGGTCATCTCCTTTGAAGAACGCTATTGTTGCACCTGATGGTTACTTCATAGTGGACTCCGATTCATCACAGATTGAAGCCCGTACGCTGGCATGGCTTGCGGAACAAAACGACTTAGTGGAGGCATTCGATAAAGGTGAAGACGTATACAAGATTATGGCATCGGCTATATATGGCAAGCCTCAAGAAGAGATTACGAAGGATGAACGATTTGTTGGTAAGACAACAATCCTTGGGGCGGGATATGGAATGGGACCGGCTAAATTTAAAGTTCAACTTAAAACGTTTAACGTTGATCTATCAGAAGAAGAATGCAAACGCATCATTTCAGTCTATCGAGAAACCTACCCCCGCATCCCGCAACTCTGGAAGCAAGCAAGTAGTGCGCTACTGGCGATTGCCAATGAACAAACTGCCCCGCTCGGGCGAGAGGGGGCTTTGGTTGTGGAGGGCTCTAAGGGGATTGGGTTGCCGAACGGTCTTTACATCAAGTACCCGAATCTACGGCGTTGGGTCAACGACCAAGGAAAAGAAGAACTTGTCTACGATACCAAGAAGGGTAAAGCAGTTATCCCCAACCGCATTTACGGCGGCAAAGTAATTGAGAATGTTTGTCAGGCTTTGGCTCGTATCGTCATTGCTGAACAGATGCTGATGATTGCTAAAAAGTACAGGGTGGTGATGACGGTACATGACGCTATCGCTTGCTTGGTACCCGAAAGCGAAAAAGACACTGGGCGTGAGTTCGTTGAGATGTGTATGCGGATTCGACCCAAGTGGGCTCTCGACTTACCTCTTAACTGCGAGTCGGGTGTGGATAAATCTTACGGAAGATGTTAATTTTTTAACCAAAGGAGCGTAGTTATGAAAAAACTTACCAACGTACAGAAGATTCTGAAGGCCCTAAAATCAGGCCCAAAAACCCAAGTTGATTTGGTGCGTGAGACTAAGGTTAAGAACGTCTATCAAATCATTTCGGATCTTAAGAAGAAAAAGCTTGTGTTCATGGATACTGGCAAGTGCGTGAACCTTGTGAAAGTTCCTATTGCAATTGATGAAACGACAAAGGTAAGCGCCAAGCAACTGGGAGCCGTATTACATAAGCCTGAATCAGAAATCATCAAGACACTTAGGGGTGAAGTCGAAAACATTCAGGACGGTATTCGTTCGCTGATGATGGCCCGATCCTATCTCTTACGGCGTATCGAAGAAGAGAAGCGCGATGCTTAAAGAGAACGACCCGGTGATCATTTATGAAACTGGGGAAGTCGGCTACGTAGAAAAAATTTTAGATGGTGAGGGTGATCGGCTTATGGTTCGTATCCCCTCATCTGGTAGCTGGCCCTATCCGCATCATGTTTATGTAGATAAAGAAAAAGTACGAAGGGCGTCTAAAAAACTACCGCACGAAAAGGATTTATATGAATCAAATAATGGTTAACGCCGTTGAGTTTGATGCTTTGTTGAAAGAAGTTGAGTATTTAAAAGCCGAAAATGAAAAACTCAAAGAACAGCTAAAAGATTCTCAAGGTCGTATTCAAGTACTAAAAGAGGAAGTCGGGTTTGCTGAGCGCGGGTATACAAAACTATGAGTGAAGAGGTGACAGTTAATGACATAGCGGCACTACTGGAGGTCAGTCGCAGGAGTGCGATACAACGCATGGCTCGACTGGTCAAACGACAACACGCTATCAAACTTAACATGCCAACAGTGGGCAACCCAGCACGGTTCAAGTTGTTGGTGTCAAAAGAAAGCCTACTGCATACCCAGAAGTTTGCTGGCCCCAAGATGAACCGGCAAGTTGACTGGAAAAAGTTTTGCAGTGACCCGTTTGGCCTAGCAAAGAAGGAGGTGGTGGAATGAAAGCAATGTATAGCGTTTACGACCGTACCGGCGACTGTTTTGATTTTTGTGACGATGAAGAAACTGAACATTCGCTGGACTATGACGCAGAGCATGACCGGCTTCGTGTTTGGCAGTGGAGCGCAGAA
>Ga0099847_1000801_pt1 | contig 10708 bp, 10 predicted proteins | sample CB_VirMetaG_2_FD_78178 | JGI IMG/M metagenome (GOLD analysis project Ga0099847, IMG submission 78178) | Freshwater to marine saline gradient viral communities from Chesapeake Bay - CB_1504_2 Viral MetaG | ecosystem: Environmental > Aquatic > Marine > Coastal | place: USA: Chesapeake Bay...
AGTGGTCTCAACGATTTTAGGCATCATTGCCTGGATCTCGGCACGGCTCACGCCGGCGCCAAAAGTGTTATTCTGAATGATCGTTACGCCACCATCGCCGCTGATCTTTTCGTTTGGTACAACGGTTCCGCTGCGGCCAGGGATCATCAACTCTGGGCCACGTTCGCCAACAATGTATGGTTTATTGCCAGCGACGCTGCCGCCGGTTGCTCGCTTACCGATCACTGCGGATGCAAGGCCTGTTGCGCCAGTCGCCCCGAATCCAAGGAAGTTCATAATCCCGCTCACCATGCGCTGCACAACAAGCACACGATACAGTTCTGAGATGATGCTGGATGCCATTTTCTTGAACGCATCTTTGGCATTGCTTGTGCCATCGACGATAGACATGAAAGCACCTTCCATGCTGCTTGAGATGGATTCCCTCAGGCCTTGATAGACCTTATCGATTTCTTCCTTTGCATCCTTAGCCGCTTTACCAGCATCTTCAGAGGCCTTTTTTGAGGCATCTCCAAATATTGATACTTCTGTGGTTCCTGCCGCAATAGCTGACTTGATTGCTGCCCAAGCTGTTTTGATGCCAGCGCCGGCACTTGTGAATGCTGTTTTAGATTGACCAGCCAAATCCATGGCTTCAGACCGCAATCTTGTTACAGTTTCCGTGGCATTTGCAGCCCAGTCAGAAGTATATTCTGCGGCGCGAGCGCCTGTAAGACCTACAGCATCAGCGAACGCATTCCAGCCGCTGATCATTGTATTTACTAGGTCTTCCCATTTTTTCATAATTGCGGCAAAGGCACTGACAAATGCTGCGTCAATACCTTTTGATGCGGATTGGGCAAGTAGGTAAAAACCACTTAGTGATTTGCCCATCCCGCGGAATACAGCCAGTGCAAGGTCAGACAAAAGCTTAAGTGCTTCACCCAATCCACCAGCACCTTTTTGAAGCACTAAGAAATACTTGATCATAGTTGCCAGGCCAATCAGCAAGGCAACAGGAAGAAATCTCATAAAGATCGTGCCAACTGCTGAAAGAGCGGCCCCAAGTGTCATCACGGCGGCCCTTACAGTAGTAAGGACAACTGAGAAACCGCCAGCAGAAAGCGCAGATGCAACCAGCGCAGCCCTAAATGTCATCATTGATGCAGAGAACATTGCCGACGCCCCAGATGCGGCAATCATTGACGGTATTGCCCGAGACACCATTACCGCGGCAAAAAGACCAGCAGCGATCATAACTGTATCAAGCTGATTTGGAAGTCCACTGAACAAACCGGCAAATGCCGCACTTACAGATGCTACCTTTTCGGCAATTATGGTCAAAGGTGCTTGCAACACGCCAAGGGCAGATCGAAGATTGTTGATGTCTTTGCCGGTCTTTTGAGCAACAACACCAAATGCGGCAACTACTGCTACAGCAGCACCAATTACTGCACCAATTGGACCAAATACCTGTAAAAGCTGAGGCGCTTGCTGGCCAAATGCTTGTAGACCATTAGTGCCGTTTGCAAGCTGAACAGCAAAGTCACCAACCTGATAACCAGCCTGCTGAAGGGCGCCCCTCGCCCACTTTTGAGTAGCAGTATTCGCAAGGCCTGTGCCTTGGGTATAGCTTCTCATGCTAGAAGTTGCACCGTTCAAAGAACTGGTTGTTTTTGAGACCTGTTGCTGAACGGCACGAAGCGGACCGCTTACTTGGTCAACACCAAGGAGCGTGATCCGAAGTTCATTTTTTCCTGCCATTCTTCTCACGCTCCTCAAGGACTATAAAGTAAGCCACCCATTCATTATACTCATCAAGTGAGATTTCATCAATCTCTCGAATCGTTTTGCCCAATCTATCTGCCAGCGCGATTAGATTGAGCCTGAATGGGCGTTCCCTTAGTTTTTTGCGTGGTCCTCAACGGATGTGTTTCCGAACACAGCCCCGAAAACATTGGCAATAACTGGGATCATTTCGCCAAGCAGGATTGGCCGATCTTCAATTGTGAAAGCCTTTTCACCCTTTTCGTCCTCTGCTTTGTCAATGATCAAATCAACCATCGACCCAAGCGTCGGATTGCTTAGGAAGTCCTTGTGCTTGCGCTGAAGCTTTTCAACGTCACGCACGGTCACAGGCATGAAGTAGAGGCGAAGAGGTTTGCCCTCATCGCCCCACTCTTCAACATCCACAAACCCACGTTGCTGCTCTGCACGCCTAGCCGCAATGCGCTTTGCAATGCTCATGGTTAGGACACCGTGGTAGTGGTCAGAGCGCCGTTGCCCTGGACACTGATCGACATTTCTACCATGCCGTCATACGATGCAGTGATCGAGCGCCCAGTAACGATGGCCGCGCCGGTCATATAGGTGTCACCGGCAACGGAACCCTCTGGGTACATGTTCAAGGTGATTTCAGAACCAATGGTGAGTGCGCCCTGACCAGTCGTGTCAGTCTCATCCCAAAGCACATCGATCGAACCAGTGTAGGTTGTCAAAGATGGCTTATAGGTGCGAGCAGTGTCACCCATAGTGGTATCTTCAAGCGTGTCCGCCGACTCCTCAAGAGTGTAGGAGCGGATTTCTGCAATTGCGTTGGCCCCAACCTTTACGGTGCCTTCGCTGCCTGTGTGCGTCGCCATGTTTGAGCCTCCTTATCTGGCTGTTTCAGCGTCTTGAGTATTAGTAACATACATCACTGAGTAAGTTAAGCGTGCTACCCCAATTGGGGCCTCTGCGCTGCCACTAAACTCAATTTCAGTTGATGATAGGATGGAATCCTTGGCAATCCCGCCTAGAGTTGTGTCTTGCGAGATGCTTGCCTCTACCTGGGCTGCGATCGCATCAGCATCATCGTCAAAAGTACCTGTGATGCGAATATAGATCTCGACAACAACCGATGCTTCGCGGCGAAGTGTTTTTGCGCCCATTGTCATCAATTCAGATGATTCTGACATGGTGTAAACTGCAATGCAGGGAAGCTTATCACCATCCAATGGAAATACGCGCGTCGGGTAAACCTTACCGCTGACCCGCGTCACATCACTTGCTAATGAAGCAGCAAATGACTTCCTAATCTGCTCGCGGATATGAGACATTAAGTGCGCTCCAATTGAATTATGGTAACGCCAGTTCCATCATGCACCCATGCTCGCACCGTATAGTTTGTGCCGGATAGCACAATCTGATCAGATTCAACGATGTTTGGAACGCTTGATGTTGCGCATGTAAACCTTGGCTGCTCTTCATGCACCTGCACAAAGCCGCCAGAATCAACTGGGATCGTCATGTTATCAAAGATGCCAGTGATTGTGCTGCTGCCAAGACCACCTGCACGCACATATGTTGCTGAAACAGCAAATTCATCTGTGTTCATAATTGCAGTAAGGTCGCTGGCAAATGGGATGGCCATGATTATGCCTTCGTGCGCTTGTTTTTTACAGCAGCTTTGCGGTCAACCATCACTGGGACTTCAATTGCTGCATCATGCTCTTGGATTCGATTCATGGCGCACAGGGCAGAAGCCTCAGCGCTATCGATCTCAACGATGTCACCGGCGTGGAGAACCCCGCCAGAATGCACACATGATTTAAGGACAAGGTAAGGCATTTTCTCTCCTTTGGTAGGCTGGGGGCGGTCGTAACCGCCCCCATTCCATTTTAACATTATACGCCGTCGTTGTTGTAGGCGAACGACACTGCGTGACGTACAGCAACGTCAACAGTCTGGAGCGCCACGATACGCACGTTGCCGGTGTTCGACGAGGTATATGGGTCAACAGTGATGTCGAGGCCACCATACATGCCGATCAGCAGATCCGCAAAGTTACCGAAGAACAAGTCGCCAGCGGTGACTTGGTTGGAAACGATTGCGCGATAGCCGTTGATCATGCCACCTTCTGCAACAAATGCACTGCCGTAGTCCGACTTAACAGTCGTCTTCAGGGCGCCGTACATGCTCGCTGGGAGAATGTATGCCAGGTTGCCCAACAGAGCATTGTCCTCAGCCACAGCAGTTTCCAGAGCAACAACCTCAGCAAAGGTTGGGTTTGCTGCTGCAAACGACGTTGGCTTGTTGACGCCGGAGGTCAACTTGACGCCGGTAGGCTGACCCGAAGAACCCGAACCTTGCAGAGCGCCCAGATCGATCGCCAAAGCAATGGCGGTGGTCAGGTCGTTACGGATCAGAGCTTCGATGTCTGGCGAGGACTGCATCATCATCAAGCGGGTGATGTCAGTGAACGCGCCAAGGGTCTTCGGCGTCATGGTGACCTGGCCGAAGGTTGGCTCCGACTCAGCAGCAGCGCCGCCTTCAGTCGAGATCCAGCCAGCAGCGGAGGCAGCCGACTTGCGAGGAATTGCAACATTGCCCTTCAGACCGGACAGCATGGTAGCACCAGCAGCCATGACCGAAGAGGTATTGCGCAGAACGTCGATGAAGTCACCACCGCGGAAGTCCTGAGCAATAACCGACGAATCGTCGGAGGTGTTCAGGTCGCGCTGTGCCCACGAACGCAGAACGTCCGAAGGGATCATCAGGCCACGGGCTTCGTTGCCCATTGCGCGCTGTGCTGCTGCCGATGCCTCAAACTCGAACGCTGCTGCCTGCTGGGCGGCACGGTCGGTTGGATTTGCCATTGCACGGATTGCGTTGATCAACGAGAACTTACGCACTTCCTGCTTGGTCAGACCAACATCAGTAACGTCCAGAGGCTTGTTGCCGATTTCTTCAAGCAACATGCCGCGGAATTCCGCCAGCGAGCGGCCTTCTGCAACGGACTTCTCAGCAAGCTCACGCTTGTTATGCTTCGATGCAAGACGATACATCTCAGCGGTGTCTTTGACGGCGGTACGGGCAGCTTCGGCCTTGACCGCGTCCAGATCGATATCAGCCATTTTGGCCTCCTTGACATGGGGTTCAGTTTTCAGGTTGGTCAGGTCGTCGGCCGCAGCCCGCCCAATACCGACGGACGTATCGGCTGGAATCGAGACAACGGAAACTTCCATAGGCATCCAAGAAGTGGCTCGATACGTTTTCTCGCCAGCCTTAGACAGTTTTGTGATCTGATATCCAACCGAAATATTACCGCGGATGTCATCAGTCACATCATCGAAGACCTCTTTAGCTAGTCCGTTTTTCCCAAAACGCACAGTCGCGCGGAGACGCCGCGCCAAGCTATCAAGCTCAACAGATTCTACTACGCCGATCTGCTTGGTTGGATCATGGTCCAAAAGCAGTGGCGCTCGACCAGACTTCAGGAACGACAGATCAATGCTGCCGGCCGAATGATCGAGAATTTCAGTGCCGAAGCTGCGCTCAACTGGAGCCTCGGAGGATACAGCAATTTTTACGCGCCGGGTTTCAGGGTCTACGACCTTTTCGTCCATAGCCATTGCGCGTGTTTCAATATTGTTTCGGGCCGAACGCTCGCTGTCGGTCATCTCATCAGGAACATCATCCTGGGCCTCAGCCTCAGGCTGCTCATTGTCATCCTCTGATGTGTCAAGCTCAACAGTTACAGTTACTGCAACGCTGGCTCGAACCTCTGCTTCAGCAGCATCATCCAAAATATTGATCTGATCAGACATTGGCATTGACTCCGTTTCATGTGCAATCATATCAGAATCTAGGCCACTTTGCATAGAGCTGTTCTCAATTTGCTGCATCTACGCCATCCACAATGGCATCGACAGAGTTTTTGTCGCCAAATGGCTCGTAAGCCATCTTCAACCCAAACTGTGCAGCCATCTCTTTATCGCGTTGAATTTGTGCAAAAGTTTCCTCTGCATCGCGTCCATATGTTGCCGCAATGTCAGTGTGGCTCAAGATGCCATTTTGCAATCCAACAACAGCAGCATTGATCTCTTTAAGCGGGTCAACCCACTGGAAACCGCGTCCACGCCACGAAATCTCGGATGAGAACTTCTCAAACTTGCCTACGCCGTTGATTGGGATGATTGCCATGTCCATGACATGCTCCATCCAAAGGCGCAGCACTGGGTCCATGAAGTGATCGATCATAAAGCGATGCAACGTGCGGTAGAAGTCCCGCTCTTCAAGTGCCGCCTGACGAATTGACGAATAGCTTGTACCCTCGAGGTCATTTGCCAGCGAGGTGTAGCTTACGCCCAATCCACCAGCAATGCCGCGGAGAATAGCCTTCTCAAAGTCCGCATATGCGGATGTTGGGTGCGACGGGTCGAATGCTTGAAACGACACGCCCTCAGGAAGCTGATGGAATGTGCCAGGCTCAGCATCATAGATCGGCGTAAAGCCTTCATATGAGTCAGCAGTGAAGCCATCGCCGGCCGGAGAGGTGAAGAATCCCATCTTTGACGCGCCGACACGCGCTGCGGTCAGTTCTGCTTCGCGATACCCATGCAGCATCTTGAGCGCAGGCATTGCTGTGACCGTCCAAGGAACGCCACGGGTCTGCCCAGCTCGGTCCTGCTTGAAGATATGAATCATGCTGTCAGCGCTTATGCGCGTCCACTTGCCTGTGCCTTTAAGCTGAAACGATGTGTAATCATAATCGCCTGGATGGCTAGTCAGCACATGATATGCAACTGGACGCCGAGTCACTGAATCGATCTCAATGCCCATCCTGATTTCATTGCCGGATGGCAGTCGTTCATTTCTCTGTTCATCAATCTGATCAGGCTCAATGATCTGGAATGCAACACCATGACGCAGAGCTTTACTCTTGACGATTTGCAGAAACACCTCGCCATCACGCGCCAATCCGCGGATGACTGCGTTCTGCAAGTCAATCATCGACATGCGGCCGTCTACAGTAGGCCCGCCAAGGCGAGAGAATTCAGCCCAAGCACCTTCAATGATGTTATTGCCTGGGATGTCCAGAGAGCCATCGCGGTTGCGCGCTTTAAGCTGCAAACGAAAGCCCTGCTCTCCCACAACATTGGTCTCAAGCAGATTAAAATACCGGCGCGCATATTCATTGTTGCGCTCGAGATCTCGAGAACGGTTGCGAAGATCGCGAAGTGCCCAACGGATTTCAGCGTCAGCAGACTTGTTGCTGCCCTTGAAATCCATATAAAGGCGACCCTTGTTCGCCGCCAAGAACTCACGCTTGCCAGTTACTTTGGGCGTGCGCCGGAAAATATCCATAATTCCCATCAGAACCGAACCTTTACCGTTGCGCCCGTAGGCTTGCCGCGCCGCACGCGCTCCTTGATCACTTCCTGGTGGTATTCCCGCTTGTAACGATCGCGAGCATCCATCAATTCAGCAAATGTCATCTTTGTGAGCGACCGTCCTGAAATTGAGTAGCTCCCAATATCGCTATCAGCCTTGCCATCAAGGATGCTTTCGATCTTATTTATCATAATTTGGGAATGAGTGCGAGGGTCAGCACCATTGACATCAAGATCTGCCAGCGCTGTAAAGTCACCACGCTCAACTACGATACGATTCCCGCTGCTGTTCTGTGTAACCTCAAGCTGCCAATGATACAGGCCTGGGTCAAAGCTTGAACTTGTCGAGCTTGTCACCGTAAATAAAAAGAACCCACCACCATCAGTACCAGGCAATTGAATTTCAGTGTTACCGCCCTGAGTGATTCGAGCAATGTATGTTGCAGTGTAAAGCGAAGGAGGATAATCCTGCGCAATCGATGTTTTCTTCCACTGGATGAAGTCACCTGGGACGACCTCTAAAGGCTCTCCCTCGGGTGCATTTCCAGCGTCAAAAAGATTTGCCATTATCTGTACCCATGAACAAAGCCGCTTCTCATTGGCATCCTTGGCCGCTTAGATGCCTGATCTTCAGGCGATTGTAACCTATTTTGTGCCTGTTTGGAAAGTGCTTCTAGGTTTAGATTGAGAATAGCCAGTGCAGCAGTGGCATAAACCCGACAATCTAAGGCTTCGTTGCGCGTTCTGATCTTAGTCCATTCCATCCTCGGCCTACCTTTGAAGTACTTTGTCACCTTCTTTTCGGCCGTCAGCATTCGGAAATATTCCTCATTTCGGCCAGTAGGGAAGTGGCAATATCCGTCGCCTTCATCGGATATCTTCAACCTAGCGTAGACAATCTCTTTTGCGGTGTCGACGCCAACTGGAAACAGGTTGATCTTGCCGATGTTGTTCTTTGTCGGACGCCCAACAATAGGTTTACCCTCGCCGCCGATCCCTTTGATCGCAAAGATGCGACGCCCGGCACGCAAGCGCGCATAGTTGTAAACCTGTTGGGTGTAGTGCCCACCAGAGTCAACGCATGATGCCCTGATTACCATGTCGCCAAGTGTTGGATGCTTGAATTGCTTCGCCAGCAGAATGTCTAGGCGATTCCACAATTCAGATGACGATGGGTCGCCATACATGGTTTCATATGCAAGCGACCAGCTTTCCTCGCCTCGGCCCCATCCAACGATCTCGACCTCCAAACGGTCATCCTGAACGTCAACGCCGGCAGTAAGCAGCAAAATATCCTCTGGAAGATCTTCTCCAAAGTCCTTGCAGCGCTCAATCAGATCATATTCATCAATCCGATCACCCTGCTCTTCCCAGCTTTCGCCGAGAAACGTGTTGACCCATGTCTTTAGGCGCATTGGATCTCGCTTAGACTTCAGGAAATCGTCAACTGCATCTGGAATCGACACCCAAGGCGAGTACAGAGATGAAATATGGAAGCCAGCAATGCCTTGGAACGGGGCTGCGGCTATCCACTTTCCATTTGAAACTGCCTTGTGGCGCTGCACATCTGACCAAGCGGCTCCACACTCTTCACAATAATACGCCCCAGTCGATGCCTTTTTGTCAGTCCATTGCACTTGCGCCCAGCGCAACGTCTGCATGTGGTCACAGTGCGGACATGGCACATAATACCGGCGCTGATCGCTTTCCTGATAAGCAGCTTCAATCCGGCTGGCACTTTTATCAGTTGGCGTGCTGACAAGAACTATCTTTCTGTTCCAAAACGTCATTGCACGTTTAGTTGCCAGCGCAACTGGGTCACCCTCTTCGCCGGCAGACACGGGATATCTGTCAACCTCATCACAAAGCACAATTCGGATTGGTCTCGATGCAAGGCCGGCTGGGCTGTTGGCGCCAACCATGCTCAATGCACCGCCAGGAAACGTCTTATGCAGTGTTGTGTTGCCGCTGTCTCTAGCTCGAGGATCTTTTACCTTGCCGCGGAGAGATGGCGTTGTGGCAAGCAGGCCAGAAGTCACACGGTCCTTCGAGAATGATTGCGCCATGTCTACCGTCGGCTGCATCAGCAGCATTGGGCTGGGGTCATGCTCGATGTGGTAGCCAATGATGTTAAGCAATGCCTCAGATTTGCCCAACTGCGCGCCGGACATGATGACAACCTGTTTGATGTTTGGGTCTGAACATGCGTCCATCATCCCTCGCTGGTATTCAGCCCGAGATGTATTCCAGCGGCCTGATTCGGCGCTACTTTGAGAGCTTAGACGCCTTTTTTGGTCTGCCCACTGACTTACGGTCATTTTTGGCGGCGGCTTCAGTATTTCCATCGCCCCCTTCAAGCTCAGAGAAAGCAACTCCAGTGCCTTCGGGGTTTGAAAGTGGGTCATAGTTTGAGAGTTCATCTAAACATTCCCTGATCTGTTTCTCCAGCTTGTCTTGGATGCTCAAAGCATCATCATCAGCCGCGAAGATCGGTCCCATCTTCGTAGGGATTGACAGTAGTTTTGCCTTCAGCGCGGAAAGTACATCCTCCCATGCCGACACAACAGCCGATACGATTGCCAAATCGCCTCTGATCTTGGCAAGCTCAAGCTCAGCGATCGCGGCTTCGGCCGCAACCTTTCGGGTGCGCGCCTCATCATACGTCATGTATTCAGGCTGGGTCTCGGTCATAGCACCATCTTTTTTTTTACCCTGCTGAACTCTTCGATAGTCCTGTCCTGTTTTGCAGAATTGCAACTCAGGCACATCACCGACATGTTATCCATCGTGTGTTTACCGCCGCGGGCGAGCGGAAGGTAATGGTCAAGGGTCTTCTGCGTTGGCTTCACTGGATATGATTGTGTCATGCCGACGCCGCAATGCGAGCAATTCTGTGCCTCACGCAGCATTATGCTGAGCTTGGCCGAGGTGATGCTGCCATCAGATGTCTCATCAATCAGTTTCTGCCGCTGAGGCTTGTCTGACTTTTGGTACATAATGGCTGCAACACAGCACTTGCAGTATGGCTTTTTCTTGTCACGCCCGTTCGAAGAATAGGAAAAGTCATCAAATGGCAGTCGAATGCCGCATTCGAAGCAGGTTTTCATCTGCTCGGAGATATCTATGTCAATCTGCTCATTTGTGCGACGCGGGCTGCAACAATACGGCAGATACCTGCGTTGCTGCGCGTTGAAGAATAGCCGGCGCTCCTTTACGTCGTTACAGATCGTGCATTGCTGAGGCTCAGAAAGCCAAGCCTCCTTGCGAACGTGGGCCGACTCCCTTTTTGCCTTCGAGGTGGGGCTTTCGTACCCAGAAGCCTTATTATAGCGCGCAGCATGACAAGTTTTGCACATTGACTTGTATTTTCCATTGCCAAGGTGGAAATCCGTCGGCTTTTTCCACTCATGGCAGTGATTACACAGCACTTCTGACCCAGAATCCGTCTCTCGGATTCGGGCATTGTACTCCGCAATTTTGTTCAATCTCGCGCGCATGACTAGGATACTATTGCACTTCGGTCCATAACTCAACGGATATTCTGTATGGCCAGAAAGTTTGGGGCGCGAACTACC
>Ga0099847_1000803_pt1 | contig 10693 bp, 19 predicted proteins | sample CB_VirMetaG_2_FD_78178 | JGI IMG/M metagenome (GOLD analysis project Ga0099847, IMG submission 78178) | Freshwater to marine saline gradient viral communities from Chesapeake Bay - CB_1504_2 Viral MetaG | ecosystem: Environmental > Aquatic > Marine > Coastal | place: USA: Chesapeake Bay...
CGCCGTATTTTTTGAACTCTTTCCCGACGTTGCCAGAAGCAATCTGAGCAAATGCCGTCTTCAGACCTGTGAAGGTCATCTAGGCGTTGGTGCCACCTGCGGTGATCTGAGCGACAGCCGCGTTCACCTCAGCCAGCTCAATACCCAAAGCGGCCGCGACTGGCGACACCTTCGCGATGTTGGCCGCGTACTGGCCAATGATAATCTTGCCGTCGTTCTGGGTCTGAATAAAGCCATCGACAATGGCGCCGACTTCGTCCGCCGTTTTGCCGTAGGCGTTCAGAACAGAGGTGGCCGCATCGGCCACGGTGTTGATGTCAGAGAAGCCACCGGTAGCGCCTTGGCTGGCCGCCTTCAAAATCTTGGCGTTATCGGCTGCATTAGCAAAACCAGCCGAAGCCACGTCATAGGCCGCGGCAGTCAGCTCGACAACGCTGGCCTGACCGTTTAGCTCGCGGCTGACACCCTTGAGCCGCTTGGTCAGTTCTTCGCTGTTGACCCCAAGAGTGCGAACCTTTGCCTCTGCAAAATCCTGTTTTGCTAGAACGCCAAAGGCCTGGGTCATTGCACCCGCAGCCGACAGCAGCAGGCCAACAGGGCCTAACGCTGCCTTGACTGCAGCACCAAGCGCACGAACACCAGGGGCCGCCAGCTTGGCCGAGGCCCCAAACTTCGTTGTCCCAGCAGCCGCTGCACCCGCGGCCCGGCCCTGCTTTTCAAGAGCTGACTGGCTACCGCGTACAGCCTCCTGAAGCCTCTTTGTATCGTTACTTAGATCCTTTGTCGCACGCTTAGCTTGCGACGTGTCGTATCTAATCTCGACTACCGCCACAGCCCAACCAAGACTGATTGCAGTCTATCGGCGGCGCTTAGCCCTATTCATCGCCTGTTCTTCCCGCTCGCCTTTCAGTTCATAGTACGCCGCAAAATGAACGAACTCCGCGTCGGTTAATTCCGTGCGGAGTTTGCTCACTGTCATGCCTAACTCGCAGGCCAAAAAGAACTCAAAATTGAGCCAGTTGTCCTGCTTCAGTCGTTTTTTGCTTCTTCCATGCTGGTGTCTTCGCCAAGACCGAAGAGGAACAGTTCCAGTTCGTTGAGCACAGACTCAGGCAGTTGACGCTGGAGCTTCGGTGCATCAGCAGCGGCAAAGGCTTTGGTGCCATCCTCAAGCTCTGCCATCTGGCACAGCATTTGGGTGCTGATCTCTAGCGCTTCTTCACTGCCAGCAAGGGCCTGGGCCTTCTTGCGATCAGCGCGGGTGATCGGCTTGAAATACAGGTCAACGACGGGCTTGCCGTCTGCATTCTTAAGAACAAATTTGCGACGCTGGCTGAGGTCAAATGCCTCAACCAGCAGATCGACAGTTCGCTTTTGGGCTGCCATCTAGGGGGCGAATAAATCGCCCCGACTATACACCTGATTATTCCAGGTTGCCGGTGATGGCACCGCTGGTCACAAAGTTGCAGCTAACGACAACAAGTTCACCAACAGTAGAAGAAATCTCCATGTCAGTGATAATTCCAGCGAAGCTGATTGAATCAGAGCCGGAGGTGGTGCCGGTAGTGAACAGTTCGAAGGTGGCATCGGCCCCGTCTGCGGTGGTCAGAACGTCTTCCAAGAAGCCAGCTTGGCCAGTTGCGTCGGGGTCGTAGACGAGTTCCACGGTGCCGGAGCCGGAGATCAGGCTGCCAACAAAGGAACGGAAGGTGTCACCGTGATCGGTAACGTCCAGAGTTTCCTTCGTGGTGGAAAGAGTCCAGCTGCGGGTGCCAACGATGGTGGCGTTTGTAGAGCCGGCGGCGTCGAATTGAACAGCGCCTTGCTCTCCTCGGAGAATGGCCATGGGTCAGAGTTCCTCGATGGATTCAAAGGTCACACGGACCTGTGTTTGGAAATAGCCCTCGGGAGCTGGTGAAGCCAGAGCCTCTGGACCTATTGGAGCGTCGAAGAAAACCCCCGACACGTTCACCCTATTGTAAAGATCGCGGATTCTTTTCCCGATCGTGTAGTTGGCGCCAGGGCCTACACCTGCGGCCGAGAAAATGTTGATGGTGACGAGGCCAAAAATTCTGTTTTGCGAGTTTGTCGTGCTGCCTTGGCTCAGGTACTGATTCCGGCCGAAGGTGGTCAAGCACTGAACCCACGATGAGTTTGGCGTCGGCTCAAAGGGGACGTTGTGAAACACCACCGGGATGGCCGGGCCACTTGACAATTCAGTGGCCAGGCGGGCTTCGATGGTGGCCCTGATGGTGTTGATGTCTGCAGCGGCCATCAGAATTTACTCCTGAACTCACGAAATTTTTGGTCCACAAAACCTTGCATTTCCTTAGCAATTAAATCAGGAAAGCCAGGGACAACTCCCCGATTTCGAGGCGGGTCTAGGCTCAGGTTGCCGACCTTGTACTCGCCACCCCAAGACGGTGGCAGGTTGGTGCCATAGGCCACCGGCTCGGCATATTCGAGATTGTTGTGGATGCTGTATTCGTTGCCCAGCTGTTCGTTTCCAAGCTGATAGTTAATTGTCACAGGCGGGGGCATATTGGCTCCGTAATTGCCAGGAGGCGCAGGCTGGCCGCTATTGCTGTTTTCGCCAATCATCCAACTATTGCGAAACCGCCCAGTATCAACAGGGCTGGCCTCTTTGATCCGGCCGTCTGTCTCCAAAATTGCAGCGCTCAAAAGGTCACGGCCAAACTCTTCGAGGGCAGGACCGATTTCGTCAAGGCTTTTGAGCTTTTTGCCCATAGTTACGCCCTCAAGATCAGGTCGTAGGCGATGTCCACGTTCTGCATTTCGGTCACATTGACCGCAATAATTTGATGGACAACGCTGCTAATCACCACTTTATCGGCGGTGGATGGGCGAGAACTGAAACTGCTAGCCGGGACCGTTAGCTTCTTGTCGCTGGCCTGCACCAACTCGTTGACCTCTTGATCGCTAACAGAATCAAGAGCGCCTTTGATCGTGGTGTCGCTAGCAGTTTCAGTGACTGCGCCGGTGGTGGTGTTGTAGGCCCCGGTCGAAATTACGCGAAAGGTGACATCACCGCCAATCTTGGGGAAGGGCTTGCCTACAGCTTTAGCGATCTTGTCTGCAAGTGCCATCAGACTCGGTAAGCGATGCAGGCGCCGTTCTGCAGCGTGATGCTGGTGAAGACACCAACGATATGAAAGCCGGCCGGAATGCTTTCACCGTTCAGGCTGTTGCCGGTGTAGTTCTCGGACACCAAGGTGTCAATCGTGGTGTTTTCGTAGAAGTCGATGTGCTTAAACCGCCCGGTATGCGCAGCGGTGTCAGTAATCACCTCGGCACCGATCGTGTAATCAATGCCGACATCGCCTTGCCCAAAACCTTTAGACATGATCAGAGCCTATAAGCGACGACAGTGCCGCTGGTCAGCGTGATGCTGGTGAAGACCCCGTACATCTCGCAGCTCGCCTTTATGGGGATCGCTGAAAGGGTGTTGCCGGTGTAATCCTCAGCCGCCAGGCTGGCAATCACCGAATCCTCAAGGGCAACGATCTTGCCGAAGCGTCCGGTATGGGCCGCCGTGTCGTCGATGAACTCAGCACCTGGGTAGGCGTAACCCATGAATCAGCTCCTCTTTACGGCAATGTTGCCCGGTCCACTGATTCTAAGACCGGTGAAATAACGCTCCACCATTGGCGGGATGCGATCAGCACCCACCGCCCCGTAGAAGTTCGGGGTGAGATTGATTGAACCCACCTGCAGGTTCTTGAAGTCCTCAAGGCCACCAAGGCCCAGGCCGTCTTTGTTGTTGTGCAGGTAGACCGCCAGCTCTGCCTGAGCCTTCTTGATCTGATCCGGGATCTCGGTGGTGGTGTAGTAATCCTCAGTCAGACGGAACGGGAAACCCGTGGTGTAGGTCCGCTGGTAGGTGTCTGGCTTGCGCACACCATCACGCGGCCATTGCAGGGCCTGTGTATTGGCTGCCCTGGCCCCTAGGAACCGCTCGCGGTCGATGCGCTGCGCTGCGGTGTAGAGGGCTCGGTTTTTTTGGTCGTCAGTGGCAGAAGCCCAGGCAACCACGTCATCGTTCTGAACGAGGCCATTGATCAGATCGTTGGCATCACTCAGCGTCAGGTAGCTGTTTGCGCTTGCGCCCCCGACTGTTGCGTCGATCGTGATCGCCATCGGGCTTCTCGGGTGATTTCTTGGGTTCAGACTTCACAGGGCCAGAGGCCACCGCAAGAGCGGCAGCCTCACGCGCCTGTGCTCGCCTAAAAGCGAACAAACCCATGATCAGGAGGCAGCAGCCTTGATCACGGCGTAGTTCAGCACCAGGGCCTCACCAGCGGTGGTGCCCACGTTGCTCAGGGTCACAGTGAAGGAACCTGCGGCAACAGCGCTGACGCTGACGATGTAGGTGCCGGTGGAGGCACCAGAGGCCAGCGACATTGCGACCACATCGGTCGCGGCGACCTTGTCGTTAGTAACGACGAAGGACACCTCAGCACCACCGGCCAGGGAGGCATCGGAGGTGGTGATTTGACCAGCGGCCTGATTAAGGGTCACGCCGGTGGACTTGTCGGTTGCCTGGGTAACAGCACCGCCGGAGGTGTATCCGAGGGCCTTACCGGCACCGATCTCGAAAAGACTTGCCATGGTTAGTTACTCTCCTCAGTCAAGATTAGAAGTAACAGTCGCCCGGCAAATACCGAGGTTCTTGGTTTCGTACACCTTGGACCAGTTGCCAACGGTCTCCAGAGTGCTCTGGTTGGGGTTGACAGTGCTGGAGGTGTAACGAGCGCCGATCGGGTGATAGACGTAGTGCAGATCGAGGCTCATCGCATCGCTCTTGGCGAGGATGTCGCGATCGACTTCCGTCCGCATTGCGAGTTGCTCGCCCGAACCGACTGCTCCTTGGGTGAAGAAGTAGGCGGCATATTCGGTCGAGGAACCGCTGCCGGCGGTCTGAACATCATCTGAAACGATAACTCGGAGGCCCATAAAAACGGGCACTGCGGGGCTACCGAATGCACCTGCGGTAGAACCCTGGGCTGCGCTGGTGTCAGCGGCGCCAGTGTTGTCGTAGATGTAGTCGATTGCGCGGCGCTCTACGAGGTCGTAGAAGCAGGAAGAGTGAATGCACATGGCAGTCAGCTTCTCTCCCTGATCACCCAGCTTCTGACGGGCCCGTGCAACGTGGCGGGGGCTCAGAACAGTCGGGGTGTCACCCGATTCACCATCAATGGTGAGATCGAAGAAGGCGGCAGAGCTGCTGGTAGCACCCAGCGAACCGAACACACCACCCAGGCAAGAAAGGAGATCTTTCTGACGCTGGTTGGCGACATATTCGGCGACCTTCTGACCGATAGCGGCCATGGGGTCGCTACCTGCAGCCAGAGCGGCCAAGTCGCGTGCCTCAAAGGCCCGACCACGGTGCAGAATCACGCCAGTCTGACGGTCGGCAGTGATCTTGCCGGGGGTCAGGGAGGTGCTGTCAGACAGAACCTCAAAGTCTCCAGAAAGGTTGGCTTTCCAGAAGGGGACGTTCACAAAATCCCCACCCTCGGTTGCATTGAGTTCAGCCATGGGCTGCACCACACCGCTAGCCAAGAAGGCATCACGTTGGGTCGATTGCTCAATAACGTAGGGGGTGAAAATTTCGGGAACTATGATATCGGACCTAAGGGTCGCCATCGTTAGTTACCAGAAATTTGCGGTTGTTGGGCACAGCCCTATCGGCTCAGCACAGCTTCGCCATCCGTTTCATACTAACGGCCAGCCTGTGCTTTAAGCCGCTCATATAGATCGCGGTCAGTCTTAAATAGCCGCGCTTGTTCCGTGAGGTTGTAACTCTCAGGGCGGAAGGGATTGCTTATGCCAGCTGGGATGTCACCGCCTCCGCGGCCCACAGGTGCGCCACTGCCTTGGGGCTTGGGCTGCTTCTGCATCCATGCAGGGAGGGTCTTGGCCCACTCGACTACAGGCACACGCTCGTAGCCGTTGACCACTACAACAGTGCCATCGGCTTCGCGCTGAATCTGATCTGCCGACAGCTTGGTCTTCATCACCAAGTCGGGATCGTGGACGATATCAGCAAGGGCCGAGACGGCTGGGGTCAATAGTTCAAGCTCACGAACGCGGGCCTCTAGCTCAGCGATGCGCTTGTCTTTCTCAGCCGTGGCCTCGCGGAACTGTTGTTCCATGGCCTCGCGGGCTTCGCTGTACTTGCCCTGGGCTTCGAGTTCTTGCTGCTCAGCCTTGCGCTTGAAGTCCAGCAGGGCCTGCACATCAACGCCATCGGGCACAGCCTTGGCCTGTTGCTTGACCTTTTTGTATTCGTCTAGCAGCTCGGCATTCTTGCGGCGCATGGCCTCAAGTTCGGCCACAAGATTGGAGTTGTCGGCGCTTTGCTCCACAGGAGCAGTTTGCTCTTCAGACATGAATTAGCCACAGGCTAAATTGCGCCCACACTTTACTTTGTAATGTCAATATCAGCGCTTTGGAGCAGAACGAAGCTGAGAGCGACGCTTCAGTACAGGCCGGCCAGTTGATTCAGACTTGATCCGCACTACCGGATCGTCGTCAGTGCCGACGCGGGTGATCTTGCCACCGGTAGGCCCTGTGATTGTGGCCCTCTTGCCACCCATGCCGGTGACAGTGCCATAGGTGCGGACGCCTTGATAGGTCCAGCTAACGCGGCTGCCTTTCTTCACTTCTTTTTGCCCCCCTTCTTTTTGCCTTTCGGCTTGGGTTTGCCGGAGTGGTAAGGCATCAGCGTGAAGCAGTCAATTTATGCTACTCAGCTGCTTTTTTGCGAGCGCGGCGCTTGGGCTTGGGCTCATCCTGCTGGACAGGCTTGGCACCATCTAAGGCCATGCCGAACTTGTTTCGATACTGCACCGAGCCATCGTCGAGGGTGACCTTGCGGGCCAAGATCAGCTGTTCGCCGACGAGAACCGCTTCAAAATCGGAAGACATGAGCACAGAAATGCTGCGCTTAGGCTAATCAGCGAAATATTTGTCGATCAACTCGTAATCGGCCTGGCCGCCCGAGGCGACCTTGAGCACTTCGACCAGACTTTTTATCTGCTGCCTTTCAACCCCGCGGGCTTCGTCATAGACAGCCCGCAATCTCCTTGGGACAGTGCGGTCCTCAGGCCAGCGTCCAGCCAAATCAACTGCCTCTCTAGGTGTCATTTCAAAGCCTCTTCCATAGCGTCATCTACCCATTGGTAAAGCCGCGGGTGACTGGCCTTAAGGCCCTTGGGGTTCAAAACATAATGCACAAAGGCTTCGGCAAATTGCTCGAACTCGTTTGAGTGAGCGTACTGCGAAACAAATTTCTCGCCACCCAACCCCTTGTACTTATTGGCCAGCTTGGTGCCGGCCAATCCGCGGAAGTGGACTTGGTGCCCGACTTCGTGGATTGTTGTTGATAGCCATTGGTCGGGGTCAAGAGCACCCCCGCCGCCTAATCCGCTTGCGTTCCAAGACGGTTTTGGAGCCACCGTCCCCGCTTTGTATTCCTTGTAATAGTTGATGTAGGCGTTCTGTTGCTTGAGGGAATCCTCGGCGCTGGCCACAAGACGCTTGACCCGCTTGCTGTTGAGCGTTGTTGAGTTTGGCGTCATCGCTGCATTGATGATTCCACTGCTGCGTGTGGTGTAGCCAGCTGCCCCGCCAGCCTTGCCCATAACGTGCTTCAACTCGCCGTAGTTGCCGTCTTCCAAGGCCTTGAGAATGCTCTTAGCGCCGCTTAATGCGCCTGGGTTGTTGCCCTGTTTCTCCAAAGCCTCGACAGCTTTGCGCTGAGCTTCGAGCAAGGCTTGGTTGCCCTTAAACCGATCTGCGTTGCTGAATTTTTCAGGGATCGAGGGATGAAGCACAACATTTTGCTTCTCAATAAATCGCCGCATCTTGCGAGCGTTGGCCCCGACTTCCCCGTCAACCTCTTCCAGCAAGCTAAAGCTGTCCTCAAACATTTTCGCCGTGCCGCCTTGCTTGGCAAAAACCAGCTGGTTTTGAGGCCCTGGGGCGAGCACTCGATCAGCAAGTGAAACTTTTGGCGCTGCAGCAGGCTTGGGCTTTGCTTTCGGGAAGGTCTCGGTAGTGGCCAGGCCAGACTTCTTCTTGGCCTCAGCCACCAGACCCACAAAGTCAGAATTTGCCGGGACGCCTTTTTCGACCATCGCCTCGATCCGCTTCTTATCGCTCTTCAGCGACGGATCCTGCATCACCTGTTTGGCGATCTTCTCGTTCTTGGTCAGCGCCTTGGGCTTGGCCTTGACCTTGGTCGTCGTGATCTTCTCAGGATCGCCATAGCGACGCTGCAGGTCAGCGATGCTCACCTCCGTGCCATCTTCACGAAGGAACTTCTTCATCGCCTTATCCGGCCCGTACTTGTCGGCCAAGCGGTTGAAATACTTGGCTTTCAGCCTTGCCGCTGGCGTATCCTTCCCGCCGCCAAAGGCCTTGGCCTGTGCCGCACTCGCCTCGAACTTCTTGCCTGCAGGCCGTTGATCATGCAGCCACTTCCCGTAGCTAGTCCCCAATGGCACGCCGCCGGTAGCTGATGGGCGCTTGGCCTTGCTCTTGGGCGGCGTTAGATCAATCCCGTACTTGCTGGAAAGGCCATCCCAATCCACCACCGGCGCGATTGTAGACCTGCAGTTGAAATGGGGCGGGTTAGCAGGCGTTGGCCCCTTGCCATACTCAAACACCTGCTGATCAAGGCTCTTGCAAATCGCCGAGGTTTTCTCGTCCAAGGTGGCCAGCCAACGATATTTCTTAGTGACCGTCGGGTTTGCTCGATACACCCGCTGGCTAGCGACATTCGAGGTTGCGTTCACGCTCGTCCGCACAAGCGTCCGCACCTGATGGGTCGCCATCTTCGTCATCTGGCCACCAGCTTGGGCTAGCTGCCTGATGCTCTTGGCCTTGGTCGAAAACTCAAGGCCCTCGCCAATCAACGTGCGAGCAATCGCCTGGGTTGACTCGCCAGACAGCAAGCCATCTTGAACAGTGGTGGCAAAGATCTGGGCCTGCTGTTCTGCCAACCCGCGGAACGCCTTGCCGATGCTCCGCCCGTCAGGCATCCGAATCGCTGCACCCTGCCGAGCTGTCAGTTTCATGGCCTTGGCAGGCCCGCTCACAATCTCCTCAAGGCTGTCGCTCAATACAGCCGTGCCGACGTTGGTCGGGTCAGCAGTGATCACAGCCTCGGCAAAAGTCGGCGTCACCTCAACAGTGCGCACCGCACCGCGAGCCACCTCGGGCACGCCACGCCGCAACTGGCCCACCGTGAAATCAACCTCGATCTTTGCCAGATCGCCAAGCTCACGGGCTAGCTGTTGCCCTGCCTTATCAGACCATCTGGCCAAGGCCTCAGTGTTTTGCTTGATTAGTGCCTTAAGCCTCTGGGCCCGCACCTGCGGCCGCTTAGCGCTAGGCATCTGCTCGATTCGCTCAAGCTCAGCAATCGAGCGGCGGATGATCCGCTCGTAAGACTGCATCAGCTTCCGAGCAACGCTATTGCTGTAGCGGTTTAAATCGATGGCCTTTCGGTAGTAGGCCTCGGGAATCTCTTCGACAAACGATTCGAGGCTCATTCGACCTCCAAGCCCAGGTCTTCAGGGTCACAGGCCACCAGGGCCGTGACATCTGCATTGGCGTCTAAAGCGCTGACGATGAAGGCGCCGAAGTCTTCGAGGTTGGTCTGCATGTCCATGTCTTCCAGTCGATGCTCCGAGACTCCGATCATTCCGTCCTCGCCGTACCACTTGCAGCGGATGACAGCGAAGTAGCGGCCCCTGATCTCTCCGGTGCAAACATGAAGGATCCGAGTTTCGTCTCCGCCTTCAGTTGCTGGATCAGTGGGCGAGTTCATTACTCTTCTTCGACCTCCTCCTCATCCTGCTCAGGGATCTCGTCGGTTTCCACCGGCTCTTCGTCATCTTCTACAGGCTCAGGCATCTGCTCACCGCCAAGGCCTCCGAGCTGTGTGGCCTCGACCTCGGCCTCAATGTCGAAGTCGTCGCCTAACACCTCGCCTTCGCTGAGCTGCAGCAGCAGGGTTTCCTGGGTGATCGTGCCAGTGGTGTAGAGCTGCAGCAGGGCCTGAATCTCCTGAGGCTCTAAGCGTGTGCCAAGGAAGTCGCGATTGACCAGGCAGCTGCCTACCTCGGTGATGTTGAGGTAGTGGGCATGGTGGGCCAAGCAGTTGTCGATTAGGTCTTGCATGTTCTGCGCAATGACCATCATTGTCGAGTCGCCTTGGCTGCGATCGATGCGCTTCGATTCGGCGGTTTCGGCGGACAGCTTCTGACCGAGCACGCTGCTGAGGCCTAGCTCGTTGATCTGCGAGGCGATCTGCTCTAAGCGTTTAACTGAGCGTCAAAGGCCCTGCCCTGTGGCTCGATGTATTCGGCCCGGCCTTCTGCGGGGAAGCTAATGGCCTCGCCTGGGCCTGCGGTGACCTCCTCAGCAGCCTGCGGGAACCCAAAAAACCCTAATAGAGGCACTCCCGCGATATGGAGCATGTTGTCCAAATCGCTCTGCATCTGGTACGCCTTGAGGTTCAGCTCCGCGATATCCATCAGCGGCGGCCGCGACTCCATGAAGTTCACGCGGTTGGCGTAGGCAACGCTAAACGGGATGTGATCCATCGTCGTCGTGCCACTGTCCACGATCACAAACTCGCCCTCGTCGTTGGCGCGATGGA
>Ga0099847_1000804_pt1 | contig 10682 bp, 17 predicted proteins | sample CB_VirMetaG_2_FD_78178 | JGI IMG/M metagenome (GOLD analysis project Ga0099847, IMG submission 78178) | Freshwater to marine saline gradient viral communities from Chesapeake Bay - CB_1504_2 Viral MetaG | ecosystem: Environmental > Aquatic > Marine > Coastal | place: USA: Chesapeake Bay...
ACTTGAATGCACAAGACTTGGCAGGCCGGAATGACGAAAAAGCATACCAAATGGCCAAGCGCGGACGTGAGTTAAAACGCGACATCGAAGCAGTTTTAACTGACAATAACGCACGGGCAGCCGGAAACTCATCTACAGCTCGCGAGACTGCTGGCTTGGGTGCGTGGATTGCGACCAACACCAACAAAGCTGGTGACGGTACAGACCCAACTGCCAACGACGGCTCAGACGCTCGTAACGACGGCACGCAACGCGATTTGACCGAAGCAATGGTCAAGGACGTGATGCAGCAAGCGTTTACGTCTGGCGGCAACCCATCAATCCTGATGGTTGGCCCGCACAACAAAACCGTTGTGTCAGGCTTTGCCGGTATTGCTGCTCAGCGTTACATGGCACCAAGCGACAGCCCGACCACAATTATCGGTGCTGCTGACGTGTATATGTCAGATTTTGGTACACTTCAGGTTGTGCCAAACCGCTTCCAGCGTGAGCGTGACGCGTGGTTGCTCGACCCAGAATATGCATCAGTATGCTATCTGCGTCCGATCAACTCAGTGGATCTCGCCAAAACTGGTGACGCTGACAAAGCCATGATGCTTGCAGAGTATGGCTTGAAAGTGTCAAACGAAGCGGCGCATGGCGGCGTGTTCGATTTGAACGTAGCATAAGATTGGAGGGGCGGCGTTTAGGCGTCGCCCCACTATCACAGGAGGCAGCATGAAAAGATTATTCAGCCGCGACGTAGACACGGGTATTACGAAATACTGGCACGTCACCGGCAAAGGCGAATATGTGGTGGAAACTGTACAAGACACCCAGCATATCGCGGAAAGTAACAAGCGAGCTTATAATAACGTTGACGGCAAGTTTGGGGATATGCCGAAGGTGGCGTCGATCCCGCTTTCAGTGTATTATCAGCTCAAGAGCCAAGGCATTGTGGATGACCCTAAGCGTCTGAAGAAATGGCTGAACGACAGAGATAACCGCGTTTTTCGGACAAGAGCCGGAACGCTTTAAGGATAGCAGATGGCACTGACAACATATGCGGAGCTTAAAACGAGCGTGGCGGACTTTTTAAACCGCACCGATTTGACGAGCGCCATCCCGACGTTTATCGCGCTGGCCGAGGCTGACTTCAATCGCAAGATCCGGCACTGGCGCATGGAAAAGCGCTCGACCGCTGAGATGAGCGCGCAGTACACAGCTCCGCCTGCAGACTTCTTGGAGCCGATCAGGCTCAGCATGTTAAGCGGCAACACCAGCCGCTTGGAGCCAATCAGCCAGTCGCAGATGATGGAGCAGCGCCAGCTTGGCCAAAACACCAGCGGCACGCCGCGCTTTTACGCGATCACCGACGGCTCAATAGAGGTGTATCCAAACCCAAACTCTGACGACTTAACCGTGGAGATGGTTTATTATGGTAAGCCGACCGCGTTGAGCGATAGCAACGCCACCAATTGGCTTTTGACTTATTACCCCGATGCGTATCTATATGGCGCATTGGTTCACAGCGCGCCTTACCTTGCAGACGATAGCCGCATACAGGTTTGGGCGTCATTGCTGAATAATGCTATTAGTGGTATAAATTCAGACAGTGAAAGCGCAAAATACGGCGGCGTTGGATTAAAGATGAAAGCTAGGAGTTACTAAAATGGCAACGTTAAATGATCGGGTACTAGATAACGGTTTGACCGTTTTGGACACCGAAGCAAATAGAGTTGATATATGCTCATCAGAGCCAACCACATATGCCGCTGCAACAAGCACGCTGACGCTTGGCAATGAAACCAGCATAAGCATATCAGCCCCCGCCGACGCCTCGCCAAACGGGCGTAAGGTTACGCTGGCAGCTATTACTGGTGCATCAGTTACTGCTACCGGCACTGCCACGCATTATGCGATTTCTGATACTGGCAACAGCCGCTTGCTTGCTACTGGCGCATTATCATCATCACAGGCTGTGACCTCTGGAAACACATTTTCTCTGACAGCATCAGACATTCGCATTCCAGATCCAGCATAAGGGGCTGAGCAATGGCCGTTTTAAAAAATCGGGCAAAGATGTCCACCAGTACTACGGGTACTGGAACCATTACGCTTGGCAGCGCCGAAAGCGGCTATCAGAGCTTTGCCGATGCTGGCGTGGCAGATCAGGATTTTGTGCGTTACGTCATCGAGGATACTGGCGGTGCATTTGAGATAGGCGTTGGATTATACACCGCTTCTGGCACAACGCTTTCGCGGATTGTGAGCGAAAGCAGCAATTCAGACGCTGCGATTAGCCTTAGCGGCTCTGCGACTGTGTTTGTCGGAGCGGCTGCGGAAGACCTTTCGCGGCTGTTTGTTTTGACTGCCGACACCACCGATGCCACGGCAACTGTTTTAACGACTAATGGATCAACCCCGCATTCGTCTAATCAGATTTCTGCAAAATCCGATACTTGCGTTACTTTTGACGGCACCATCACTGCCATGCAGAACGGGGCGCAATCATACGCATCGTGGAAGATTGAGGGGTTGTTGGTGAATGATGGCGGCACGACTACGCTGGCGAACTCTGCCACGACAGTCATTCAGAATGCTTCTAACTGGGGCATGGTTTTATCGGCAGATGATACGAATGATGCGCTGGCGGTTACTGTGACCGGCGAGGCGGCGCATAATATCAGGTGGTCAGCAAGTATTCGGGCGAACAGCGTTACATACGCATAAGGATAAGTAATGGGCCTTGTAATTGACTATTCAACTGGGTTCTTCGAGGCCACACCTACGGGTGAGGGCGTTGGCACTGATCCAGCGACTATAGGCGATCCCAGCTTTGGTGATGTGTCTTTGCTGCTTCATGGAGATGGCACCAGTGGCAGCACGACTATTACTGACAGTTCATCTAACTCTGTTGTTGTTACAGCAAATGGCAATGCTCAAATAGACACAGCCGTTAAGAAATTTGGCACAGGTTCTATAGAGTTTGACGGATCAGGTGATTATCTTTTAATTAATGGCTCAACATATCCGCTTGATTTAAGCGGTGACTTCACTATTGAGTTTTTTGTGCGTCACACAAATGTAACTGCTGCCCAGAAATATATAACACTAGGCCCAAGTGGGGGAGCCCTTTCAACTTTGATGCTTATTGATGTAAGCACAAACTTTAGACTTTTTATTGATGGTTCTGACAGGCTTTCAGGAAGTGCGGGTGGGCCTACAATAAATACTTGGCATTACATCGCAGTGGTTCGAAATGGAACCAGCATTAAGTATTTCTTGGACGGCAATGAAGAGCTAAATTACACGCAAAGCACTCCGAAAGATTACAGCTTAAATTACAATTATCCAATTGGCATCATTCAAGGCTTAACTATACAAAGCTTATATGGGTATTTAGACGAGTTTCGGATCAGCACCGTAGCCAGATACACCTCAAACTTCACACCACCTACAGCCGCATTCAGTAACGCTGGCCCAACGCTAGACTTATCATCAGGTAACGTCTTCAGTCATGCACCTTCTGCTAACGTAGCTTATACCTTCACCAACCCGCCAACCTCTGGCACTTCATACGACTTCACGCTGAAAGTCACGCCATCTGCCACGGTGACAATCACATGGCCCTCTTCTGTAGAGTGGCCTTCTGGCACAGCACCCGCAGCCCCAGCGTCTGGTGAGACTGACGTATATACGTTCTTCACGACTGATAACGGTAGCACATACTACGGAAATCAAGTGGGGGATGCTGTGTCATGAGTTTAGTCTTAGATTATACCGGCGGTGTATTTGCTGCAAAGCCAACTGGTGGTAGCGTAGGTAGTATCTCTGGCAATGCTACTGTAGATTTATCCAGCGGCAACACGTTTGTTCACGCCCCGTCTGCTAATGTGGCATATGCATTTAGCAACCCACCAGCCAGTGGAACAGCTATTGATTTCACACTGAAGGTTACACCGTCTGCTACCGTGACAATCGCTTGGCCTTCGTCTGTAAAATGGGCTGGCGGTACAGCACCATCAGCGCCTGCAAGTGGTGAGACTGATGCGTTTACTTTTTACAGCACCGACGGCGGCACTAGCTACTACGGTTTCCACGCAGGGGATGCATACTCATGAGCGTTTTAATAGATTATAGCTCAGGTGCGTTTGAGGCTAATCAAGCGCAGGGCGTTGGGACAATCACCGGCTCTACCGTAGACATCTCCAGCGGCACATACTTCAACTACACCCCAACAGCCAACACCACGTTTACATTCAGCAATGCACCAGCATCTGGCACGGCGGCTGGCTTTGCTTTGGCGGTTACTCCAAGCGCCACAGTTACGTTGACTTACCCAGCATCAGTAGAGTGGCCTTCAGGCACAGCCCCAGATGCACCGGCTAGCGGTGAGACAGATGTGCTTGTGTTCCTGACAGATGACGGTGGTACGTCCTATCAGGGGTTCCAAGCGGGGGATGCAATGTCATGAGCATATCAAGATTAATGCAAATGGGTGCGGCTGGTGAACGAGACCCTAATTTTGCTAGTGTAGAGTTACTGCTTCACGGCGATGGAACCAATGGCAGCACTACGATTACTGATAGTTCATCTAACTCTGTTGTTGTTACAGCAAATGGTAATGCCCAGATTGATACAGCCGTTAAGAAGTTTGGTACGGGGTCTATAGAGTTTGATGGCACGGGTGATTATCTTTTAATTAATGGCTCAACATATCCGCTCGACTTAAGCGGTGACTTCACTGTTGAGTTTTTTGTGCGTCACACAAATGTAGCTGCTGCCCAGAAATATATAACACTAGGCCCAAGTGGGGGAGCTATTTCAACTTTGATGCTTATTGATGTAAGCACAAACTTTAGACTTTTTATTGATGGTTCTAGCAGGCTTTTAGGAAGTGCGGGTGGGCCTACAATAAATACTTGGTATCACATTGCAGTTGTTAGAAATGGAACCAGCATTAAGTATTTCTTGGATGGTAATGAAGAGCTAAATTACACGCAAAGCACTCCGAAAGACTACAGCTTAAATTACACTTATCCAATTGGCATCAATCAAGGCTTAACTATACAAAGCTTATATGGGTATTTAGACGAGTTTCGGATCAGCACCGTAGCCAGATACACCTCAAACTTCACACCACCTACTGCACCATTTCCAAATTTCTAAGGAGAAACCATGCACGTAAAACTTACAAACGGTCAGCCCGACCAATTTCCATACAGCGTTGGGCAATTTCGCCGTGATAACCCACAGACCAGCTTTCCAAAGCAGATCCCTGACACGATCCTGCGCCGCTACGGCGTGTATCAGGTGATTGAGCTTGAGAAACCTAGCTATGATCCGCTGGTGCAAACACTTGTGGCTGGCACACCCGCAAGGGAAGTCATCCGCATGAAGACAGAGGAAGACTGTACTGACCCTGACACAGGTGAGGTCGATACAGATCAAGTAGGCCAGCCGTTATATGGCAGCGAGTGGGAAGTGGCTCACACCGTGCAAAACATGGAGCAAGCCACGGCAGAAGCTAACGTTAGATCAAAGCGTGATGGCTTGCTGCAAGAGACTGACTGGATGGCTTTGTCTGATGTTACCATGTCTGATACTATTACAGCATATCGACAAGCGCTGCGTGACATCCCAAGCCAATCTGGCTTCCCCTTCAGCGTCACTTGGCCCATTAAGGAGTAACACATGCTAGGTTTCAGCCCCTTAGCGTCTGCCCCGCTCGCCGACACAGGGGCTGTTGCGGCAGATGCAGCGTTTGGCCTTGATAATATTGTTGCTGGCGCTCCCACGGTTGCTGCCTCAACGATTAGTCAGGCGCACGTTCTAACATCAGACGACATCACTGCCGGTGCGCCGACAGTAGGAACGCCAAGCGTTTCGTCGGATCAAGCGCTTACAAGCACCGACATCACGGCTGGCACACCCACGGTTGCTGCGTCATCTATTAGCCAAGCTCACGCGATCACGCTGGCTGATATTACGTCTGGCGTTCCAACTATCGGCGCTCCAACGATTGGCGCTGACACGCAGCTTACTGCCGACGATATTACTGCCGGTGCGCCTACGGTCGGCAATGTCACGCTTATACCGAATGAGCAGCTAACGGCTGGTGATATTACGTCTGGCACCCCGACTGTCGATGCGTCAACGATAACGCAAATTATCAGCTTAACGGCTGACAGCATTACGGCTGGTGTGCCTACGGTCGGCGCTCCAAGCGTCACTCAGAGCCAAGCATTAACGGCGTCTGACATCGTGGCCGGTGTGCCGGTTGTCGGCCCAGCGCGGTTTAAGTGGCAGGTCGAAACTGTGCCAGCGGCGATCTGGACAGAACAGGAAGCGGCATAATGGAAGCCGAGATGCTTTGGACGGCGGCTCTTACTGCCGGATTGGGCCTTATCGGATGGGTATTGAAAAGCGCTGTGGACGAGATGCAGCGCCTCAATATCCTGCTGAACAAGACCCGCGAAGAAATGGCTCGCGATTACGTCACTAAGGCAGACAGCAGCACCGTCATGGCGCAGATCGTTTCGCGCTTTGATCGTATCGAAGAGAAAATAGACCGCCTGATGGAGCGGTGATTTGCTCGCTCGCCAGCGTAGCCGTTGGCGTGCTTGCTTATGGGCAGCTTTACACCGCGTGTATATACAGATGCCCATACCCAAGCTTCTGGTATCACTATCCATATGTTATAAGGGTGGAGTATAATAGTGGATGCCCGCGTTTCGCTGACGTGGGTAAAGATGCCAAATGATAGACCCCGCAACCGCAATCATGGCAGCAGGCGCTGCGTTTAACGCAATCAAGAAGGGCTGCCAGATCGGGCGGGATCTGGAAGGCATGGCTGGCGATCTGGGGCGCTGGTCTAAGGCGATCAGCGACTTCGACTTTGCCGCCAAGCGCGTAGAAAACCCAAAATGGTATCAGAGCTTCGGCAGTGTAGAGCAGCAGGCGATGGATCTGTTTGTCCAGAAGAAGCAGCGCGAAAACATGCGCGACGAGCTGCGCAAGATGATCAGCGAAACGCTTGGCCCGTCTGCTTGGCAAGAGCTGATCCGCATGGAAAACGAAATACGGCAAAAGCAGAAGGACGCGATGTATAAGCGCATTGAGCGCAAGGAGACGATCATCGCGTGGGCGGCTGGCCTGCTCCTGTTCCTGATCTGCGTTGGCGCGCTGTTTGGGTTTGTCTGGATCGCGGTGCGGCGCTGATGGCAGACGGCGTGTCAGGCATAGGCAGCGCACCGTTTAACGTGCAGTCGGACATACACCAGCAAACGCAGACGCGTGAGCGCATAGAAGCGCATCTGGTGGAGCAGAGGGTAGCCAAAGAGCATAGGGCCAACCACGCGCATCTGGAGGCGCTCAGGGAGCAGAAATTGGACTTAGGCAAGGGGTATGATAAGTTCGGCACCAAGACCAATGCTGACAGGCCGCAAGGCACAAACATCAACATAGAGGTTTGAATATGGAAAAGATACTTGCTTGGAAGATCATGCCGCGTCTGATGATGCTGGTGATGACTGTGATGTATATACGCTGCATCGAGTGGGCGCTAAGCCAACCAGATTTATCGACGCAACAAGCTGGCTTAATCTCAGTTGTAACCGGAGCTATGAGCGGAGCTTTTGCCATATGGCTGGGGTCTGAGAAATGATTGGTCAGATAGTAGGCGCATTAGGCGGGCTGGCGACAAGCTACCTCGACGGCAAGACGGCAATCCAGAAGGCGAATGCCGAGATCAAGTTGAAGCAGGCAACCGGCGAAATGGACTGGGAGCAGTCGGCCATCGAGGCCAGCAAAGACAGTTGGAAGGATGAGCTGTGGACAATCGTTTTCGTGGCAATATTGTGTGCTAATTTTATACCAAGCTGGCAGGACGCGATGCGCGTTGGCTTTGATAATTTATCTAACTGTCCGATGTGGGTTCAGTGGGGCATGTATGCGTCCATCGCCGCCAGCTTCGGCATCCGCACAATGAAAGGCTTGAAGAAATGAGCGTCGCACTGAAGCTATTGCAGGAAAAGGTTGGCGTTGAGCCAGATGGCGCATACGGGCCAAATACGGCGCGTGCAATCACCAAGCACTACGGACTGTCTCGCGTTAAGGCTGCGCACCTTCTGGGTCAGGCGGGCCACGAAAGCGGCGGGTTTAAGCTGACACGCGAAAACCTAAACTATTCGGTGGAGGCCATGATGCGCGTCTGGCCGTCACGCTTCCCCGACGAGGATAGTGCCAAGCCATATGCCCGCAACGGCGCTAAGCTTGCTGGCAAAGTGTATGTCGGGCGCATGGGCAATGAGACGCCAGAAGACGCCGCCAACTTTATCGGACGCGGGTTCTTGCAGCTCACCGGCAAGAACAACTACAAGGCGTTCGCGCATGACATGCGCTTGCCGGAAGTGCTGACAGACCCGTCGCTGGTCGAGGAAGACTACGCCTTCGAAACGGCCATGTGGTTCTTCGACAAGAATGGCCTGTGGAAGATCGCAGATGAAGGCGTGAACGACGACGCCATCGCCAAAATCACCAAGCGGGTGAACGGCGGGCATCATGGGTTGAAGGATAGAGCGGATCGCACGCGGCAGGCGTGGGATTGGCTGAGATAGCAGACGTGGACGACTGGCGCGTAAAGTAGTATAGTCGTGTAAGCATTGAGGATTTTGATATGACGATTAGCATAACCAAACCTACCGTGGGCGGCAGCGAGAATACTTGGGGAGCCACGGTCAACACGGCGCTTGATGACGTCGTTGATGTTCTGAACGGTAACACCGCAAGCACACCTGACTTGACTGCTGGATCTTGGAAAGTCGGCGGCACGGCTATTACTTCAAATGCGGCAGATTTAAACATTTTATCTGGTGCAGCAGCGGCTGGCGTCACAAGCACTGAGTTTGGATATTTGGACGGCGTCACCAGCGCAATCCAGACGCAGATTACATCATCACTATTCCCCGCTGGCGGCATTATTCTTTGGAGCGGCTCTACGGCAAGCATCCCAAGCGGTTGGGTCTTGTGTAACGGCAGCAATTCAACTCCAGATTTAAGAGACAGGTTTGTTGTTGGCGCTGGATCTAGTTACGCGGTAAATGCTACTGGTGGCGCAAGCTCGGTCACGCTGGCAACAAGCCAGATCCCCGCGCATAACCACAGTGCAAGCTCTAGTTCTTCAACCACAATCAACGATAGCGGTCACAGTCATTCGATTTCTGCTGTTCGCCCTAGTGAAAGCGGAAACACTATTTCGACTTCCACTGGAAGCACCGCCGTAACCGCATCAACAAACAGCGCCACTACAGGTATCACCGCATCTACGTCTACAAGCACAAGCATTGGAAACACAGGCGGCGGTGGAAGCCACGAGAACAGGCCGCCATACTATGCACTAGCCTACATTATGAAGACATAACGCATGACCCTCGTACCCCTCGACATCCCCGCCGGATTTTATCGAAACGGCACTGACCTTGAACAGTCTGGCCGCTGGCGTGACGGAAGCTTGGTCAGGTGGCGCGATAACAGCCTCAGACCTATTGGCGGCTGGCAAGAACGCAAGGCATCGTTCAGCACCAACCCTGTGCGAGGAATGCACACATGGGAGTCAAACACCGGCACGGCTTATTTGGCTGGCGGTTCATATAACGAGCTGAAAGCCATGACGGGCAACGGCACGACATATGACATCGCCCCGACAGACTTAACGGCTGGCCGTGAAGACGCGGAGGTTGAGACGGGATACGGTTACGGGTTTTATGGCGACGGTTTCTATGGAACGCCGATCCAGCAAAACGAAAACGCTGTGCCAGAGGAAGCCACCACTTGGTCAATCGACAACTTTGGTGAATACCTCGTGGCCTGCTCAAAGGACGACGGACGCCTGCTTGAGTGGCAGCTAAACCCAGCCGTGAAGGCGGCTGTAATTGCAAACGCCCCGACAAGCAATCTCGGCTTGCTGGTCACAGAAGAACGCTTTATCTTCGCGCTGGGCGCGGGCGGCAATCCGCGAACTGTGTCATGGTGTGACCAAGAAAATAACACGCTATGGACACCCGCGTCCACGAACCAAGCTGGCTCGCAAATCCTGCAGACGTCTGGCCAAATCATGCAGGCGATCCGCACCAAGGGGCAGACGCTAATCATCACAGACACAGACTGCCACGCCGCGGTATACGCAGGCCCCCCATTTATCTACTCGTTTTCACGCGTCGGTACATCGTGCGGGGGCATATCGCGCAAGTCTGCCGTGGATACGGATCTGGGTGTGTTTTACATGGGCCAGCGTGGTTTCTTCTATTTCGACGGCAACAGCGTGCGCGAGCTGCCATGCGACGTGCATGACTACGTCTTTGGCGACTTCAACCAAGCGCAGCAGTCTAAGGTGTGGGGCTTTGCCAACGGCCAATTCGGGGAGGTGTGGTGGTTCTACTGCTCGGAAAACAGCACCGAAATCGACAGATATGTGGCTTACGACTACACCGAGCGCCATTGGCTAATCGGCAACTTGGCGCGCACGTCAGGCACAGAGCGTGGCGTTTTCCGCTACCCGTTCATGGCGGGCCACAACGCCGACAGCGACATATATGATCACGAAGTCGGCTTGAACGTAGACAGCGGCGCGGTCTTCGCGGAAAGCGGCCCGTTTTCTATTGGCAATGGCGACCAGACTGCGCATGTCACTAAACTCATTC
>Ga0099847_1000811_pt1 | contig 10650 bp, 16 predicted proteins | sample CB_VirMetaG_2_FD_78178 | JGI IMG/M metagenome (GOLD analysis project Ga0099847, IMG submission 78178) | Freshwater to marine saline gradient viral communities from Chesapeake Bay - CB_1504_2 Viral MetaG | ecosystem: Environmental > Aquatic > Marine > Coastal | place: USA: Chesapeake Bay...
AGTTAAGCGGTCTGTCATTGACGCTAAAAACTTTTTTAACTTTGATTTAATTTATTAATTAACGCTTTAATGAATTAATAAGGATGTTCTATTTTTATATGTTGCCTAGGCTAATTAAATTTAAAAAGTATTGATTAATGAGCTTTGCCTAAACTAACTACCCTGTCTAACCTATTTATTGATTTAATTTATAGTTAGAGAGAAAATAAGCAGAATTCAAAAAATTAAAGAAATAAAAAAGATAGAAATTAGGGTAGTCAGGTTAGTAGCCTAGTCAATTCCTTCTTCCTGTAATTCAAAAAAATGCTCCATATCGATAATAACTAGCGGGCGTTCCCTGTTCATCTTAATCACGAGCATTGGTGTTTGGTTCGTATGACCTTTAGCCTGGGCAAAATAATTGTATATCTGTCTGAATTCTTGCCTATTCTTTGTCTCTATTGAATACGGAAATAACTTCCTGGCTGTTTGAGTAAGTAGTTTAACGTCGGCTCCGTTCTCTGATCTCATTGAAGTCCTTATATCTTTTTTGGTAAGTACAGGATAAAGCCGAACAATCCTGTCTTTAACTAGATTCTGCAAATATCGCCCCTTGGCCTGTTTTGAATCATTTTTCATTAATTAACTTCTAATTTCCTCTTGTTAATTCCATCTACTATTTTCTGTGTATCGTTCCTTCTGGGATCATCTTTAGACCAAGTAAAATGTTCTTGATCACAAACATTGCAAATTGCCGTTTCAAGATATGATAATCTGTCAATGCTATTCATCTCATCTGGTTTCACATCTCTCTTGCACCAGACACAAATTTTTTCATTTATGAACACAGTAGCAATTTCTTTCATCCTTTGTGATAAGTGTCGAAAATGAAGATCGTTGTACATTTCAACTAGGCTCATTTGTTTATGGCCTTTCAAAGTATATTCCTCTAATTCATCACCTAGCTTTATCCATTCTTTTTGGATGGCGTCACTTATCTTTGAATCTTTTTTCACTTTAATGTTTTTTTTATTTTTCATATTTTTCTCCTTTAGTTGTTTTTATTTTCGTAGTTGTTTTTATTTGCGAATTTTACCTTGTCGTATTTTTTCGCAATTTCTTGAGTTGATAAATTTTCATACTTTCTGTGATTTCTAATTATGTAGAGACTTGGTTTAATGGTCTTACCACCCCATAAAACTCTGCATTGACCTAGTGGCCTAGCACCTAATACTTCTAACGCTTTAACAACATCATTAATCCTAGCTCGACCAAGTAGTTTTTCTTCTTTAAACCAATCAAATAGATCAGAGGATGAAACGATATCTCGGTCCTCTTCAAATGGAAACATCATCTCATCGTAATAAGTTTTAAATATTTGAGTTAATGGGTGAGCACCCGCTCCAGACATTTCATTCAAGAAAGGTGTTTTAGGTGCAGTACCTTTTGGATCAAAGTCGTCGCTAATGATCCTTTCTTTTAATTCATATAAAACAGCTTCTGCTCCGCCGTTATCAATCCAGGTATGATAATCTTTGTAAAATTGTTGTGATAACCTTTCACCTTTATTGATATATACCCAATACCTCTCTTCATTCTGCGGTAAACTTAAGGCGTCAATGTTATTGGTGAATAATAGATAATTGGTATCGGTTTCAATCGTTTTATAGTCTTGGTACAGTTTCCTACTACCTACTTCACCTTCTGTTATTATAATTTTTAAATGATTGAGTAATTGTTCCTTCTCTGAATAATTACCTTCTGATTTCATTTCATCAATCAGCACTAGTTGTTTATCAGTTAAATAACCTTTTGATTTATCTAGAGCTTCACCAACAGTAATCGCCTTGCAATTCTGTTTTCCTAAACATTCCCTGATACATCTAAAAATACTTCCCTTTCCGACTTGGAACATTGTTGAAACTATTACAATTGCATACCTAATCTTAACTCCTGGATTCTGCACAATAAAAGCAATCCAATCTAAAAAATGTTCTTTGTATTGTGTTTGATCTTGGAAAATATGATTTAATAATTTGTCCCATAAACTAGTATCACCTTTAACAGCTTGTAATGAAGTTGGTTTGTAGGTGTTTATGTATTTCTTGTTGCCTACTTGGGTAATACATTCACCTTCTTTGTATAATTGTGGTTTGTAAATATAATCTTCTACAATCAATCTTTTTGGATGTTGCTGTAAATATCCCGTGACAGACTTTGCACCTCTTCTGTCTAATGCTTTTTTAAATTTGCCATAGACGAAGTTTATAGTTTCTTTGTCATACTCATCGTTCGTATTTGTATCCCAGAATGTGCAATTCTTTTTAATGTAAATGATCTCTCTTGGTAATTTTGCAAACACAATGTCGGGATCAGCAATATCTAATTTGGTTCTAGCTCTTTTGATTTTATCTTTGTAAAATTGTGTATCTACTCCTGTGTCGTGCTTAATATTATCTAGAATATCAGAGATAATATCTTCATCAGATTTAAGTGATCCAACCATTTTGCCAATAGCTAGAGTTATAGTGTCATCGAAATAGCTCTCGTCATTGATATTCATTTTATTTTTAGCAATCTTTTCAATTAATTCTTTGGAAGTTAGTTTTTTAAGTTTAGGATCAGATATAGAATGGTCCAGAGCTTCGTTTTCTGCTTCTTGGTATGTTTGAGAATCTAGATATTTGGCGAATGTATTATGATAATGAACACCCAAGCCTCTTGAATATCTTTCCGCAGTAGAAATAAAAACTCCAGGTGACATTTCTTTGATTGTTTTTGGATCAGAAGCTTCCGTATAAAGACCAACACAGTGTTTGAAAGGGTTGTCCTTTACAAAAAAACTTCTATACGGGATTGTAATCCCATTGCCTATGTCGCCTTCATCTAGATGGTCTTGTTTTGGGAATATTTCTGTCTTTGGGTCTAATTTATTATCTAACTTAAACTTATTAAGTCTAGCTCTCATCATCTTTGCTTCAACAAGTTCAGAAGCAAAAGCATATAAATGCAATCCTTTAGATTTTGAATACGCAGGAATTAAGTGTGCAAAGTTAGCTTTATTAACTATTCTAATAATATCTTCATAATTCATTTTGTAGGTATCAATATCGATCGCCCCCCAATTGCATAAACGACCTTCAATGATTGGCACTGGTGTTAAATGTTTATTTGTTGTGAAGTGGTCTTGTACGTTATTAATGGAATTATTTTGAATGTATCTATTATCAGCTTCCATTTTACCATTGTCTTTAATTCTAGTTGGGTCAGGTGTGTTGATATAAGTAGAGTTATATTTAAATATTTTTTGAAAGCCCTCACTTAATACTATTAAAGTATTTCTATCTGTCATCTGACTCCTCTTCCTCTCTATCCTTTTTGCGATAGAAATTAATAAGCTTCTCTTGGTATTCCATTATTTTATTTGCTTCGTGCAAAGTATTACTTAATACCGTTAATCTTTGTGCGTGGACGTCTTGGGAAAATATTAATTTTCTGATCTCATCACGTTGTTGTGCAATTAGATCAGCATCATTTGTAAAGGTCTTATCACCTTCAATATGTTTGATTTGTTTATTTTTGTTGGTTCTTTTTTTTGTCATCATCATTATTAGTTTGAAGATTTTTGTATTTTATCTTCGCACCATCTCTGTAATATTTATATTTGCCTTCGTTTCTGGCTTTTTGCATATATTCTCTGTTGTATTTCCGTTGTTGCTCTCGTTGCTTATACAGATCCAGATAATCTTGTTTTTTTTCTTTGGTCCAAAATGGAAGTGTCATTTTTTTGTTTCTCCCATCAGGTATGCAAGCCCACCATTTAAACTTTGCTTACGGTCCTCATCTTGTTTTATAAGTTTATTAAATGCTTCTTCAGTAGCTTTAGATTCTTTATGAAGCTGTCTAATCTCGTTGATGTTTTTAAAAAAGTTAACTGTATCTTTAGTATGATCGACAGGAGTTTGGTTTAATTGATCAGGGTGTTTTCCAATGAATCTCAATTCTTGTTCACTTAAGTTTTTACTTCCCCTTTTATAGTACTCTCTATTTAAAATTTTTCGGTATGCTGGCTTTTCTTCTGTTGAAGCACCTTCTAACATTATCTGCCACGTTGTTTTATTAGTTTTCTTTTTATTGTCACTAGCAACTGTGCCTATTGCCCTTGCAACATTGGTGTTCTTTTTAACTTTATCAAAATTCTCAACTGTTTTTTTGGTCCACGGTGAATAATTATTATCATTGGACTCACTGTCATATAATGAAATTTTATCTTCAACATATGCGACGGGATCTTTAGCTATTTTATTTAACTCTTTTTTTAATTCTTCATCTTCTGCTTTTATTGTTAAATCTCTAGCTTTTGATAACTGTGCCAATGGTATATCGAGCATAGGAGTATTAACTAACGCATCTAACAATTTAGGATCATTGTTTTGCTCTTCCTGTCTCTTTAAAAAGTCATCAACCTTTTCATTCCAAGAGTCTACTTGACCAAACATTTCCTTGGTCATCACAAAACCCCTTTCTCTAATAACTCTTGCAATACTGCTTCGATCTCTTGTTCGCTCATCTGCATTAGTTGCTTCTCTGAAATGAAATTAGTTAAATATGGAGCGAGATCATCAACAGAAGCAATTTCTTTGTTTGATATCTTTTTCTTATTTGTCTTCCACCAGGTATCTAATGGAGTACCAGGCTTTATTGGAAAGTTAATAATATTAGAAGGCTTTGGCTTCTGTTCGCTCTGATCCTTTGGGTATATTTGCTTTTCAATTGCCATTTTAATCTTCCATTCCTATTCTATGAAAATACCAATCTCGAAATTTATGCGGATCAACAACGTAGTAGTTTGTTCCAGGAAGTTTAAAAACTCCCATCTCATTTAAGTCTACTTTATTAATTTTTTTTCTAGATGAATCGCCATACAACCAAACACGCCAGGTTTTGTCTTTGATACAAAAAAGACGTTTGATCTCTGTTGCGTTATAAAATCTATCTTCAAAAGTAATTTTCATTTGATGTAGGTTCTATAACAAAAATAGAAACACCTACATTTTCCATATGGGCGGAAGGAAATAAACTTTAGGATTTTTTCTTTATGATCTTATTAAATAACTCTGATTTGTTCGCTTTGGATTTCGCTTTAGCTAGTTCTGCTTTTTGTGTTTTGTTCAACTCATCAAATCTTTTGTAAGCTAAAACAAATTCTTTTCTGTCTTTCATTACCTGGTTATACATTTGGCCAATAGCTTTAAATTTATCTTTAGCTTTTCCACCGCATAAAGCATAAAGTTTAAATATCTTCACTTGGTCCATTCTAATTGCGTAGTGCATATCAGACTCCAGGCCTTTGGGAGCGACGTTCAATCTTGGCTCTCGATAATGCTCAATCATTTCTAAAGACCTATGTACTTGTTGAGCTAGCATTATTTGATTGAATGTAGTTCTGTTTCCAAAGTTCTCTTCAATATAACAACCAATATGATTAGAAGTTAATCCTAATGCCTCTGCATATTCAATTACACCTTGCCAACCTCTGCCAACCCATTCAATTTCTTTTCCGTCCCTTCCAATTGGTGCTAATGAAACTCCAGATTTATCTTTTGGTTCTGGTAATGGTCCGTCTTCAAAAGTTCCATAATCATCTAGATTAATGTCTAGGTTTGAAGGCGGTTTGTATTGGTATTTTAATTTTTTCTTCGTCATCATTAATCCTAGATTCTTTTTTTCATTAATTAAGGTGTTCTATCTTTCATTGCTAAAATCTTAATTTAAAATAAATAGGAAATTCTTTTGCTTCTTTTTCACAAGACTGCCAAGCATCTTGGTATTGCCAATCATCTAACTTAATTTTTTCTTTTTTATCTAATGCAAGAAACTTACTTTTCTCACTTGCTCCTGGAATTCTTTGATCAGCACATTTTTCAATTTTAGAGATTAAATTAAAATTATTCTCATATAAATAATAAGCTCCTGCACCTAAAGCAAAACATATAATGGCAATGGTAATTATAATTCTATCGTAATTGTAGTCCATTAGTTACTGTAACTCCTCTGTAAATTTACAGTAATCAAAACGGTCCATTACTGTATAAAATGTACCTCTACCAAACCAATAAGTACATTCTGTTCTATGACTCCAAGGGATATTAATTTTTGTTTTTCTAGCTTCAGAGCAATTAACCACTTCCCAAACGTTAGGTTCCGGATGAGCTTTTTTATTTATAAAACAATCTTCACTAATTAAAATACCTTTGTCAGAAACCATCAAGGATAAATTAATCAAAAACAAAATTCCTATAGTGTAAAAAATCTTTTTCTTATGTTGGTTAAATAATGCTCTAATCATTATATCCTCTTTGCATTTAACCAAAATTTCTCAATAATCTTTTCAAAAACAGGTATAATTTTAAATTCTCTATTTTTGTCATATTTGTAGCATATGTCATTTATTTCATTGTGCACTTCTGCACTTTCATTTGTTTCGCCTTTTGAACCTAGAAGATGTCGCAATTCAACTTTAATCCCATCTGTAGTTTTAACAGTAAATTCTGTTCTATCAATCGAACTAACTCCCCAATAACACTTTACTAATTTAAAAGTTTTGTGATGAAGTTCACTTAAGTCCTGTAAAAAATTCTTTTCTTTGCCGAAAATCTTCTTGTTAAAATGTAATGTTAATTTGGCAATTAAGGAAATTTTATAAAGAGAATAAATATCTGTATTACTTGCATTAATACTTTCTTTAAATTTATCTGCTTTCATACTATCCTTTATATCTTTTCAAAGGATAAATACTAGGTCTTAATTTTAAATGATAAAACTTGGCCTAATTCTTTAGCCGTTTTTTTAACCTGTGTAAGGTCAGGTTTATAATATCTGGCTCTAACCATATTAGATTTTGAGTTATGGGTTTCTTCCGCAGTAGCACTTATGGCTTCCTCTTGGGTTAACCCCAGGTCTCTAAAGGTTTCTACTCTCTTGGTAATAAAAGTTTTCCTCAAGGTTTTAATCGCACCTTCAAACTTAAGGTCCTTCTTAACGGCATTCCAAGTTTTCCTCATTATGTAATCCTCTGGGTCCAACCTTGGGTGTCCTGGTTTATCATCAACAAATGGTATTTGAATATTAGGAAACAACCACGGACAAAATTTAGTGGTCGGATATCTTTCATATTGCTTATGAAGCTTCTCAAGCAGACCAATAATTTCTGGTGTAAACCAAATTTGAATGTCTTTCTTTCTTCCTTTTGATCTGTCTTTTTGTATCTCTTTACGAAGCAAAATATGATCGTCTTTTATATCCTCTTTTTTAAGCTTACACGCTTCTGTGTGTCTTATTCTTGAGATACCTGTAATTAAAATGCTTTCTGACGCAAAAGGATATGTCGCAGAAACTTTATTTAATGATCTCTCTACTTCTAATCTTTGGTCCTTACTAAAACCAAAATCATTATATTTGCTACCCTTATATTTAATCTCATCTGTTTTAGGTATCCGTATTTTATTGGTAGGATTAATAAGCAATCCTTTTGAACCAAAAGCTTTTAAATGGGTATCAGCATAATTGAATAGGTATTGAAGGGCCTTGCGTAAGTTGTCTCTTTGGCCCCAAGATTTTTCTGTTTTAAGAACATATAGTTCTAATATCCCTCTATCTATATCTTTAATAAATGCTGAACCTAAATAGCTATCAAATATAGATTTGCCTTTTTTATCTTGAGGATATGTTTCCCAATAGTCATCAAAGGTTTCCAAGGTTTTAAGTTTAATAACCCCGAGTTCATTATCATCTGTCTTTATATCTAATTCATTAAGTCTGTTGTGATAACCCAGGTAAAATCGGGTGTATACCTTCTGTGTTTTAAAATCTAACCGTCCTACTTTGGTTATTCTTGGAAAGCTATCTTCAATAATACGCTTAATAACATCTCTAACTTTATAGTTCTGTTTTCCCTGTAATTCCTTAAGAGTGATTAATTCATCATTTGGGTCATATTGCCATTTACCATTAATGTAATACTTCTGGCGTAACTCAATAATATCTTTAGTAACTTGAGTAGAACCATAAGTTCCCTTTATAAAATCATTAAGTCTGTACCAACGCATTTTGCCGTTATGTTTGTACTTCAAATAAAAAACCTTTGATTGCGTTTTAGGTGAATATCTTAAATACAAACCAGAGAGATAATCAGCACCTTTTATTTTAATATCTTTTCTAGGTCCGCTTTCTTGAAAAATGCTCTCAATGATCTTATCTTCTAATAAAACTTCCTGGGCCTCTAATGGGCCTCCGAGTTTAGATTTTTTGTGTTTTATTTCTACATTCATATATTGTAGAAATAATCGTTCAGATCAGAATATCAAATTGTATCAACAACTTTGAACCGACTGGACCTATAAGGCCACGTGGCGGAATGGTTACGCAGAGGATTGCAAATTCACCTTCACCAAAACAATTATTTCAACAATCACAAGCTATATTGAATAAGTTAACACATCAAGACACCTTCCTGGGCCTCTCCTGGGCCTCCGATATAAAGTAGGACCCATTTAGATTATAAAAGTCAAAGATTTTAGAGAGGGGTACCCCTTAAAAAAGCTTTAGGAGTATCTTCTACTCTACCCTTTATTACTTTGATTGGGACACTCAAAGGGACCCAAAATGTTATGGAAATCAGAAGGTTTTTTTATCTTTAACCTGGAAAAAATATATTTTAGTCTAAATTAAAAAGGCCAAAAAATTATAAAAATTTTAAAACTTTATGAAAAAATGGGAATATTTCGAAGCTGATAGAGAAGCTATTTGGGAAGTTGGTAAGAAATTATATGAAATAAAAGACCCAGAAAAACCAGAATCTGAATTTACGTTAGCATTGAATGGAATGGGTAAAATAGGTTGGGAATTAGTGGCAGTAGATAATGGTAGATATTATTTCAAAAGAGAGCTTAAGAAAAAGTGAGTAATGAAAGGTAAAACGTGGAAGCACTTTTTTCTTTTTTTTGGATAGTTCCTGTCACTATATTTATTGTAGTCACAGGTTATGCTTTCTATGCACTAATCACCTCACCTATTTGGCTTGGTTTTGATTGGATACAAAAGAAACTAAAAATTAAAGAGAATAGTTGGGGTAAATTAGCTTTAATAATATTAGGTGTACCTATTTTTATTTACACATTCAGCATTTATATGAAGGCCATTATTTATATTGCTAAATACTTCGGTGCTTAATTAGTAAACTGTGGGCACAATGTTTAGCGTAATATGGACTATTAAGAAAAGGAATGCACCCACAGTAGACATACTATTAATGTAATGTCACAATAATGGTTTTCAATGATTTGTAAATTGGGGACACAAAGATTTGCCCAACATTATCCTTCATAAGATTGCTATCAAAACCAATATTATTATTAAATCTATCATTTAAATGAGTGCTCTTTTATTGGTAGAACAGTTAATAAATTATCTTTGTTTCCCGTGTCATCAATTAAGTAATAATAACCATTTTTTTCTGCGGTCTCACTCAACAACATTGCCATTATACCATTCGCAAGTTTTTGATCTACCATCAGCAAGTGTCATTGTGCCCCTTCCAAAAGGTAAATCAAAATCTAATTCTCCAACATAATGTGCTCCATCATCATAATAGATTTCACCAAATGTTAATTTAGTCATATGATTAATTTCCTTAAATAAAATTTCTCTAACATTAGCTTTTTTATAAATTATTTTTTTTATGCCTTCGTGCCCTGAATAATTAATTAATGATGGATGCAAAATTTCACCTTCAACTAAATGACCACAATTGAACAAACCTTTTATATGTCCAATAGGTTTATTGTTTTCATAATTTTGTGAATTACCAAAATGATATTCAATTCCTTGACCATACAGTTCCCAATCTCCTGAACCAAAATTATCATATTGAAATGATCCTTCGTATATAATATTTGCACCTCCATTATATGTACCTCTTATAAATACTCCATCTTCCCACTCACCATTACATTTCTCGCTACCATCTTTTGAAGTAAGCTCGCCTAAACCGTGAGGCAAACCATCTGAATTACAAAAACCAATATAATTACCATTATGAAAAACAAGAGGAAAATTATCTAACTTTATATTCTTAATCCTTCCTGGCTCAATTTTTTTTCCTTTATATTCTTCCATCTAATTAGTCACATTAATATTCCTAAAATAGCCTTGGTCATTACTCGTGATTTAATTTTTATAAGTTTTTTTTAATATTTTAGTTAAGATGTAAGCGTTGTATAAAACAACTGCTAATATTAATGGTTCTAACATTTGTTCCCCCTTTCTTTTTATATGTATTTACTTGCATTGATATAAGGAGACTTCATCTTCTCTATTTATATCCTCATAAATTTGTCTTAATTGAATTTTTTTTTGCTTTAGATCGTATATATGTTCAAAAGTAACTGGCTTAAAATTTTTCTTTGTAATTACAAGAAATTCATTAAATGAATGAATTTTCGTCTCATTCGAAAAATACTTTGGTTGGCCTGAATTAGGATTTTTTTTTAATAAATCATTAAAGTATCTATCTTGTAAAATTGTAATAGAGGTGACGACTCCTTTATTCGTATTTATTAATCTATCATTTCTTTCGTACAAATCTGCCCTAAATTCATAATTATCTTTTTG
>Ga0099847_1000821_pt1 | contig 10598 bp, 4 predicted proteins | sample CB_VirMetaG_2_FD_78178 | JGI IMG/M metagenome (GOLD analysis project Ga0099847, IMG submission 78178) | Freshwater to marine saline gradient viral communities from Chesapeake Bay - CB_1504_2 Viral MetaG | ecosystem: Environmental > Aquatic > Marine > Coastal | place: USA: Chesapeake Bay...
ATCATCTATCTTCTTTCTTCTTCTAACGCTCTCTTCAAGGCTGGTTCTGTCTGAACGACCTTCCATAAATCTTTCAACAGCTAACTTTTTAGCATGACCTATTTCATTGGCTCTTTGAGCTGCTGTACCTAATTTATTAAATTGTTCTATAACACTTAAAGCTTCGACGTCATTTCCAAAATATTTTTGTATAGCACTGTTTATTTCCTCTTGAGTATAAGATCTTGTTTTGTAGTTGGAACCAGTGTAAGGGTTATAAACCTGTTCTCTTACAACGCCTGACTCTAATTCTTCTTTAGCCTGTTGAGGTATTTCTATGTTTCTTTCTTCTAAAGTAGAGAATAACTGTTTAAAGTAGTCTTTGTTTTTTGTAAAATTATTTCTAGCTGTTTCAACAGAAACATCAATTGATTTATTAGCATTTTTTATACCTTCCTCTGCAACCTTCCAATCGTTTATGTCTATATCCTTTTGTATACTAACAGCCTCTTCATCAGTCATGTTATTGTAAACAAATTTGTTTATTTCAGAGAATATATAATTATTGTTTGTATCAGCATAAGGATCATTCAAGTCAGACATATTAATTTGTACTTGATTTTCCCCTTTTTTAACAGTTAACGTATAAGGTAATGAAGGATCTTCATTCTGTGTGTAATCAAAATCAAATCCTTTATATGTATTCCTAAGTTTATTTATATAATCAGCTCTGTTTTCTTTAAGATCTGTAATCTGATTCTTAGAAAGAACTGTTCTTTTAGAGTCTGACTTGGTAGATAGTAGTTTCTTTACTTTATCTATTTCCTCGTTTTTATCGCCACCAAATAGTTTTATAGGTTTTAAATCTATTTCAGTAATCTCTCCAGTTACATTATCTGTAACTTTTAAGGCATTACCAACCATAAAACCACTTTCCTCAACAGAGTAGCCAAGATTAGTCAGCTCGTTTTTCAATTCAACGGCAGCTGTTTTATCGTCTTGTTCTATGAACTTTTCATAGTCAATTTTGCTTTTTGAAGAATCCGAAAATGTAGTTGGCTTTTCTTCCTTGGTAATAGATTCCGTAGCGACCTCTGGAGAAGTAGGCTGAAATTCGTCTTTTTTTTTTAAACTGTACAGAGAATTGAACTCATTAAAATCAGAAAAAGCCCCTTCTCTTAATAAAGAAAAAATTTCTTCATTTGAAGCTTCTTTTGCAAATTTATTAAATTCATCCTTAGAAGCAAATGCTCCATCTATAGTTAATTCAAATAACTCGTCAAACATATATTATTGATTGTTAAAGATTTTTATTGCTTCAGTGCGACTAACACCATCTTCTTTCATTATCTGAAGAATCGTTCTTTTTTGCTTATTAGATTTTTGTTGTCCAATCTCAGCCATTACATCGTTTAATTTAGCTGGAGTTAAATCTTTTAAGTTAGAAATAAGACTATTATTGCCCTTGTCTTTGATAATTTTTTCACCAATAGGATTTGAACTGTTGTATTTAACCTTATCGCCTTCTACAACTATTAAATCACTTGGAAGACCAGACTCTTGCAATGCTGATTGTATTTGAGTGTTAACACCTTGAGCATTAGGTTTACCTCCTGTACCAGCAATAGCAGCTGTTAAAAGCCCTTCTCTAGAATCAGACATACGACCTCCTGCAATAGTTTCAGATAAGTTTCCGTATCCAAAACCTTGTTGCGTAATTCTTTGGTTAGGTGTTTGGTTGCCTACTCTTGATTCTCTATTATAAGTAGTTCCGTATCCAAGTATACCAGCTATATCAACACCTATATCCTTTTGAGATTTAGTTAAGTCAACAGTCTTTCTTTGTCCCTTTTGGTATATCACAAGGTTTTTACCTTCTAACTTTGTTCCTGTTACTCCAGATTTACTTGTATTAAGAGCTGACTTAAGGGATTCTAAGCTTCCATCTCTTACAAACTGATCTATAAGACCTGCAACGTCTTTAGCCTCACTTTCTTTTCCAGATAATGAAGGAGGTGCTACGTATTGTTTAGCGGATTCAAACGCTAACTTGTTCTCTAAAGAGGTAACAAATGCATCCTTAGCTAATTGTCTCTGTTCTTCTGTGAGACTAGGAACTAGCACACCGTTCTTATATTCCATTTGAACATCTCCGACAGATACTTTTTTTGTACCCATGACAGGTCTTCCTAAGCTGTCGTATTTCTCCACGTACTCATAAGATATTTCTTTCTTAGGTGCGTTAGGGTCTTTAGTGTATCCCATATTAAGGTGATCCATAAGCACAGAAGCAATCTTCTGATCGCTATTTAGAGATGCCTCTAAAACGTTTTCAAGTTGTTGTTTATATGCTTGATTGTTTCTTACATTTGTTATATCAGAAGTTGGACTAAACGCTACCTTATATTCAGCAAACCCTTTTGATAACTCTGCTGTTGTAGCTTCTACGTCTATTGTTTCAAATGACTGTGCCTGTACATTATTAAACGCTTTAACAGGTTTTAATGTGCCTTTAATTATCTCTCCTGTTTCTTGATCTACATCGGCAAAGTAAGGGCTTCCAGTATTAGGGTCGTAATAAAGTCTTCTATTTTTTATGTTAGCAAAATCACCCATCTCTTTAAGTATGGCTTCATTGCCCTTGCCTTCTAGTTCACTTATTCTTTTAAAGTTTTCATTATAAGTAGCCAAAGCTGAATTGAAATCAGCCCAACCATCAGTTACATTTTGTTTAATAATCTTTGTATTATCGACGGACATAAATCCACCCTTCATAAGCTTATGTTGTTGTAGCAAGAAATCTCTAGCTTGCTGTGCCTGTTGCATAGCCCATGCGTTTACTTTAGGGTCTTGACCTTGCTCAAATTCGCTAACCTTCCTAAGCTGTTCAGCCTGATCCTTTTCTATTTCGTTTTTTAACTCAGACCTTCTTGTAGACTCAGCAATAAGACCATCAGATATTGTCTTTGTTAAACCAGACCAGTCTATCATTGACTTGTCTATATCTCTTTTTACGTATCCGTATCCTGACATTATTATTGCGTTTTAAGTGGTACAGAGAATGGATTTACTTGACCATATTCTGTACCATAAACATTTTTAAATGGTACTACCTCTGGTACAGATATATTAGAGAATGGACTTACTTGACCATAAGTAGTGCCATAAACATTTAAGTTCTGTATATCTTGAGGTGAATATGTATTTAGCATCTGTCTTCTTGCTTGTCTTGTGTTCATTCCTTTATACACTCCTTGACTCTGTAATGCTTGTGCAGCCCCTAACTCTCCTTGTCTTTGTTGGTATAGTGGTCTACTTTGCAGATAAGTCATTGCAGCACTACCTAAACCAGCTACACCTGATGCTAATCCTTTGGTGTACTGTGCCTCTCTATCAGCGGCTTCTTGCTGGTAGCCTATAGCTGAAGATAGGTTAATACCTGCTATTTTTGTGTCTATATCTGACTGTTCGTTTGCTATATCAATATCTCTTTTATATAGAGCGTCTTCCATCGCTTGTCTTTGATTCTCTACACCTGCTTGACCAGCGTACGCAAGTCTTCCAACACCTCCAGCAAGTGCTCTAGCATCAGCCTCACGAAGACCCTCTAAGGATTGCATTTGCTGAGCTGTTTGTTCACGCATAGCCATGGCGTATGCATCCACAGGAACTTGAACCTCCTGAAGTCTGTTTACTTCTAGCCTATTTATTGATTGTCTAGTTGCCTCTGCTGCTGCTCTCTCAGCGTCTTTTTGTTTTTTTCTCGCATCAATAGCTTGTGCGATTTGAAATCCAGCGCCTAATACTTGAAGACCTGCTCCAATTATAGGAATAGCCCCTCCTAAACCTGCTGCTGCCCCTAAACCTGCTGCTGCTTCGTCCATACTTTTACGTTTTTATATGTTGCAAATATACTAATTTTTTTAAGGATAACTTTTAAATAAAGATGATCCTATACCAAATATTTCAACAAATACATTTGATGAATCTACTGGTAGTTCTAAATGGTACTCTAAATAATAACCCGTTGTTCCATAAGACTCAGCTATTGGGTTCTTCATGTACATAACAAAGTTACTAGGAGATGGTATGGTTCCTGAAGAAGCGTCAACTGTTATATCATTACCAGAGGTTGAAGTTATCGTTCCAACTATAGCAACGCTTCCTCCAGTGCTAACATACATCTTGTCTCCAGAAGATATCATACTATCTGGTTTAAATGAAAACGTAATCACAGTTGATGCTGGTACAGAAGAATCTACAGAACTAACAGTGCCTATCCCTTGTAATGACCTCATCTCTAAAACAGAATCATTGGAATTTCTTCTTATATGAGCATAGTAATCTCCTTCCTTTAAAGTAAACCAGTTCTTATCTATGTATCCAGATCCTAAATCACTTGTAACTGTACAACTCCACGGAGCGGTTGATTCAAGACTTATTGTTTTGAATGTCTTAACCTCAGACGGTGAGTCGTTAATAACTCCAGTTATAGTGGATTTATATTTTTCACCATAGAACTTATTCCTTTCTACATTATTGGAGTTATGAATGTAAAGATTACCTCTATAAAAAGAGTAGAACCTATTATTCATTCCTATCATTATTTCAGGCTTAAAAGAGTAGAACGATGTCCACCCTTTAGCCGATTCACTATATGTTAATGTATATGACATTATGAGCAGTTATTTTGTAATTCACTTATTATTGTAGTAGCATCATAGCTTGTATTGAATGTTCCGTTTGTTGTTGTAGCTAAATCTTGCCAAACAGTCTGGTTTGCACCACTACCTAAAACAACAACTTTAATGTTCTTACTAGCACACACATTAGCTAACCTATTTACCTCATCCACATCTATTATAGGATCATAAATATCGTCATCGCCTCCAGGTCGTTGATCAGTTACCATTATTATATACTTAGCAACATTAGATCTAAACTCTCCAGCAAAATTGGACTCTACAATATAACTTAAAGCTAAATCAATAGGCTCTGGAGCACCCGCACCATATCCTAATGGCATATCAGCTAAATTATTTATTTTATTTATTTGCTGTGTAAAAGTAGTTTGGTTATTGCTAGACATCAACTCCATAGCTGTTAATACCTGTTTTCTATTTGCCCCTTCGTTAAGGTTTATAACTTTTTGAGAAGCATCAAGACTTGTGTACCCGTCAGAATCTACATAATTTATAATCGCCCCTTGCGGGTCTTCAGCATTTTCTATGTAGTATTCATCAGCTAAAACTAAGCCTAATCTATAGTCGTTATCTCCTGACAATGTATTTATTTCATTTATTATACTAACCGCACCTGTTTTTGCAGCCTCTATTTCCGAAGACATACTTCCAGTGTAGTCGAAAAGGAATACAACATCCATTCCAGAATCACATGGAGCAGGCTCACCTGTAGGACACTCAATTCCTTCAACATACCAACCAGTATTACTATTTACACCTGTTACTATTAGTTTTGCTTTAGTAGGCAGAGCGTATTGTTTATTGAATTGTAACTTAATCTGACCATTAGAAGCTAATGCTGTTGGTGACGGATAATTAGGTACAACACCTATTTGACCAGTCCCCGAACCAGCAGCCCTAGTCTCTGTTCCATCAGATACAGCTATATCTGAAGAACTAAAATCTACAGTCCTTGTAGGCTCTGATAATTTCTCTACAAAATTATTTCCGTCATAAACATAAACATTCAACGACTCCACATCTATAATAGGCGTCTCATAAGTAATGTCTGGTAAGTGATCGCCTACAAACAAAGAATCTGCTACAATGCTACCGTCCCATTCTATTTGGAACCTATCAGGTATGTCAGCAGAGTCAAATTGAATTGTAACAAGACCTGTTTCAGTACCTAATTCAATTTCTGTTTCATAAATACCAGAATCACCAGTAACATCTAATGTGCTAGAACACTCTATAATCGGTTCTACATAATCCCATACGATATAAAGGTAGTTATTATTCGATACATTACTATATGTAAAAGATGCCTCATATACATCTGTCCCTGTTTTTAATATAGGAGAAGCCTCTTGTAATAAAGGAGTTAGTGTATCTATATCTTCTTCAGTGTAAAGTGTATCCGATACCAAATACTTAAACTTATCAAAATCCCAAGCCGCTGTATCTGAATCTGATTTACTATATCTCAAAGTAAATATAGACCCATCTGAAGGTAACGCACCATATCCTTCAACACCTGTTTCAGAAGCATACAATGAGATTGGTCCATCGTTAAACAACACCTGATCGGTAAATATAGGACTCGTATATGATCCATCAGACCAAAAGTATTCGTGACCTATAGTCAACCCTGTCATTTGGTTTGTGTTCTTAACAATCCTTATTAACGTTAACTCGTTAGTTTGTGGACATCCAAAGTTAATATCGTATGTTGCGTTTGTTGGAGTTATTGTTACCGTGCATGTGTTTACAATTTGTGAATCCTTTGCAAAAGTTAATGTTCCAGATGAAACTCCAACATTACTGTTTATAACCTCTGAACCATTATAGGCAACTGTTATGTTAACAGATCCAACAGTAACGCTATAGTCTATATCTACATCTCCATTATAAGATGTTAAGTCTACATTGTATGTGTAAGCTGAACTCGAAAGTGTTTGTGATACATTGAAACCACACTTGATTAAAGACACAATAGAATCCTTCTCTATATCGTCTTTATTTATAGACAACACATATTCATTCATATAAGGGTCATAGCCTCCAACATTAAATTTTTTAGTGTTACCTATGAATTGATCTCTAAACCAAGAACGCATCCCAAGAGATGAAACCACATTTAGTTGGTCGCCAACGCCAGAACCGCCTTTAAGGTTTATAACCGCTCCTCTCTTTACGTCTGTAAAGAACACATCATATCCATATACAGCAAAGCTCTCTGGATGGTAACTAATACCAAAGTCCTCAATTCTTGTTACCTGCTGTCCTAAAACATCTGGTGTACTATATATAGCCCCACCAGCAGACGCATCTGAGAATAAGTTTTTGCCATTTGCTAATACGTAAGATATTTTATCTTCCTGTAAGCAAAGAATATCAGTCTGTCTAGCATGAATTTTTTGTATTGGACCAAAGGATTTTTCAAGACCTTTATAGTTAACCAATCCCAAATTAAACTCATTTAGTTTATTTACGTTTGTTTCTGAGTTATATATACCACTATACGTTATATCTGCGTACCTGTGTGCCTCTTTGTAGTCTTGTTCAGAAACAGCTGTTACTCTTGCTCCTATGTTAAATCCTACTCCATCTAAAGCATCATTTATCTTGTAACTCTCTACACCATTTCCAAAAGAAAAACAGTTATATAGGTTAACATCCACAATAGCATTCTGAGAAGATGTTTGATTTTGAACATTTCCTGTGTGATATCTTGATGAATCTATTGGAAAACTCTCGTGGCTTTCGTAGTATATTTCATCTGTGTTGTCTGCTGGTTCAGTTTCAAAAACAAGAAGACCGCCTGCAGAAAAAATTTGAATATGACAAGATATTCTATAATTACGACCATTGCATTTGCCTCCTGCATTCTTAAAGCCAAGCCAAGCCTGACCATTAGCACTGTGTCTATAGTATCTAAGCTGTGTTGTACCTTCTATTTTTTGAGGTGATGTAAGAAATTTTAGAGTTACTATATTAAAGTCTCCTTCATCACCAATACTTGGTATCCAACTTGCCTTAGGATCTGTGTCATCACTACTTTCTACGCTTGGGTTGTTTGAAGGCTTGCTAAAGTCTATATTTTCGCCGACAATAAAGTCATAAAAGTTATCGTAATCTCTTGTAGCTGTAAATGTTTTTTCAAAAATATAATATCTAGATCCACAAGCACTACCTGAACCTTTTCTATTGTTACTAAACTTTATTACAACCTGACTACCAGCGGATATTGAGTACTCCTCATAAACACCTGGGGCGGTTTCTGTGTATGTAGGATATAATAAATCACTGTTCTTTGAGCCTTTGCTTCCAAGATCTATATCGTTTATTTCATCTTTTGATATAGTAAATCCACTAGGCTTTATTTTCATAAACAAACCTGTGAATGGGGGGGTTTCCTCTCCTTCCGTAGGTGTTATAAATCCCTTTTGTTTAGCCTCTATATCTAATATTTTTGTAGTTATTACATTAGATGTTGCACCTAATGAGTCTGACTTAACTATGAGCCTATCGCCAACATTGGCTTTTGTTTGATTGTCACCATCAAGTTTTATCCACCAAGAAGACTCTGATTCATCATAAAAGTATGTATAGCTATATATTGTTTCATACGCTCCTTTACTAGGTTTTAATACAAATCTATATCTTTTCGCCCAAGACGGAGCTATGTTTTTAATTGTTGCTTGGATTGAGTTTTTATTTACAGAGTATTCTGGAGACACGTAAACTGTATTATTTGTACTTACAAGAGCTGTAGAAGCTCTATTATATTCATCAAGATAAACTATACCTAATTCATAATCCCTATTACTATGCAAACTAGCAGTGTTAGGTACTTGAACTATAGATGCTGTTGTTGACGACATTAAAAAATACTCATAAGCATAAGTACCTGGGTTAGCATCATCCTCAAACTGTACAGACGGAGTCTGTATTATTAATGTGTTTCCAGAATAAGAAACCTTAAAGCCTTTTGGCGAAGCATCAACTCCTCCACCAGAAATTGTCCATCCACTTTTTGGCTGAATATTAGAATAAAAAAGGTCACTAAGGCTATATCCGTCAACCACAGTTGAAGGGAATCCAGATTCATCAGTTAACTCTATTGCACTTAAAAACTCTGTTGATGTGGCTAAGTCGCTAACTGAAGAAAAGTCCCTAGGAAGTATGAATTGAAAAGATTCATCATAACTATTTTCAATGCCATCTACATATGTCCCTCCAAATGAATCATGTTGTATATTAAAATCTATAAACAAAGAGTATCCTTCTTTTAGATCGTAATTATCTAAATCTATAACTATAGAAGAATCTGTAATAGTAACATTACTTCCACTTATAGTGTAGTCAATTCCATTTGATTTACTGTCTATAAGTTGTTCAAAACCTACGTCTTGAGTTTGTAACTCTACAGAATAATTTACATATGTGTCAATGTTATGTCCATCTACATAGTTTCCATACATAATTCTATTACCTATAGATGTCTGTGTCTTTGCAAATTTAGGAACGTTATCATATAGCCTAAGTAGTTCGCTCTCTGGAAGTGTTGTATATATCTTTTGATTATCAAACCTTATAGTAACATCAGTATTGTTATTCCACTTCTTTTCATCTTTATCAAACTTTTCTACTACATTAATTACATTAGAATTAGATAGCTTGAAGCATAAATCTATTCCAATTACCCTTTTGTCACCAGTATTAAATGTTACATTGACAGAATTAGATATGTTAGTCATGCCTTTATTGTCATATGTTCCGTAGTCTATTGAGAATTGTTTAGGAACAAAAGATAAATCTGAAAACTCAGACATAGCGGAATACTCACCGTTAATGTACTTATATCTATAAGCAAAACGTATAAACTTATTCTCTATATAATTTTTCTTACTAGCCTGTGTTATAAGCTGTATTTCGGGTGCACTTACTGGGGGCTTTACTATGACAGATATATCATCTTCTTCTATTTGATCTACTCCAGAAACTGGAACAGGATAAGAAGCATTTACATCTATTCTTCTAGGTTGATTTTTATTGTCTGTAAAAAACAATAAGTCATCTATAAGGTCAATACCATTCATTAGGTATTTCTCATTAAAGTTAAGAACAGTAGTTGAAACAACGTGATACTTTAATAAAGACGTAGTAACATTGAAAGAAACTATCATATCAACAGTATCAGATGTTACAAACCAATATATTGTTTCATTAACACCGTCCTCCAAAGCACCTATACAAACAGGACTTGATAAATTGCTTCCATTATAAAATAAACCAGCTATTAAATCATTGCCTTTAGCGTTTTCAGCTGATCCAGCCTCTCCATCTTCATCTGAAGATATTCTTATATTTAAAGCGTCAGTATACTCTCCAGCAGGAATTAGCCTCTCATCAAGGCTTTTATTCATTCTTGAACCTATGAAATTCTTATTAACATTCATATTACTTTAACCATTTTTGAGCACCTCTCATGTTCATTAATATCTTCCCTGGGTGAATATTACTAAGTCTTATTCTTGCATTTCTAAGCAAAGCTGATTTATCTTTCTGAGCACGTCTAACAACATACTCTTGAACATTAAACTTAGAATTAAGTATAGCATACTTTATGTATGCATATATATACTCTTCAAATAACTTATTCAATTTTATGCTTGAGTCGTCTCCTCCATTCATACCATCAGAAACATATTCTATTATAACAATCTCGTCAGCCATTGAAGAATCAAACTTAATAAGACCATTTGCGTTGTCAATTTTGAATGTAGGATTTGCGTTCGCTGTTTCAGTATTTAAACCAAATCTGCTACCTACAGTGTAATCAAATATCCATCTACCATCTACATTGTATCCAAATTGACCGCTAAATCTACCATCGCCTAGATACTCTGTTTTTTGAGTATTATCTATACG
>Ga0099847_1000830_pt1 | contig 10560 bp, 14 predicted proteins | sample CB_VirMetaG_2_FD_78178 | JGI IMG/M metagenome (GOLD analysis project Ga0099847, IMG submission 78178) | Freshwater to marine saline gradient viral communities from Chesapeake Bay - CB_1504_2 Viral MetaG | ecosystem: Environmental > Aquatic > Marine > Coastal | place: USA: Chesapeake Bay...
CTCGGGGGGCTATGGCATTGACACCGACAGCGGCAAAGTCTACGCTATAGAGGCGGGATCTGGGCTCTCGCCCTCACAACTCGCCATCCTTGAGAGTCGGGCAAGTCAAGCAAGCGTCGACGCTCTGGAGACTAAAGCTCAAGCTGACACTCGGCAGACTGCTCTCATCGCAGAGCATGATGCTACGCAAGCTCAGATTACAGCACTCAACGACTTCAACCCTGCCACGACAGAGGTCAACGCCAATATCGTGAAGGTGAACAATCTAGCCGTTGACGGTGCTGGAACTGAGGATGACCCGTGGGGGCCTAGTTGATCCGTGTTTAGCGCGTGGGGCAAGGCTTGGGACTGTGCTTGGGGGGACTCGTGGGGTCCGTGTAAAGTTGGTGGAGGTGGCCCCGGTGGTTCAGCTACCAAAGCAAAGCCCAAGAGAAACAAGCAAGGAGAAGGGTGGGCAAATGAACGCGCACGCCTAGAAGCGTCTATCTTAGCAAGAAAGGCCGAGAAGGAGAAGGCGCTCGCTAAACCCGAGATCGCCCCCAAGGTGGTCGACACCACAGCGGTTGAGGAGGATTTAAAGGCTCAGGCCCTAGCCATCTCCCGTAATATTACACTTCTCGAAGAGAGATTACACCGCGAAGAAATCACGCTCGCAGAGTTTGAAACGGCTAAAAGGCGAGAGAATGAGGCACTTGATGTTATTTTGATGGCAATTAACCTAGACAACTACATAGTAGCCTCCATAATATTACACTAGGCATCCATTCAGCCTCGATGAATGAGTTTTAAAAGGGAGACATTTTATGTCAGAAGCATTAGCAGAACAGGGAGAGATTGAACTCGAAGACTTGGCGCCAGAATCTGGAGCGCTCGAAAACGGTGATGAACAGGCGGCCACCGAGCCAGAGCAGGAAGGGGAAGGAGTTGAGGAGTTTGATATTCTACTTGATGGGAAGTCGCTAGACCCAGAAGCAACAGACGAAAGCGAGGATGTAAAAGACCCGAGCCTAGTCAAAACACTTCGTAAGACGATCAAGGAAAAATCTAAGGCAGAGCGTGAGCTTAGTCGGCGGTTGGCAGAACTGGAGGCAAAAGCGGAGAAATCCCCCGAGCCCGTGAAGGAGATACCTAAGCCTAAAATGTCTGATCCTGATGTAGACTTTGATGATGAGAAGTTCGAGAAAAAACTTGATGAATGGCATGCGAGCAAGTTGAAGGCCCAAGAGTCTAAAGCCCAGAAAGAGCAAGCCGAGAAGCAAGTCAGAGAACAGTATCAAGCCAAGGTTGAAGCATATCAGCAAGCTAAGTCCAAGCTAGGACGCCCAGATTTTGACGACGCTGAGGAGGCTGTAATAGGTACTTTGCCTACGACCTACCAAGACGCTATTGTGAGCCTTGCAGATCGCCCCGAGGTGGTTGTTTATGCGTTAGGGAAGAATCCCGAACGTGCAAAAGCTCTGGCAGAAATTAAAGACCCCGCGAAGTTTATCTACGCGCTTGGAAAGCTTGAAGCTGGCCTTCAACTAAAACCGCGCAAAGCTAAACCACAACCCGAGAAAGTGGTCAAAGGCTCAGGCCCTAGATCCGGCGGCGTTGACGCAACCCTAGAACGACTCCGAAAAGCTGGCAAGGTGAAAGAGGCTATTGCCTACCGCCGTAAATTGCAAGCTAAAAAATAACACATAAACCGAGGTAATACCCATGGCTAACGCCTTTACAACTGATCAAATCACGGCATTTGAAGATGTCTTGATGGGCTTTGAAGATGCCCTAACTATCTCCAAGCACGTCGCTAAATACGGCGCTGACGGACAACTCATGGAACGAGCTGGCGACACGCTTAATCGTCCTATGCCTTACATCCTGAACACTCAGACCCGTACCGTTGGTTCGGCTGTCACTACTCAAGACGTTTTGCAACGCAAAGTGCCTACTGTCTTGGATCAATCACCTTCTGTTCCTTTCAAGCTCAACTCTCTAGAGTTGCGTGAGAAGCTCAGAAACGGTCAACTCGCTAAAGCCGCCGCTCACCAGTTGGCGTCTCACATCAATACAACTACTCGTGACGAGTTGTCTCTCAAGAGTTCGCTTGTCGTGCCTATCACTGGCGCCGCTTCTAGCTATAGCCAAGTTGCTGAAGCTGAGAGCATCATGTTGGAGCAGGGCATTAGCTCAATGGATCGCGCTATTGCTTTGACTGCCCGTGATTACAACGGACTAGCCAATGACTTGTCTAAGGCTTCTAGAAGCTTTGGTAACGAGAAGTCTGACACTGCTTACGAGCGTAGCTACATCGGGCCTATCGCTGGCTTTGAGAGTTACCGCATCGACGCAGGTAAGCAAATCTCAGCCGCCGCTGGTGGAGCTATCACCATGGACACAACTGGTGCCTTGGTTCAGTACGCCCCGACTGCATCCGCTGATAACCGCACTCAGCAAATCACTGTCAGCTCAACCACTAGCGTCGTTGCTGGTGACGCTTTCACTGTTGCGGGCCTTGAAGCTGTGCATCACATCACTAAGGAAACCACTAACCAAGCTAAGACCTTCCGCGTCGTAAGCGTGGACAGTGGAACCACAATGACCATCTCGCCTCCTATGACTGGCGGTGGCGGTGCTACTGATGCTGAACTGCAATACAAAAACATTGAAGTCGCTTCAACTTCCGCAACTGCTGCAATCACTTGGCTGAACGGAACAGCCACAGGTGCTTGTCCATTCTGGGCTAAAGAGTCAATCGAAATCATGCCCGGTTCTTATGTATTGCCCGAGGGTGAAGGCGTTGCCGTTATGCGTGAGTACACTGAGAGCGGTTTTGAGGTCATTATGTCTAAAAGCTTCTCTAACTCTACTTTTGAAGAGTTGATCACTTTTGACTGTTTCTATGGCGTCAACTTGTTGAACCCAGAAATGGCTGGTGTAGTATTGTTTAACCAGTAATGGTTAAATAGCTTTGGAGCGGGTGACATGGGCAACTGTGTCACCCGTTTTCTTTATATAGCGCGTGACATTTTGGCGCTATAATCAGGTGAACGGAGGTCAGCTTTGCAATTCCCAACGATCGTATATAAAAAAGGCGGGTTCTATCGCGATGTAAAGAGTGGCGTGGCGTTTTCCTGCATAGGCGTAAAAAACGAAGAGGAGCTTGAAATCCAGCTCAAGAAAGGGTGTGTGGTTGACCTCCAGTCCCTGATCGATCCTTTGCCACCTAAACCCGCCGTTAAAAAGGCCGAGCCTGCCGACGACGGCGAAGACTACAAGCGATTCGAGGAATTGAGTGAAGAGGACATTGAGGGAATTATCTCACAGTTGCGCGGGGGGATCAACCCAAAAAAAGTTCGCACTGAGTATAACATCCATCACCTCACACTCAAAAAGATAAAGGCAAGTTTTGAGCTGGACTAAAAAACAGTTCATCGAAGCCGCTCTCAATGAGATAGGCATCGCCTCGTCATCGTTCGACATTCAGCCGGACGAGTACGAAGCGGGTTTACGCCGTCTTGATGCTCTTATGGGAGATTGGAACGCTCGGGGCATCCGCATCGGTTATCCTCTATCTGCAACGCAAAGCGGATCCAACCTAGAAGACCAGACAAGCGTACCAGACTCTGCTTACGAGGCCATTATCGCCAATCTAGGCATGAAACTAGCGTCTTCATACGGTCGCGAAGTTCCTAGAGAGGTGAAGGTGTCTGCAAAGCGTGGTTACCTCACCCTTGCCAGCAGAGCCGGAGTGTTCAACCCTGCAACCCGTCAAATCCCTGATAATATGCCACTAGGCGCAGGGAATAGACCACACAGAAATAACCGCGGGAACTACTTTCCCACCCCAGAAGATCCGCTAAGAGCTGGCCCTGATTCAGAGTTTGAGTTTACCTAATGTCCAGAATTGACCAACTATCATCAATAGACGCCTCACAAGTAACGGGGGCCGATCAACTACCCCTTTACGTCCGGAGCGTTAGCGACTCTAGACGCCTTGCCTTGTCCGGTCTTCTTACTTGGTTCCGCTCTAACTTTACAGCCCCCGACTACGAGACAACCGTAGTGACTCCCGGTGATGGGTTTACTGAAACGGTGACTCAAGATGGGCTCTGGCGTTGGTTGCTATTAAGGCCAACATCTAGCCTAGCTACTGGAACTGTGGTCCTGCCCGCTCCGGCGGTTGCGGCTGATGGGCAACAAGTCCTAGTAACGACTACTCTTCAAATTGCATCGTTCACGGTAAACGGCAACGGTGCAACGGCTGTCTATGGCGCTCCAGCGGTCTTGGCGGCTGAGGATAAATTCACTTTGCGCTATAACGCGCTGACAACATCTTGGCATTGCATAGGGTAAATAATGTACAACTCGGCCTTTATATCTAAAAGCGAAAGTCACCTTGTGGCATCTAGCGCGACTCCGGCCCTTGGGGTTCAGGTTTCGCCTATGGAGCAATTTCAAGGATCTAATGCAGGCGTTTACCGCATCCACAACACAGGATCCGTGATTGTTCACTTGGGCGTCGGTGGAACAGATGCGGAAGCGCAGGCGCGAGCGGTAGCACCAACCGCCGGAACCCCCCAACGTTCAGTGGCCATAGCACCCGGAGCTGTTGAGTTGCTTTCCTTCCCGAAAGACTCCTATTTCTCTGGCTTTTCATCCTCTGGTTCAACTCTATTTATCACAGCGGGCGAGGGTCAATAATGTCAGTAAAAAGCGTTTACCCTGCCGCGTTAGCGGCGTCTATTCCGTCGGTTAATGAGGAAACTCTCGCAGGTAATAAAACCATAGTTGAGGGTGATCATGAGATTCAGATCCTCGACCCCAATGGAACAAATCGGGATGTAACACTGCCCGCCACGCCAACTGAGGGCACTATCTTTTATATTATAAACGCCCAGATACAAGTTTCTTCAGGGAGTGCTACATATTTAGATGTCTATATAGGTACTGACACCGCTGAGATGGTGAGGATTCACGCAGGTGTTGAATATACATTTTCTTATTCTTCAAATGGTTGGATAGCTTACGGGAATGGAGGGAGCACAAAGCGAACGACGGCAAACGTTTTTGAGGGCACGAACAAGATCGCCATGGGCTACGGTTCACGCGTAGCTGGCGCTGGAAGTTTTTCCTTTGCAGCTGGATACAACTGCAACGCAAGTGGTCCCAATTCAACAGCTCTCGGGGGAAGTGCTACATCTTCTGGGGCTAGTTCTGTGGCCATTGGGTTATCCGCAGTAGCTGATACGATTGCTGGTGCCGCCATCATGCAAGGGGCTAACACTGGCGCGAATTATCAAGTATGCCTTGGGTATAACACATTGGGCTCAGCCAGAGAGGGGGCTCTTGTGGGACCGATGTTCGCGGGTAGCACAAAAGCGCGTGGGGAAGAACTGGGATGGACTGGAGACACCACAACAGCCACGCAGACAGAGATCTATTTAGGTTCGACAGGCACCAGCAGAGCTACCGTAACAGCAAACGCGATAATAAGCTTTAACATCCAAGTCGTGGCTAGAGAAGACGCTACAGGAGACTGTGCAGCGTGGGAGTTCAAAGGCGCTATAAAACGAGACGGGTCAAACAACACGGCTCTAGTTGGGTCAGTCACCAAAACCGTCATCGCGGAAGACGCAGGAGCAACGGCATGGGATGTCACTGTCGACGCAGACGACACAAACGAGTCTCTGAGAATACAAGTTACAGGCGAAGCATCACACACAATCAAATGGGCCGCGAAAGGCTCTATTGTCGAGAGGATATAAAAAATGGCGTTAAGCAATACAAACGGGAATTATCTAAAGATCGTTCAGGTGAACCCGAATACGCAGATGTGCATTGCTGACATGTACAAAGACGAGGCTACGCGAAACGCACCATCTGACTTTGATAAGGCTATGAAGTTGAATGTCCAACTCAATACTTTTCATAGCATAGGATCATCGTATGCCTCGACAGGAAACATTATGGACGACCTCAAGACCGTTGGATACCTAGCTCTCAAGAATGAGCCACCTTTCAACGGTGCGTCTGGTGAGACTTGGACTGACTGCTAATAGTGCAAATCCCCATAGTCAATGGAATCTATACGGATAACGCCCCCAGTGCGCGTATCTCGTACCCTGTAAACCTCACGCCAGTTATTCAACCTAATGGCGTGAGCAATGGATTCCTACGCCCTTCTGATGGGATACTATTAGAGGCGCAAGGGCCCGGCGTTGATCGTGGGGGCATAATCTGGAACGACACGCACTACCGTGTAATGGGGACAAAGTTGGTTTCTGTGACTGAGGCGGGAGCAATCGCCACCTTGGGAGATGTTGGCGGCTCTGGTCAAGTCTCAATAGACTACAGTTTTGATCGTCTTTGTGTTGTCTCAAGTGGTAACGCTTATCTTTGGGACGGTTCGTCCCTAGTGCAGATAACAGATCCAGACTTGGGTGTGGTTCACTCGGTCAAGTGGGTTGACGGTTATTTCATGTTTACTGATGGTGAGTTTCTTATCGTCTCGGAGCTGTTGGATCCCACATCTATTGATCCCCTCAAGTATGGCTCGGCTGAGATTGACCCCGATGTGGTTCAGTCTGTTCAGAAGATAAGAAACGAGGCTCACGCAGTTGGGCGCCACACGATAGAGGTTTATCGCAATATCGGAGGCACAGGGTTTCCATTTCAGCGCATTCAAGGCGCTCAGATACAGAAAGGTGCAGTTGGGATTAACGCAGTTTGCAAGTTCGATGATGAATCTCTAGCCTTTGTTGGTGGTGGTCGGAATGAGCCCGTAGGCGTTTATTTTGGCTACAACGGCACATTTCAGAAGATATCGAGCCGAGAGATTGACGAGCTTTTAAACGGTTACACAGATTTACAACTCAGCAATGTTGTAATTGAGTTCAGAACGGACCGCAATAGTCGGATGCTTTATGTCCATTGTGCGGATCGTTGCCTCGTCTTTGACGCTGAGGCATCTAAGGCCATGGGCACCCTTGTCTGGCATGTGCTAACCTCTGGCGTTGGTGGCTTTTCAACCTACAGGGCTCGGAACTTCACTTTCTACCGTGGCAAGTATTGGGTGGGCGATCCTACGACCTCAAACCTTGGGACACTTACGGGGGATGTGGGTTCTCAATGGGGCGATGTGGTGCGTTGGGAGTTCGGGACGCAGATCATTTATAACGAGTCTAGAGGGGCCATTTTTAATGAGCTTGAGCTTGTCGCCTTAACGGGTAGCGTGGCCCAAGGCGTGTCTCCTGTTATCTCAACTAGCTATAGTGAAGATGGGCAGAACTGGAGCCAAGATAAAGAGATCGCGGCGGGTGGCATTGGTGACCGCTTAAAGCGTCTTGTTTGGAGGCGCCAAGGCATCATGAGATCCATGAGGATGCAACGCTTTAGGGGTGATTCTCAGTCTCACATATCTTTCTTGCGTCTTGATGCTCAGTTTGTTGCACTGAACAGATGACAACGCCGATAGGAATCAGCAGGGAAGCGCTCATAAAGATCTTCCCAGACTTCGAGACCATGCGGCAGTTCGAGCTTCTCCTGGATACGGTTGATGAGATCAGCAACACGACGCTCTCTACCCTACAGGATGAGGTAGATTTAAAGGCTCCCCTAGCGTCGCCTGCTTTTACTGGCACTGCCTCATTTGATGGGATTTCTATCACTGGAACGGTCACTGGCATAGATAAGACTGATGTAGGACTCGGTAACGTGGACAACACGAGCGACGCATCAAAGCCAGTTTCAACGGCAACTCAGACACAGCTAGACCTCAAGGCCCCTATAGCCTCCCCAACATTTACGGGAACAGTTTCAGGGATCACTAAGGCCATGGTTGGTCTTGGTAACGTGGATAATACGAGCGACGCCAACAAGCCAGTCTCGACCGCTCAACAAACGGCATTAGACTTAAAAGCCCCCTTAGCCTCTCCCTCATTCACTGGAACAGCTAAGACTGAGGGAGACACCTTCGGCATCGATACCAGTAAAACGCCTGCTTCTGCTTCCGACACAGGCACGACAGGACAGATAGCTTGGGATTCAAGTTATCTTTATGTCTGCACCGCAACTGACACGTGGAAACGTGTAGCTATCGCCACTTGGTAAGTTGACAATGAATAGCCAGAGCGAAAATATACGGATAGCTGAGTTTGAAGGCATCCAGCGGCCACCACATCAAGGAGGTCGCATTGAGCGAAGAGGCGAAAACATTTTTAACCCGTGTATTGTGTGGGTTGCGCGTCTTGCTTGTTGATTTTCAATCTTTTTTGCAATACATGGAGAAAGATGAGTATTTCTCTGCTAATAAGGGCGCTTTAATCTCTCAACTCGCTACGATACAGCTAAAGGGGTCAGAGATAGAGGGCGAGGTCAAAAACCTTCGTGATGTCCTTAAAAAGATTGGTTTTTATGACCTTGTAACGATGGTGCGATAAAATGGGATTCTTCGATAAAATAATGGATGATGTGCTGGGCGATCCGTTCGGGTCATACCACGCAGAGTCACAAGCACAAGGCGCGGCGGCAACTCAGGCGGCTAGGGCTCAAGAGGGTATTAGCGAGCAACGCTACCAATTTGACGAGGCCAAAAAAACACTAGCCCCCTATGTTGAGGCTGGCATCCCTGCCTTGGGAGGCTTACAACCTTACGCGCAAGCGGGCGCTCCTGCTCTACAACAACAGCAAGCTCTAATAGGCATGAGTGGTCCAGAAGCTCAACAAGCCGCCATTCAACAACTAGAGCAGAGCCCGCAGATGCAGGCTATGATGCAACAAGGTGAGCAGGCTATATTACAAAACGCCTCGGCCACTGGAGGGCTAAGAGGTGGCAACACTCAAGCGGCTTTGGCTCAGTTCAGGCCCCAGATGCTCTCTGACCTCATTAATCAACAGTATGGCCGCCTTGGTGGTCTAGCAGGCGTTGGCTTGCAAACCCAAGGCAACCTTGCACAGTTAGGACAATCAGCGGCGGCGGGACAAGCGTCCCAAGGCTTACAAACTGGTCAAGCTATCGCTGGGCTACTCGGCCAACAGGGTCAAGCTGAGGCTGGTGGCATGATGGCGAGTGGTTCCGGTCGATCGGGAGCCATGGGCGGCTTAATGGGTCTAGGCGGTATAGCTTCGGGGTTCTTCTAATGGCACAACCATACCAATACATTCAGAATCAGACGAACCCTATGCAGGGGCTGATGCAAGGGCTACAAATCGGGGGAGCTATCAGAAACATGCGCGACCGCCGAGAGCAGAATGAGATGCAAAAGCAGATGTTCGAGCAAAAGCTTGGACAGGAGCAAGTAGCGCAAGAGCGTAAATTGCAGTTTAGAAACGACTACGGCGCTTACATGAAAGGCGAGATGGGTCTTAAAGACCTACAGGCCAACTACCCCGATCAGTTCAAGATGATCAAGGATTCAGTAGCGTTCAATCAAGAGATTGACAACAAAGCAGAGGCTAAGAAGGTTGGGGAGCTTTATTCCGCTGTTCAGACAAACCCTGAATACGCAGTTAGCATTCTAGAAAAGCGCAAGCTTAAAGCCCTAGATGATGGCGATCAAGCAGAGTTTAACCGCTTAGATGTCCAGCAAGAGCTTATTAAGGAAGGTAAGACGGATGTCCTCACTCGTGACCTTGACTTTAAACTCGACATGCTTGGTACTGATATGGCCGATAAGTTCAAGACGAGAACGGAGGGCGAAGCTAAACTAGCAGAGGCAGAGGCGAAGCCTAAAGAGCTAGATATCAAGATGCAAGAGCTGGGTATTGAGCAGGCTAAACTTGCTGAACTACCCGAAAGCACTCGCAAAAAAGTGGGTGACAGGCACGAACAGGGGACTAAGTACGAGTCTGAAAAGGCTGAGGCTGAGAATTTAATTGCCGAGGTCGGTGGGATCAAAGATGCGACTGGTGCATGGTCTATAGTGGCAGAGTCAATCAATAACTTTCTTGGTGATCGTGGAAATGTTGAGAAGTTCAGAACTAAGGCAAACCGCCTAGTGGTTAATCAGTTGGTTCAAAACTTGCCACCGGGGGCCGCGTCTGAGAACGATGTAAAAATGCTCCGGAAAGGTTTCCCGCCCATTGACGCATCTGTGGCAGAATGGACGGATTACTTGCAGACGGTAGCTAAAGTATCCGAGGCGAAGGGCATGGCGAACGATGTCGCTATCAAGTGGCTCAGTGAAAACAAGTATGAAGGCAAAGCCACTAAAGCTTTTGAGATCAATGGCGTCACAGCTCGCAAGGGTGAGACTTTAAGCGACTTCTTAAAGCGTACACGCCAAGACGTGTATAACAATATGAGAATGAGTAAAGCAGGAATGACACCCGGCTACAATCCAGACGCTCAGTCCCTAGACGCTGAATTTGATACCTATCTACAATTAGGCGCTCAAGTTGAGGTCCCCGCTCCGGATATAAGCGCACCACAGCTTCAAGCCCCAACAGATCAACAAGGCAACTAATGAACGAAGATCAGTTCAGAACAATTCTGAAAGAGCGCCTAGATTCTGGATCAATCACTAGAGAGCAGGGTAAAGCCGCATATCAGCGATGGAAGGAAGCCCAAACCCCAGA
>Ga0099847_1000831_pt1 | contig 10556 bp, 1 predicted proteins | sample CB_VirMetaG_2_FD_78178 | JGI IMG/M metagenome (GOLD analysis project Ga0099847, IMG submission 78178) | Freshwater to marine saline gradient viral communities from Chesapeake Bay - CB_1504_2 Viral MetaG | ecosystem: Environmental > Aquatic > Marine > Coastal | place: USA: Chesapeake Bay...
GGTAAAGCTGCAATGCAAAACTTAATTAACGCGGGAGGTCTTAAAGTTGATATAGATACCACTACACCTTATGTAGGTTCTTCAGGAACATTTACAGTAGATGGCCAAGATTTCGGAGAGGCTAGTGCAAAGGTTGGACAAGATAGACGTAAATATTTAAGAAAAGCTTTCAAAGGTTTTGAAGAGGTATCAGAGGTTCTTGTAGAGGCATCAGAATCAACTCTAGAAAATTTTAATGAGGATGTAGATTCAGTTTTATCAGAGGAGAATCCTTGGTTAAAAGAAACTATTAATGAAGTAGATGATGGAGATGTCACAGATGTGATTCGACAATTTAATGAGAAAGTGATTGCTATGGATATTGTGCAAAGTAAAGCTGCACAAAAAATGCTTAAAGATATAATGGAGGCTGAAAAAATTCCAGGAGACCTTGAAGCTGAGCATGGTAAACTTATAGAACAACTAGAAGACAGAGGTATTGGCAATAACCAGGATATGGTAGCTAGAGGTATTCTAGGATTACGTAAAGTTCAGGAAACTGTTAATGATACTACTAGTGGTATGAACCTTAAGGATAAGCAGAGAGTTAAATCTGAAGCAGATCCTACAGGAAAATGGACCCAACCAGAAGATAGAAAGTTCTCAAAAGGAGTAGAAGTCTATCACGCAGAGTTTGGAGCTGCTACTTTTCAAAAGATCGCTGCTGATGGTAGGTATATATTACGTACTAAGAAAGGTAATAAAACTGTAAGATCTTACCCAGGTGATACATTCATTCATGATGGAACTAGAGCTAACTTAGCAGAAGCAAAACATGATATAGCTAAATTAGACGAAGCAAAATATTCTGATAAAGCTAAAGCTTTAAAAGAAAAGATTATTAAACTAGAGACTAAAGTTACTTTAAGTAATAAAGTTAAAACTGATCCAGTTATAAGTACTTCAGATTCTAAATTGTATGATCTATATACTGAACTAAGAGCGGATAAATCAGACTTAGATGCAGTTAAGTTATGGGGTTCTAGTAATAGGACTGAAAAAATACATTCAGCTCTATCAGGCCTTAAGATTGCTATTGATACTATATCTACAGGTACTGCTTTTACAATGTCTGAAGAGGTAGCAGAACCTTTAAATGATGCTTTATTAGCCGCTGTTCCTTACCAAGCAGAGGAGCTACAATTATTAGTAACTCAAGCAGAGGTAGGAATTAAAGAGGGTGGAAAAAATGCAGAGCAATATAAGTCTTGGAAGGCTAGAATAAAATCTCTTATCAAAGTTCAGGAAGCACTTAGTAAAGGGTCTACTGAAGTACGAACTAAAATAGAAGGAGAGCGATATCTTCCTAGTAAGCAAACACATGCTACACAATTATTTTATGTTCCTGCCTATGTAGGATTAGCAAAAGATGGAAAGGGTACTCACCCTTTAGAGTCAACTGCAGTAATACACGATATGAATAGTATCGCAAAACTAATTCAAAGGGTAACAATTGCAGAAGCTGGATTACAGGCTACACACTTTGTTGGCAGTACTGCGGAGTCTATACATAAAGGCCCTATTAAAGCGGCGGATGTTAAAAAAGAACCTATTAAAAGTAATATAGTAGCACAAGTAGATAATAGAGAGTTAGATGAATACTTTGGACCTCAAGCTACTTTAGACGTAACACAGGTTAAGAGGGTGCCACAATTAGAGCAAAAGATAGTAATAAAAAAAGATACAATCGAAGAAGAAACAAGTGAACAACCAGCTGGGTTTGAAGACTTTAAACTACCTTCATCAGTATCTACTATTTTAGAGTTTACAGGAACGGCTAAGAAAGAGAAGCTTAAAGCTGATCTAGCTATTGCAGATAGTGAAGGTATGGATTTGAATATAGTATATGATAAGTTTATTGAAGACTATGATAGTAATACTGAAGCTCCATTTAAAAAGGGGTCTGATGTAACTAATACTCCAGAAGCATTTGCAGCTGAGGTTAAGCAGGTTAAAGCTATGCTACCACAGATTCCTATAGAACAAGTTGAGAGTGTAACTAAGATGGTTAACAAGTTTGGACTAAAGGCTATAGGCGCTTACCACGAAGGTGTTAATTACGTAGTAAAGAACGCTAAAGCAGGAACAGTGTTCCATGAAGGTTTTCACGCAGTAGCTTCTCTATACTTAACTAACGCTGAAAGAGCAGCTATGGCTAAGGAGAAAGGTGAGGACAAATGGTCTTATACTCTAGAGGAAACTTTGGCAGATGATTTTGCAGTTTTTGCAAAAGATCGGAAAGCTCCAGGTATAGGAGATAAAATTAAAAAGTTCTTTCAATCAATCCTAGATTGGTTTAGCAAGACAAGGTCTCAGGATGTTACTACAAAAATATTTGAAAAGATAGCATCAAAAGGATATGCAAAGAGTAAAAGTTTAAATTGGCAACAGAATGTAGCAGCTGATTTTAACTCTATTAGCACTTACAAAGAACGGTTATCTAAGAAAAATAGCGTACTTTTACAAACACTTATAGATACTAATAAAATTGAAATAGTCTGTTAATATGGCATGTGTAGTTAATAAAATTACTTTAGCGAATGGAGAGTCTTCAAACTTATTTGAAATGCTTTCTTCAGTAAATTCGCCAAGTTTAGCACTAGAAAATTATTTAGAGCTATCGAATAATAAAGAAAAGTATATTAAAATATACGGAGAGAACAAGCAAGGAGAAGTGGATGCTAAAAGATTCATGGCATCACCTAAGTATAAGTTGGTTGAGTTTGGCTCTTACCAACAACAACTTGATGTTATAGATACATTCACTGATATGGTTCTAGGTGAACTAAAGAGTATGGAGAAGACTGGTAGTAGAACTACTTTATCTAAGATTAATCTAGATGGTCTAACTGGAAATCCTATGGTTATTAAAACGGTAGTTAGAAATATTCAAAAAAAGATATCTGCCGAGATTAATGCCAACAACTATCCTCCTAAAATGACAGCCCTACTAAAAGGGGGTGCAGAAAAATTAGGGGCCTACCTAGGAGAGGCAGGAGTATTAGGACCTATAGGGGCTAAGCTAGCATTATACGGAATTAATATTAAAGTAGAAGATAGTAAATCTGCTATGGAGCAGATAGAAGATTACAATGAAGGGGTGAATCCAAATAAAGATTATGAGGATGCACAAACGGAGTATGAGAGAATATACGATATGAGTATACTTGAAGCTTCTCCAGCTAATTCTGTACTACCACAACTACGTATATTCTTAAGAGGAATAAAGAAAGTTGATCGTAAGTTTAAGTTTAATAGAAAGGAACCTTTTGCAGTTCAATACGAAGTTTCAGAAACAGGTGATAATAGGCCAGCAAGATATGATGTAATGCTAAGTAGTTTATATGCTACTTTAGCAGGAACACAGTCAGTTGGAGAGGTTAAAGTTAAACTAGAGGAATCTTTAGATACTTACCCTCAACTAGTTCCTATATACCAAGCATTAATATCAGAAGAAAGTATTAATATAGATAAGGTAGGTGAGTATAATAAACTAAGTACAGCTTTATTTTCTCTTGCAAAGCAAGATTATAATATGGCTAGTTTCGTTGAAATGGTTAATGGGGAAGTTGTTCTTATGTCTTCTAATTCAGAAACTGCGTCTAAGTCCAAACAATCTCAATGGAGCAATAATGCTAGAGATATTCGTTCTTCTGAACCCAATACATCAGCTATAGAGTCTGTTAAATCTTTTTTAAATTCTAAAGCTACTACACGGGGCCTTAATGCAAGAGATGCTAAAACTGGGTTGTATGCTTCATCAGGAAGTAACTTAGGAACAGCAGCAAATCTATTAAGAAAAGCTGGGTTTGACGGAGTAACTAAAGAAGTTCTTAGAACTTTAATAGATAGAGTACAAAAGAATCCATTGTTAATTCATAAGAGTAACAGTGTACTTACACCTTCATCAACAGTTAAAGCTATAGTGAAAGCTCTAGCTCAAAAAACTCTTGAGGGTGTGGATGTATTTCCACAAGGAGTTGAAATAGGAGAGGCTAAGAGCCTTAGATTATTAAGTGAGATTGTAGCAGAGACTTCAGCAGAACCTAACATTGGAGCTTTCCTTGGAGGAGCTGGGACGCTTATGCACCCACTTAACTTTGGATCTGAAGCACAAGATATTTTTTCAAAAATACAAGGGAACTCAGAAGAAAACAGAGCGTACTTCCAAACCTTTGTTGACAATCCTATGTATCTAGATACAAAAATAGTATCTCTATTAACAGACTTAGATGGGCAGGATGCTAGTGTTTTTGAGTCTAACACCCTGGACACTTTAAAAAATAACAAAGCACAAACTGGTGTAAGTTATGGGGCCTTATCAACTTTTGATGCTTTAGCATCTAGGATGAATGCGTTCTTTGCACCTAAAGGAAATAATAGATATGCTCAAATATTTGGGCCTACTCAGGGAGATAGAGGTAACTTAGAACTAGTTACTCTTCCTAAGTTTAATATGAAAGAGGGTGCAACTCAGCACGAAATAGCCGGAGCAATATTTGATAGTGCGGGAAGAATACAATCTAAAGAAGTTAAAATGTGGGTTGGGAATCAAGTTCACGCAGAACTTAGAAGAATCTTAGACGCTCAAGGACATACATCTATACCTAACTATGGAGAAAATGGAGTTAGGTTTAACTTATTTACAGATCTTAATGCTGTACTTAACGTTAAAAAACTTAATGAAAAGAACTTAGAGAAGATAACTAAGGATTTACTTCCAATGGCTGAGCAGCAACTGTTCAATACCATTAATGATGATATGCAGTTCTATGTAGACAATGGAGTTTTAGATAAGAAAGGTGTTAATTTTACTACCAATATAGATAGTGCATCTGTACTTTCAAAAAAGGTTGGAGCGCAGGTAGGTGGAAAACTTGGAGCTCGTGCAATATCTAAAGCTGAGATGGAAACATTTTTAGCAAACAACTTTATATACAACTACGAGTTAATGTTGTTTAGAGTAGGAGATCCTGCTTTCTATAAGGCTGCTTCTGACATAGTACAAAAAGTAGATATCAATAAAAGGTTTTCTTTACCATTTACTCCAGGAGTTAAACTAGCTGTTGGGGCAGGTACAGGAATGCCACAGAAAACATTTAAAACTATAATACTTAAGGAGGGTAAATTTACTTCTGAAGTTGCAGATGTAATGAAAGCTGTAACTGGAGTTGAAGTTGGGGTAAATACAGATTTAGCAGATGGCCAGGGATGGTCTTCTATAGATAGATTTAGAAGAACTTTATTAGCACAAGGACTACACACAGATGGAATATTAGACTTACTTACGGCACATGAAAAATGGAGACCAGGAGATAAAGTTCCTTACAGTGAGTCCGATACAATTAAGGTAATGAAGCCGTTCTTATTTACAATACAGAACATAGGAGAGGTTCATGGACCATTCTCACTTAAGTATGGATTATTTCCAGCTCTTCCAGCATTCTTTGAGGCTACTGAAATGGTAAATGGTGTAGAGGTTGCAAAGTATCCATCTATGTCTAAACTTTCCAAGTATCTTAATTCTGGTAAAGCAGATGAAGCTGTTATGGAGTCAGCCGTTAAGGTAGGTAAAAGAAATGTTATAGATATTAGTGAGGTAGATAATGCTGTACCTGTAGAACTTAACAATGAATCAGTACGTCATCCACAAATTACACCTTCTAAAATTAAAACAGAAGAGCTTTATGGATCGCAGATGCGTAAACTTATCATTAGTAATTTTGATCCAACTGGAATTCTTAAACAGGTTCACCCAATTACTGGGGAAGTATCTTTTATAGACTCTGCAGTAGCATTGCAACATTATAATGCAGCTATAAAAAACCTAGTTACAGAAGGTGGTGATGGAGTTTATGATACCTTTATTGACGGTGATGGAACGGGAAATATTCCAGCTCTTATTGAGGAGTTAATAAACGGAGCTTCAGCTGCAACAAATATAGAGTATCTTAAAGCTGCAGTACTAACTATAGAAAACGATGGAGAGTCTACTCTTCCTTTATATTATCCTACTATGAAAACTAAGATGGATAATAGGGTAAATGCGAAGTTTAGAAAAGCGGTTAATAGACCTAAGTTACCCGGGCACTCTGCAGTTCAAGTGAGTTCTTATGGTATGGAGTCAGCTAAACAAGATGGAACTCTAGGAGTAGGAAGTGATCTTAAGTTTGTTACTTTTGCAAATCCTGATGGAACAAGATTATCTAATGCAAAAGCTATAGAATTAGCTAAGTTAGTTGGTAAAGAAGATCAAGCATCTAAAGACAAACTATTAAAGTATATTGCATCTCCTGCGGAAATTAGAGTTACACCAAACTTCTTTATAGGGACATTAAGAAAAATATCCAAAGATAAAGCTAAGGGAGATAAATCTTTAAATGCAATAGCAAGAGATTTTGCAGAAGGCTTTAAAGCGAATGATGCAACTACAGATAGACTTTTTAGAAGTAAGAAGGCTACTCTAATAGAAGAGAAAGCACAAGCAGAGTTCATAAGATTGAAAAGTAAAATTACCAATAGTGATGGATCTTTTAAACTAGAAGAAATACAAAGGGCAGGTCTTGATGAGGTAGTAATATATCGTATCCCAACACAGGGTAAGAACTCTATGTTAATGGGTAAGATCAAAGAATTCTTACCACCAACAAGTGGTAATACTATTCAGGTTCCTTCAGAGATCGTAGATCAAGCAGGATCGGATTTTGATATTGATAAAGTATATATTGAAATGTCTAGCTTTGAGGAAAGCTTTGATAGAGGTGCAACATTTCAAAAAGTTAATTATATAGACAAGTATGGCAATGTAGATATATCTTCTAAGGCTAAAGCACAGTCTTATATTATTGATTTCCATAAAGGTATACTATCATCTCCTTTACATATAAAAGAATTACTATCGCCTAATGGTACTACTAAATTAGAACAAATAGTAAAGAACCCTAATCTATTAGCTGATGAAGGTTCTATGTCTGGTAACATAGCATCAGTTAAGTTACAAGAAACTTTTAGAGATAATAATAAGTCTGGTAAAGAACTTATATCAATATCTTCTGTATCATCAGTTATGCACTCTGTTGCACAACAAGTTGATCTACAGTTTATTGAAGATGTTAATCTTTTAGGTTCTTATGAGAAAGTACAACCAATGCATTTTGGAGATAAGATGAACATAGTAGGTGAAACTCTTATATCAGAAGAGATATCTGAAATACAGAATGCAGCTTTAGATAATGCAAACAAACCGTTACTAGGATTACTTAACATTGATAGCTTTACAGCAAGCACGGCCCTGATGCTAATTAGCGCAGGGCACGGCTTAGAATTTGCAGTAAATGTATTGAATGCACCTATTGTAAAAGAGCTAGCTAAAGTATACCCTAAGTACTCAAGATTATTTTCTCCGACAACAGCATCTAAAAAAGCTTATGCGGAAATTAGACGTAGATATAAATTATCACCTAGAGCAGGCTTTAAACAATTTAGTTTAGATACGTTCTCTGCGAAGAAAGCTGAAAAGCTTCTTAAGCCAGTGGAAGGGTCTAGTGATAATGCAATTTCATTATTAGCATTCCAAGTACTACAAGAAAGAGCAGACCAGCATTCTAAAGCACAAAGAACTATGAACATTGATTCTAAAGGTGTTCCATCTTCTGTAGCTAAGTTATTTGATGCATACCAGAGTATGTCAGAGATTGAAGGAACTCATTCAGAATCAACTGCTGTAGTAGAGCTTAGTGGGTATCATAGAAAAGCTAAAAAGCCTAACTTTAAAGTAGATCCTGTAAAATGGAGAGAGTCTCACTTAGCAGCTATGGAGAGATATACACTATCTGTTCCACTAGCGGTTAATAAAATAATCACCCCTTCAGCATCTAAACAAATGCAGTACGTTTTATCTACTGCTAAAGATCTAATAGGGTTCATGCCAGAAGGTACACAGTTAAATGTTTTAAGTTCTTATGATACTTATTTAGCACAGAATAGAAACGCTCACATAAATTCAAGTACAGCTTTAGCTCATAATATAGAGAAGGGTAATTACTTATACTTAACTGATGTAACAAATCCTAAATCTGCAGCTAATTTATTAAAAAACTACAGAGCATTTGTTTCAAAAACTACTAAGGTAGAAAATCAATTTACATCTCTTTTAAACATAGTTGAAAAGGAAGGACAGCATTATGTAACCTTCAATGCTTTAACTGAAGGAGCAATGAGCGGAGAAGAGAAGGGGCACATGATCTTCTTCTTTGAAGAGTTAATGAATTCAAAAGAACCTATAGAACAAGAATTATCAGAAGCTTTATCGCAGTATGCTATGGTTCATTATGGTTATGCAAACTCTAGGAACTCTTTTATGAACTTTATCCCTCCATCTGCTCATAGAGAGTTTATGGTTAAAGATAATAACGGAGTGGGCCTACCTGAATTCTTTAGAAGTATTGAGGGAACCTATAATGATAGAGCTAATTTTGGATCAGAAGCAGAAAGTTTTGTGGAGATGTATATCCAAAACAATGCTCACAAGTTATCTTTAGACACCTATTTTGAATCTGATCCAATGGTTCCTTATGAAGTACCAAGAAATGGTAATCTTCACTGGAAGGACCAAATCCAAGAGATGATTGACCAAGATGAAAAATATGATCCACCTAAGTACATTAAAGTATTTAATCCTACAGGAGATTTTTACTTATATATAAAAGAGGATGGGGAGTATAGAAAACTAGAAAGAAGAGGAGTTCCAAACTTAGCTTTTGAATACCATGTAGGGAAGTCACATTTTAATTCTACACCTTCTAAAGTGGAGATGGATGCGACAGCAATGAAGAACTTAGCATCTGTTGCAAATAAAACTGCAATGAAAAATATAAATAAAGACTCTAGGAGTTATGGAGATATAGAAACCGTAGTTAGACTAGAGGAACAAATTGATATTGCAGATGTTAAATCAGAAGAGGCTGCTGTTCTATTTGCTAAAGCTATATCCCAGGCATTTGTAAAAGAAACAAATATGGGAGATGCTCAAGCTGAATTAATTAACTCTGCAATAAACGTAATGGGCGTTAGCGCTAGAATGATATTTGACTTCAAGAAAAAGAAGGGAAAACTAAAACCTGGGGAGACTTTTAATACTATCTTTGTAGAGACGTATCAGCAGGGCGCTATAAGTATTCTTAATGAAGCATACATGGACATGAAAAATAAATTTTGTTAAACTATGGCTTGTAATCTAAACATAAAAGCAGAAAACGGAGAAAACTCTACCTTGTTTAAGGATATTGCAGATACTGTAAAAGATCCTAATGAAGCTGTTGATTTGTATTTCTTAACTAAAACTGAATATTTTAAATCTGCATACAAAGGTGGCTTCGACGCTAATAAAGAACCTATATACTCTGAGTTTTCTCAGGACGCATATGTAAATGATGTAGATTATAATAAAATTGAAATGGATAACTCTGCACAAGTCTACAAAGATTTGTTGACAAGTGTTCCAGAAATGATGAGTGTGATTAGTGATAGAATAGATTTCCTAGAAAGTGTTGGAGATAAAAAATATATAGATCAACTTGTATCTCTTTACGAAATACTTGATAAAGAGGACATTAACTCAAGCTTACCTAAGTTCTTACTGATGTCTAAGACTCATATGTTTCATTTAAGAAAGCAGATGGTGGCACTTGCTAAAGAACCGGTTACTGTAGAGTCTATGAGAAAGTTATCTAGTCTCCACAAAGTAGCACAAAGTTATTCTATTGTAAACGAGTTACAGGATACTCTTGCTGGAAACGAAGAAGTGCTAGAGGTATTTGATGCACCCCTTAAAAACTTAGCTCAAATATCAGATGATATCAGGGAAGTAGGAGTTATATATTTAGATAAAGCTATGGATCATTTAGCTGAGCAGTTTAATCTAAGAGATAAAACCTGGTCTAAAAGAGAGATTAAAGCAGCTTTACGTAAAACATCTAGAGACACACTTTGGACTGAGCAAATGCTTGAGTATATGGGTGACTCTAGAGATAGAGTTCTATCTATGGTAGCTACTGTAATGATGGAAGCAGAACACTCTGTAACAAGACAAACTATAAAGTTCAACAAAGAACTACAAGTTGTACTAGAAGAGCTTGAAGCAAAAAACCCGGGTAAAACTGAAGAGTTATTTGCAGAGGCTATACTTGAAAAACCTTCAGGAGAACTACATGTAGTAGATCCTTTAGTACAGTTTACTGATGGGAAAGATCTTTTTGTAGATAAAATGTATAATCAATACCAGAAGATTAAGAATAACCCAGAGATGGCTAAGTTCTTAACCTTTTATAATGATACTGTAAGAAAGCTAGACTCAGGCCTTCCAAACAATAGTAGAATGGGGACTAGAGTACCTACAGTCTTAAGGTCTCAATTTGAATTGATGGCAGGTAAAACAGTAAAAGAGAAGTCAACATTGCTTGCAGATTATGCTAAGAAGAAGTTAGCAGTATCTAACCAGGATATGGAAAAGGGGCAAC
>Ga0099847_1000832_pt1 | contig 10555 bp, 2 predicted proteins | sample CB_VirMetaG_2_FD_78178 | JGI IMG/M metagenome (GOLD analysis project Ga0099847, IMG submission 78178) | Freshwater to marine saline gradient viral communities from Chesapeake Bay - CB_1504_2 Viral MetaG | ecosystem: Environmental > Aquatic > Marine > Coastal | place: USA: Chesapeake Bay...
ATTTTTCTTTGGACAAGGTGATGTTCAAATGGCCGAGCCCTTAACTATGGCTGGAGCTGCTTTAATATCAGGCGGTATTCAGGTTATAGGGTCTATATTTGGAAGTGGTAGAAGAAGAAGAGCAGAAAGACAAGCTCAGCAAGAGCAAGCTAGATTACAAAGAAAATTAAGTACATTAGAGGCTAGTAGGCAACAAATAACCAATCCATATTCAGGAGTAAGTGATTTAAGTGGTTTAGCTACAGATCTTAGTGCAACGCTTTCAAATCCATACGCTAACTTAAGTGTAGCTACTCAAGCGGCTGAAATACAAATGGAGCAGGCGGATATATCATTAGCTAATACTTTAGACACTATAAGATCTACAGGAGCAGGCGCTGGGGGTGCAACCGCTTTAGCTCAAGCAGCTTTACAAAGTAAGAAAGGTGTATCAGCTAGTATTGAACAACAAGAAGCAAATAACGAAAGACTAAGAGCTCAAGGCGAACAACAATTAGATAGAATGAGAATGCAGGAAGCTGCAAGGGTTCAAGGTATTCAAATAGGTGAAGGTGGAAGAGTACAAGGGTTAGAAGCAGCTGGAAAACAATTTATGTTTGGAGCTCAAGAAGCTAGAGAAATGCAACAACTAGATAGAGTATCAGCACAATTATCAGGTGCTCAAGCTAGAGGAATGCAAGCGTCTGCTGACAGAAGAGCAAATCAAGCTGGGTTAATAGGCGGTTTAGCTTCTATTGGTGGGAATTTATTAACAGGTTTAGCATCGCAAAATCAAACAACGGGTGTTGAAAACAACAATTTAACATTTGGGCAATATCAACAAGGTCAACAAATGGCTAATAGTGCATCAAATTATGCCATGCAGGTAGCGATGAATCCTATGGGTATAAACTTACCTCCTATAGTAAATCCTTCAGGTAACTAAAATTAACAGTATGAGTTATAGAAATCCAACACAATATATAGACAGACAGTCTGGACAGATTGAGCAAAACTTGCAAAAAACCTTAGCAGGTATTGGAACAGGTATTGTATCTAGTATAAATAAAATACACGCTGACAATGCTGCTAAAACCGCAGCGATTAGAGCTGAAGCTGATAAGAGAGTCGCTGATGCACAAAATTCTATAATGCAAACGCAATCAAAAAATCCTACCGCGGATTTTGGTGATTTGGATATACAGTTGGAAGTTATGAATGGTATACTTTTAAAAGATCCCGCAAAAAGAACAGCTTCGGAAAAAACTTTTGTTAATAACATGGAAAACATAGGTGAGAATATGGCTAATATGTTAAAAAATACTGCTATGTCTCAAGAAGCTATGATGGAGCAGGTTAATAAAATACCTGGGACACCTGGAGCTGTAGACCCCAAAGAGAACCCTGAGCTTTACGCAAAAATGGCTGTTTTATCAAATCAAGTAGAAGGAAGAACAAAAGCTAGATACAAAACAAATAAAAATGGGCAGATTGTTTTTTCTTTAGATGTTTATCAAAAAACAAAAGATGGTGAAAAATTTGTAGGTAGCGTGATAAATGATAATGTTGCAACTACACAAATGCCTCCTGTAATTCCAGATGTTACTAAAGAAATGTCTACTGCTATAAAATCAACCCTTAATACAAACGACTTTAAGTCAAAATTTGGTGAATTTATAAGCGCAGAAGGAGCAATAATTAAAGATGGTAAAGGCGGCACAGGAGCAAGAGTAACTGAAGACTATTTTAAAAAAGTATTAAAACCTAACGCTGATATGATATTAGCAGGTTTATCACCTAGAGAAAAAATAAGATTATACAATAATACTCTTGATAAAGGCAACAAACCAGATCTTAGCTATGATGATGACTTAACTGGAAAAGGAAAAGAAGATTTAATTAAAGATGCTTTAATGAACTCATTAATAAATGAAACAAAAGCAACTTATAATGTTTTTGGGGTTACTAAAGATTTGACAGAAAAAAAGAAAGGTTCTACATATAAACCTAGTGAACTAGAAAAAATGGCTGCTAAGGTTGATAAACAGTTCAAAGAACTTCAAAAATGGAACGGTAAGGGCAATCCAACACCTTCAACGATACCTTCTTCTATAGTAAAAGGAGTGCAGGCTAAATGGGACACAAAGCAAAAAGGATGGTTTATTCAACAAAAAAGCGGAAACAAATGGGAAGATTTATCTTTCATTAAAGATCCTACTAATTATAAAACATTAGCGCTTGAACTAGGTTATGATTTTAATGAAAAGAAGATAGATGTTATTAAACCATTAGAAAAAGGACAAAAAGGAATTGGATTTGCAGGAGCTCTTCCTGAACTTAAAGATGGAGAGATTTCACTTACCAGGTCACAACTTCCCTAATAATCTAATTAAATAAAAAAATAACTATGTATATATACGACGGTTTTAAATACTCTGAAGAAGAAATAAAAAATGCTGCAGATAAAGCAGGTCTTTCTATGGAAGATTATATTAGTAAAAATGCTATTGCTATTGAAGACGAACCACAGGATTTTCCAACAAGCACTGTAGAGGATGCGGATGCAGTGCAGCAACCAATGACAGCATCACAAGCAGGTTTTACGGAATTACCTTTGGTAGATACTCCTTCGGAATTACAAAAAGATGATGAAGTTACTCTAGAGCAATTTAAAACAATGACTGCTGATGAAAAAAAGCAGTTGAGCTACAGCGACAGACAAAGATTACCTAGAGAATTATATAGAGAGAAAAATAATGTTTTAGATGAAATAGAATCTGAGGCAACAAAAAAATTCAAAAGCGGAGCTTTAAGAGTTGGTTCCAACTTAGCTCAAATACCTGCATTTATAAATAGATTAAAAATGACAACAGCTATAGGTATAGCTGGTTCTGCTTTTGAAGAAGAAATTGAAAAATTTAAAGAACTAGACCCTGCTACTCAAGATAGAATAGCTCAAGCAATAGGTTCGTTCTCTAGTGGGCCAATAGGTAACATTGGAATGGCAGGATCTGCAGGATTAGAAGCTGCTGAAAATTTAAAAAATGATGCAAAAAAAATAGAAGAAACACTTATTAAATACGACAATACCATAGGGCAAGACTTTATACAGGGTAATATTTCTCAAGCTGTTTCACGTACTTTTAATGAAGTTATAGGCACGATACCTTCTATAGTACAAGCATTTGTTCCTTATGTAGGAATTTCTTCCATAGTAGCTGGATCTGCTGCAGACTACTCTACTGAGGCGTTAGCTGAAGGTAAAAAATTAGACGCGGCAAATATGATAGCGGCTACTGCTACTGGTTTTTCTGAAGGTCTTTTAGAACTTACAACAAAAAAAATAGGTAAAGGGCTTTTTAAAAGCTTAGCAGGAAAAAGTAAAGATGTAGTTAGCAAAACATTAAAAGAGGCTGCTTTGCAAACAGCTAAAGAGGCTGGTCAAGAAGGTTTGTCCGAGTCAACTACAGAAGTTCTCAATAGGAGTATTGATGCTTTATACAAAAATAAGGGGGACGAGTGGGATAATATATGGCCAGAATTAGCTGATGTATTCATAATAGGAGCTGCAGCTGGTGGAGGTATGTCTGGTAGTGGTAACACTGCTAGTGTTATAAATAAAGCTGTTCAAGTAAACTCTGTAAACAGGACTTTAAAAGAAAACAATTCTCAATCTGTTTTGGATTCTTTTGAAAAAGACCCTATTAGTAAAGAAACTATAAATATTGCTAAAAATAAATACAGCGGTAATATATTAGATATTGAATTAAAAGATAAAGTCTCTAACGGCGATATTAGCCTAGAAGAATCAAAAAGTATAAAGCAAAAATTTAACATTACTAGAAAAAACATACAATTAACTAGTGATCTAAAAATAAATGAAAATTTAGCTCAAGAAACAATTGGTTTACTTGACGAAAGAGAGTCTTTATCTTCTGAAATAGCTAAAGCTAAAGGAAATAAAAGCTTAGTAGAAACTCAACAATCTAGGCTTAATGATATTGATAGCAGACTTTCTGAAATCAGTGCTGAAAACAAATTGTCTATAACTACAAAAACTGTTGAAAAATTATCTAAAGACGTAAAAGGGTTAACTGTTAAAAACCTAGATAATGCAGATGCTATTGTAGATTTTATTGAAAAAAATAATATTGATATAGACAGCAAAAAAGCTTCTCAAGAACAAGGATTTATTTATCAAAATCCAAAAACAGGAGAACAAACAATTATAATAAACAAAGAAGTTGCAGCAAAAGAATACGCTGTTAATGTTGCCGCTCACGAATTTTTACATGGACTGCTATTCCAGACAGTTAAGAATTCCCCAGAAACACAAATAGCTTTAGGTAAATCTTTGAACGAGTATATAAACAATATCGATGCTGCTCAAATTAAAGATAGCAATTTTGCTAAAAGATTAGAGGACTACAAAGATATGGATGAAGCTACTCAATCTGAGGAGGTTTTAACTTTATTTTCAGACGCTATTGCTACAGGCGACATACAATTTAATGAAAGTGTTTTCACGAAAATTGGTGATGTAATTCGTAGAACTTTACAAAATTTAGGTGTAAAAGTTAAATTTAATAACGGTAAAGATGTTTATAATTTTGTAAAAGATTATAATAAAAGCATAGAAAAAGGCAAATTAACTAAAGCTCAAAAAGCAATTACAGAAAAACAAGCTAAAGGAAAATTAGTTAAGGAGAAGATAGAATCTAAAGTTAAAACTGATGTTAAGGCTAGTAAATCACAAGAATTACAAGAACAGTTAGATAATTTAGATGAGTTTGATTTTGCTGATGAGGTAGATTTTCAAACAGCTAAATCTAATTTAGAAACAAAAATAAGGTTAGCTAAAAAAAAGGAAGCGGCTAAACCCGCGGAAGAAGCTAAGCCTAAAGATAAAACTAAAGATGACACTAAAAAGAACGAGAAAAGAATTGGTGATCAACTAAAAGCTATGGTACCTCCAGGTACAACCAATAAAGAATTTAAAGAAAAAGTAGCTATAAAAGTTATAGATGACATTGATAAAGGTATGCTTAATCCTTTAATTAAAAAAATTGCTGCTGGTTATGGCGTTGTTGCTGACAATGTTTATGGTAAAAGCTGGGATGACTTTTTTATAGAAGTTGCCGGTGTTCAGTTGAAGAAAAACATAATGGACTTTAATCCTGAATCAAATGATGATTTAGGTGGTTATATTATAGGTAGTCAGTACGGAATAAGAAACAGGATCAAAGAAGCTTTAGCTAAATTCAAAAAAGAAGGTGAAGGTGGTTTTAAAGAAGATATTAGTGTAGCTAAAGACGTCACTGCGAGAGAAGAAGCAGCCTCTCAAGAAGTAGAAAAAAGAAAATATACGCCACTTACCAAAAGTAACATTGTACCTAACTTTACTATAACAGCTATAACAAATAAATTAACAAAAGTTTTAGCTGGCTTAGAAAGTAAGATTACTGCTAAAAGAGGAGATAACGCTGCTACTACACCTTTAATTGCAGAAATTAAAAAGAAAATAGGTAAGGTTGTAGGCGATCCTGAAGCTGCTCCTAAGCTTGTTATTCAAAGATTAGGTAAACTAAAAGATGGTACTTATGAAAAGAATCTTATAAAACATAAGAAAGCTATCATAGAAAACATGACTACCACATTTTTAATGGGTAAAGATAGCGGTAAGAAAGTTAGTGGAGGTATTCCTCAAGCAATTGAAAAATCCGTTGGAGGTAAATTTACTGGTAAAAAAGTAACTGTAAACGTCGGAGGTAAAGAAATTGTTCAAGAAGAATTTGCACCAAACTTTGTACCATATCCACAGTGGGTTGGTCAAAAAATTGATCGAGAAAAAACATTGGTTAGAGGTGCTACTGCTGGTAATGAGATAGTTAGAAGAGTATCTGCTGATAAGGTTTCTGATGCTGACTTTGTAGGTTTATTTATTGACGAAAAAGGTAAACTTATTAGAGGGAAAAGAGAGGCTCTAGGAAAAGCTTTAGCTGAAGAAATGGCTTTTGAAATATTATCTAAAGAAATTCAAAATGAAAATTCAGATATAAGTAAAGCTTTTGAAGGTAATCAAGAGGCTCAGGGTGAAATTTTGTCTGATAACTTTGTTAATGAACTAACAAGAGATATAGATAGAGGTACTGTTAAATTTAGTTTAAGCACCGGGGATGCTAATTTAGATAAAGCTAGAAAAAACTTAGGTAAATATATAACTTCTAAGTATAAATTTCCAAACGGTCTTTCAAACGAACAGTTTTATGCGTTGGTTAAAACAGACGCTCCTCTAAAAGAATTGTTTGACACACTTAAAAAAGAATACAAAAGGTATCTAGGCAGAATTAAAACACCTAGAATGACTGAATTAGCTGTTAAATTTAACGCATCTGGCAATGAGAACTTTAATGTATTTCTAAACAATTACTTTGATTATAAATTTTCAAATATAAGTTCAGCTTTAGGAGTTGACCGTAATAGTATTAGTAGATTTAAAATTAAACCAAAAACAGCTAAAAAAATAAAAAAATTCTTGCAAAGCTATATTGTAGATTTAGTAAACAATGATCCTAAAACTGCAGCAAAAACTTTTATAACTACACTTCAAAGTGCTTTAGCTAGTGGTACTGGTCAAAGCTTATTTGGAATAAATGAAAAATTAAACGATTTTATAAATAGCATAAAAGATGAAGAGGTAAAAAAAGCTTTTAAAAATGTAAAATTAGTAAAATCAGCAGGTGGTTTAACTTTTCAAATTGGTAAAGAAAAAGTTACAACAAAGTTTAAGCAAGAAACTAGCGCTACAGACTTTATTTCATTAATAAAAAAATATATAAACAATGTAAAAGCTAAGGAAAGAAACAAATACGCTAATGAGGCTGGTGAAGCATATTTAAATTTTATTGATTATTTGAGAGATAATAATGTAGATCGTGAAATTACAGGTTTTTTACTTAGCTCGCTAGGAGGATCAATGCGTAGCTCCGCTAAAACTTTAGCAAAAATAAAAGGTGCATTTATAGTGGAAGGACTTACAGCTAAAGATTATACGTTTGAACATGGTATACCAACTAATCAATTATTGGTTGCATCAGCTTTATATATTTATAATGAAAATAATAATATAGATAAATCATTTATAAAAAATATAATAGACAAAAGTTCTATATATATAATACCAACTAAAATTTCCGATGCAATCGATAGCTTTTATAGAAACACTTTTTCTAACGATAAAGCTTTATCTAAAACTAACCCTGAATTTTATAGGTATTTTTCAAAAAATAAATACTTTCAAAATTACTTGAAGGATAAAGGTATATATAACTTTAAAGAATCAAACATTACAAATTTATTAGACCTCAACGCCCCTGTAAAAAAGAATACTAAGTTTTCTAAAAGCAACCTAATTAAAGTTACAGAAAAAGAATTTAGTAATTTGTCTAAGCAAGAAGGCATATACTATCATGGTACTTCCGCTATAGTCAATCAAGAATTTATAAATAGAGAGACAATTAAAGATTTTCCAGAAGGAGCATCTTCGCTTAGCGTTGAAATGCAAGGTTTAGGAAAACATTATACAAAAAGTTTAAAAAATGCAAAATCATTTATAGATCATAGAAATAGAGATGATAATACCGGTACAGTTGGGGCTGTTTTTATAAATTTCGATAACCCTAAAAAATTTAAATCCTATCAAGCTCTTTTAAAAGACATTAAAAATACTGTTAAAAATAAAGATTTGTCTATTGTAAAGAGGAATAAAACCTATTTAGATACTCTAAAAAGCAATGGATTCGATTCTATAATTTATAAAGAGGGGCCTAGTTACAACCCTAGCAAGAGAAACTTGATGGCCGAAGCTATAATTCCCTTTGATAGTACAAAAAAATTAATTGGAGTTGCAGATTATAATCAACGTAACGAAGGGATGGTAAAAGGATCCGCTTTAGCTATAGATAATATTAAGTTTTCTAAGAAGATAGAAATCATTGATCCAAAAGGTAAAGTTTATAAACCTGATGTTAAATTTAGCAAGACGATGAACAGCACGTTCAATAAAATGCTAGAAAGAAAAACAGGTATAGCCGCGGATGAAACTATTAGCAGAGTAATAGCTAGAAGGAAAGGTATTAAGAAAGGTAGATTTAAAGTATTTATGCCTTCATCGCTTGACGACTTTAAGGGATTAACTTCTTATACTTTTGCTGGAAAAGGTAAACAAGGAGAAGCTGATCAAAAGTTCTTTCAAGATACTTTGATAGATCCATACTTTAAAGGTATAAGAGCTATTGAAGAAACTAGACAATCGTTTAAGGATGATTTTAAGGCACTTAATAAACAAATGAGACCTGTTATAAAGAAACTTGGTAAACTTGTACCAGGGACTGAATTTACGCACGATCAAGCTATAAGAGTTGCTCTATGGAATGCTTCTGGATATGAAATACCAGGTTTATCTGAAATAGATCAAAAAAAATTAGTTGATTATGTAAACGACAATGCAGATTTAAGTGAGTATGCTAGAAAGTTGCAACAAATATCGAAAAGACCTAAATGGGCTAAGCCTGGAGATTTTTGGGATGCAGAAACTATACTATCTGATTTAAATAATTTAACTGAAAAAGTAGGTAGAAAAGAATTCTTATCAGAATTTATTGAAAATGCAGATATAATATTTAGCGAAGATAATCTTAATAAAGTAGAAGCTGGTTATGGTAAAGCTACCAGAGATGCATTAGAAGATATTTTATACAGAATGAAAAACGGTACAAACAGGCCGTCATCCACTACTGATAATACCAATAGATTTAATACTTGGATTAACAACTCTATTGGAGCAATAATGTTTTTCAATAGAAGATCAGCATTACTACAAACATTGTCAACAGTTAACTTTATTAATTGGTCAGATAATAACCCTTTGAAAGCAGCAATGGCATTTGCTAATCAAAAACAATACTGGTCTGATTTTGCAACACTTTTTAATTCTCCTAAACTTAAACAAAGAAGATCTGGTTTGAAAAGTGATGTTAATGAAGCTGAAATCGCAAGAGCGGTTAAAGGATCTAGAAACAAAGCAGTAGCTGCATTAAGTTATTTATTAAAAATTGGTTTTACACCAACACAAATGGCAGATAGTTTTGCTATAGCTTCAGGTGGTGCTACATTTTATAGGAATAGAATAAAATCTTATTTGAAAAAAGTAAACGAAGAAGGAGAAGCTTTATATACTAAAGAGCAAGCGGAAGAAATGGCTTTTAAAGATTTTAGTCAAATATCTGAAGAAACTCAGCAATCTGGGGACCCTGCTTTAATATCTTCTGATCAAGCGAGTATAGTAGGTAGAGTATTACTTGCGTTTCAAAATACACCTATACAGTTAAATAGGTCTATAAAGAAAGCTGCTTTAGATATAAAAAACAGAAGAAGAACACCTGGACAAACTATGCTACAAAGTGATTTTTCTAACTTAAGCAAAATTATATATTATGGCACTATTCAAAACGTTATATTCTCTGCACTGCAGAACGCTTTATTCGCTTTAATACCCGGGTTTGAAGAGGAAGATGACGAGCTTACTGAAGAAGAGCAATTAGAGAAGTATGGAAAAGTGTATAGCACAAAGCAAGGTAGAATAATACAAGGCATGATAGACACTACCTTAAAAGGAGGATTTGGTTTGCCGGGAGCTTTTATATCTACTCTCAAGAACGCTTATGTTGAGTATGATAAGCAAGAACAAAAGAAATTTATGGCTGACCATACTTATACTATATTGTCATTAGCTAACTTATCTCCGTCTGTTGGATCAAAGCTTAGAAAGGTTTATAGCGCTATTCAAACAAAAAAGTTTGAAAAAGATGTTATTGAAAAAAGAGATTGGGATATTACTATAGATGGTAAATTTAATTTAAGTCCCTCGTATAAAGTATTAGGATCGTTAACTGAAGGCTTTACAAACCTACCTTTAGACAGGGCTGTTACAGAAGTGAATGCTTTAACTGAAGCTTTAGATTATAGAAACACCGTTTGGCAAAGGGTAGCCCTTGCTTTAGGCTGGAGATCTTGGGATGTTGGCGCTGAAAACGAAGAACACGAACTTATAAAAACAGAAGCTAAAGCTAGAAGAAAAGAAGAAGGTAAAGAGAAAGCAAAGGCGACTAGAGCTAAGACCAAAAAAGAAAAAGCAGAAAAGGCTAGATTAGAAAGAATTGAAAAACTTAAAAGAATGAGCAAATAATGAAGTTTAAATATTTTACTTACGGAGAATTTGATTCTCCAGACTTAGAGGGTAGTGGTAAAAACATGAGTGATGAACTTATAAGTATGTTAGATATTGCTCGTAAAAAATATGGTAAAGCTATTGACCCTAGCTCTGGATTTAGAACGGTTGAACATAATAAGTTTGTTGGTGGTAAACCAGATTCTTCACACTTAAAAGGCTTAGCTGTAGATATAAAGTGCAGTAACTCAGTAGATAGATTCAAACTATACGATATACTAAGAGAAGTAGGATTTAAAAGAATAGGTGTTGGTAAAACATTTATTCATGCAGATATTGATAAAGATA